>FWWL01004520.1_pt1 | contig 23338 bp, 20 predicted proteins | sample 2228331 | NCBI WGS metagenome assembly FWWL01 (sample SAMEA103939775, study PRJEB20133) | metagenome | reverse complement strand
ACCTCCATACCTTCCATCTCCACCCAACACCTACTTTCAAGAACCAAACCACCTATCCTACTTCTAAATTCCTCATTGTCAGTTTGTAACGCGTATTGAAATTCTTGTATTTCAGAACTTGGATCTGTTTAAATTCCTCATTGTCAGTTTGTAACCTTCCCTATTGATTCATTTAAGAATCGTGAATCAGGGTTTAAATTCCTCATTGTCAGTTTGTAACTCAAATTTTTCAAAGTAGTCAATAAGTAAATCTTTAGTTTAAATTCCTCATTGTCAGTTTGTAACGAACTTTTCCTAATGCATAACTACCTATATTTCCACGTTTAAATTCCTCATTGTCAGTTTGTAACCAATATCTTATTATATAACCGAACTATCTCTTCATAGTTTAAATTCCTCATTGTCAGTTTGTAACGTCGCTTTACGAGGATTGTATTCTGCAAATTTAAGCGTTTAAATTCCTCATTGTCAGTTTGTAACTTCAAATCTACACCATTTACAAGAAGCATTATGCATGTTTAAATTCCTCATTGTCAGTTTGTAACTTCTAATCCAGTAATCGACAAAATAACACCACCCAAGTTTAAATTCCTCATTGTCAGTTTGTAACCGTAAATATTATATAAAAAAAATAAACACTTTTTTAAGTCTTTTCAATCTCAACTGCGTCAATCCATCAACTACGAAAAATCAGATAAAAAAGTCCAATTCATATGATGTTATTATCCTTATCAGGAACATCCGTTATCAACTTTTTTAAAATTTTAACCCCATCTGGAATCAAATAAAATATTCCACTATCTCTGGCTTTGTCCATAACTTTCAAAATCTCACTTTCCATTTTAAAAATTTGTCCTTCTGTTAATTCTCCTTCAAAAACTGATTTCTGGATATGAGTAAGATATTTCCTTGCTATCTTTTTAACTTTATTCAATCTTTTTTGATCTTTTGGATCTTTTAACTCAATATCATAAATAAATATAACTTTCACTTTACCACCATACTTTTAATGGTTGATACTCTTTCTCTTCAAGAAGATGTTTTACAATTTTATAAAGCTCAAGTTTTATTAAAGTTTTATATTTTACTTTCTTCCTTAAATTCCTGTGTAAAATTGTTGTTTCCAGTTGTTTATCAAACTCTTCAATAAAAATTTTTCTGCCATTTTCTTTTAAATAAATTCCTTCAAGTTCCTCTTCAAAATCTTCTTTTTTAATCTGCCCATAATTTATCAATCTGAAAATTAATCTATCTGCAAGAACTGGTTTAAAAACTTCAGCTACATCCAGAGCAAGAGAAAATCTTCTTTCACTTGGTTGGTGTAAATATGAAATAAAAGGGCTTAAAGGAGTGTAATATATTTCCTTCAAAATAATACTGTAAACAAGGGCATTACCGAATGAAATTAAAGCATTTAAAGGATTGGAAGGAGGTCTTATTTTTCTTTCCTGAAATTCCCAGTTTGTTATTTTTTCAAAACAATTATAGTATATTTTCCTTGTGTGTGCTTCTATACTCATAATTTTTTCAATTTCATCAACCTCTTTTAGTTTTTTTTCGTATTTTTCAATCATACTTATTTCCTGTTTAAAAGTTTCTCTTTTTTGCAAATTCCTTTTTATGTTATGTATTGCACCTTCTACAAACTTTTTTGCCAGTAATATTCTTTTTCCTTTGTTCAGATAATTTTCAACCTGTTTGACAAGGAGTTCTCCTGAAACATTCTGTTCCCTTGGATAAAATGTTCCTGAATAATATCCGTAATAATTGAAAACGTGAATACAAATTTTATTCTGGGCAATAAAATTTAAAAACTTATTATTAAAATCAACTTCTCCAAAAACAAAAATTTGGTCAATATTTTCTACCGGGATAATCTTTCTTTCTCCTGAAGCATTTTCAAAAAATACTGTGTTTTCCTGTCTTCTCAATACACCATTACTGAAAATATAATAGTTTTTCATACGAAACAAAAGTTATAATAGGCACATTTCTTACAGTAAGATTTTTTAATTATCTCCGGTACTTTTTCCTGGTTGATTATCTGTTCCATTTTTAGAAGTGCTTCCTCTATAAGATTTTTATCTTCTGGCTGGAAATTTACATCAACTTTTCTAAAAATTTTAGGATAATGTATAACTCCTCTATTACAGTTCACTCCCATCTTTTTAAGAGTATAAATATAGAATTTAACTTGCCAGATGTGTGCTTCTTCCAGTTTTTTTGACTTTTTAACTTCATGAACAATAATTTCATCATCAATTCGTATAAAATCTATTTTCACAGTATCTCCAATCATCACTTCTTTAAATTTTTCTCTTTTAAATGATTCTTCACTTATAATACTGCCTATCAAAACAGCATCTGCTTCACTTTCAAAACCGATATTATGAGAAAAAAGCCATAATTTTCTTTGACACACAATATAATAAGCAACTTTTGTCCCAGAAAGTTTTGATTGAAAAAAGGCATCTTCTAACATTTATAAAATCCTTTCTCCAATTTTGTTAACATCCTTTTCTTTTGTTGTTTTTTCTTTAATTAGACCTTCTTCTTCCTCATACTTTATATCCAAAGTATAAATTCCGGATAGCCACCTTTCTAATTTACTTTCCCATTCTTTATCAAGTTTATCTTTCAGTTTTTCTAAAACTTTATAAAATAAAGGTTCTAATCTTTCTTTTTCTGAATAAGGCATTGAAACTATATATTTTGAAAGGATATTTTTTTTGAAATAGATAAAAGTTTTTTCTTTATCACTATTCATAAAGTCAGAAATATCATTCACACAGTCTTTAAGCTTTGATAAGGGTAAAACACTAACATCATAAATTTCCCTGAAAATTCTTTGTGCTTCTGTCTTTTTTTCAGACATCCAACCCGCATCCAAAACTTCAAGAGTATTATAAAAATTCTTTAAATAATCTCCATCTTTTTTTAAGGCTTCATAAAAATCTTTAACTAAACAATATTTTTCATATTCTGAGATTTCTGATTTTTCTTTTATTTTCTTATAAGATAATTCTATTAATTCTTTCTCATAAACTCTCCCATTTCCAGATTCTAAGCCATTCTCAAATATCCAGATGAAAACATTTGATTTAGTTAAATCTACCTCATACTTATTCTCATCTAAAGGATTTTTATAAGTTCTCTTACCATTTTCTTCTTTGTCAAACTCATAAAGAGGTCCTATTCTCCTCAAAACCCTCCCCATCCTTTGAACAAGAGAATCCAAAGGGCAAATTTCAGTAAATAGAACATCCGCATCTATATCTAAGGATGCTTCCACTACTTGAGTTGCGACGAGAATTTTACCTTCTTTTTCATTATCTGGTTTTGGATTTTTAAACTCTTTTTCTATTAATTTAACTTCCTTTTCTATTCTATCTTCCCATGTAAACCGCGAATGTAAAAGCCAAATCTTGCTATTTAAAGCATCCTGTTTTGTTTTTTCCTTTAATTCCTTATAAAACTTTTGTGCCTGTTCTACTGTATTTAAGATTACTAAAACCCTTTTATTATTTTCTTTTGCTTCTTTAATAATCTCTTCGTAGTTCTTTTCTTCTAATGTAAAATTATCTTTTCTATTTTTAACCTTTACAAGTTTAATTTTATGCTTTATTATTTCTTCAAATTTATCTTTTTCTTCTTCATAAAGATTTATAGCATCTTTTTCTATAACATTCTTAATCTCTTCTTTAACAAAATTTGGCAATGTTGCTGTCATAAGTAAAAACTTTCCACCCATCTGATAAATCCATTGAATAAATTTAACAATAATCGCACATGCTTTTGGGTCGTATGCCTGAACTTCATCAATTACAAGCCTTGAATATGAAAATGTAGCAAATATTTTTTCATATCCCGGTGGTCTCAATGCATAAGGGAAAAATTGATCACCAGTAGAAACAATAACAGGAAAAGATAATTGTTTTGATAGTTCATAAATTTTTAAAGGTGTTTCATCTTCTTTTTTCTTCTCAATCAAATAAACATCTGCATCAGAATGTAAAAGTCCAACATTATCTTCACCAAATATATCTCCGGCTCTTTTATAAATCTGATTTACCGCTGAACGAATTGGCAATGTATAAAATAGTTTCTTTCCATTTGACCATAAAAAAGCAAATTCGGTTTTCCCATAACCAGTCGGCGCAATAAGAATTAAATTTGTATTTTCGTTATCTTTAATTTTTTTGATTTGCCATATTTTATCTTTTTTTATATTTTTTATCTTATTTTTTATCTGGTCTACTATATTTTTTTCTACTTGATGTTGCTTGGCTTTTTCAATCTCCACATTTTTCAAATCTTCACCTTCTTTTTCACACCATGATGCAAAATGGTCACATCTCTGTAAAAATCCACTGATTAAAACCAAATTTTTTTCAAACTCTCCTCTCAATGATTGGTAATTCATAGTATATGGTGGAATCGCATAATCTCGATTTGCTATTGATCTACCATTTATAATTCCTTTAAGCAATCTTTCATTTAATTTTATAAGGTCTTTGTAATCTTTATAATTTCCTAATTCCTTTTTCAAACAACTTTCAAGATCTTTTCCCCATTCTTTTAAAACTTTTTCACATACCTTTTTCAAACCTTCATCGTGTCCATTTACCATTTTTTCAATTCTTTCATTCCAGTGATGATAAGCAACTGCACTAAAAATAAATTCAATCAATTTCTCATCATTTATTTTCTCTTTTAATTTTTCTTTATTAATCCAGAAAATGGAAAAAATGGAATGCGGAATTTCATATACTATGTCTTTAGGTTCATAAACTTTATTTCTCATATACTTTATTTGAAAGGCCGGCAGAACCTTCCCAACATCATGCAGAATTATAGAAATCCTTATAGCTTCTCTAAGTGTATTTGGCACGTTGTTTTCAATTTTGTTAAAACTTTTTAATAAATCATCAATGTGTTGGTTTAAACTTATTTCTTTTTCGCTTTTAGCCAGAATTTTTACCATTTTCATCCTCCTTAAAATCTGCTAAAAATAACGGTAAATTTTCTTCTTCATCATAGTATATATCTATGCCACCTAAATCTCCATCATTTAATTTTGTTCTTATATAATCAAATTGCCTTCTCCCATCAACAATTTTATAAAATGATGGAAGATTATAAATAAGCCCGTTCACTCTTTCAAATTCAAATTTTAATTTTTCACTATTTGAATTAAAAATTTTTTCAGGTATCCAGAAAAATTTTTCATAATTTGCTTCTATTTCAGAAATTTTTACTTTAAAATTTTTTAAATCTTCTATTACTATCCAATCTTCTGCTCTTCCTAAATGTAGAGGATAAATCCTTTTTTCCGGATTTTTAAAGTAATTTTCAATTTTTTCTAAAAATTTTTCCTCTTCATGATAAATATATATCACAAGTTTCACATCATTTAATATATCAATTACAGCAGGAGATTGTCCGCCAATGTGTTCTATATGGCCAGCTATCCATCTATTTTCAATATTGCCAAACCTATTTATATGAGCACCTTTATTTAAATTCCTGAGCCAGATATATTCTGTTGTTTTGCTTTTAAAATTTCCACATATAGAAATTTTTATGTTCTTCAGTTTATGATAATCCCAATAACAATATTCTCCACATGGTTCACCTTCACCTTTCTCATTTCTTATTCCCAAGAGATTACATAAAAGTCCGATAACTGTTGAATAAGGTGGAATTGGGTATGTATGTCTTCTTGCACCTGAAGTGAAAGGAATTCTATAATGAGCAGCAGGTTGATAGATTTTTATTTTTAAAACAGTTAGCCCTTCCATATTTTTCTCCTTCAATAAAATTTTTTCTTCATTATATTTTTCTATAACCATTTTGAATTTCTTCTTTTTAGCCATTTGTAACAAATCTGGATAATCTTCAAAATTCAGGCCACTTCATTCGCCAAGATAAAATTTTTTAAAATTCTTCTAATTTTCGTACATTCATTCAGAAGTTTTTCACTTTCTCTATCCAAAACTTCACTCCTCTTTTTATTTCAGAATATTTAAAGATAATTTTGTAAGTCTTATCTGGATAAAGTTCATATATTTTTTAAATTTCCTCGAAATCTACATAACTCAACACTCTCGGTATCAAAACTTCCAGATATACTTTATCTTCATAATCCCACAGGTATTTTTTAAAATCTTCAGGCATATCAACCTTTTCAAAATAATCCCATTTTATTCTTCCAACCTTGCCTTAAGTTTTCATTGAAATTAGTTCTTATTGTTTTTAATTTTAGCTTGAATTTTTGGTACACTTTTCTAAAACTTTATTGATAAAATCCTCCCAGTAATTAGTAAATGTAATTTCTGTATCTTTAATTTTTACTGTAAATTCTTCTTTTGTGGTATTTTTTAGTTTATCTAAATTCTCTCCTCCTTCCTCTATACCTGTTGGTAAATCAAATTTTTCAGCACACCATAAATATACCTTTCCTAACGCCTCATTTTTATTTTGTTGCTTTTCCTCATATAACCAGCTATTTTTAAGGCAATCTTTTATTCCAATAATTCTAACTTTTCCATTTTCTTTTACCAAATCAATATACGGATGGAAAATAGGGGATGGAACCTTCACAATCCCAGCAATTAAAAATAAAGGAATTATAGTGTTAGCTTCGCCACTTGATTGAGCATAGAGTCCATCTTTTATAGCAGTAAGAATATCTTTTATACGTTTCTTTTTCTCCTCTTCATTTACAATAAAGGTAACTTTCTTTTTTTCTCCACAGGTTTCTATTTCGATGGTATTTCCATTGTAAATATATTTTTTGCCTTTTTCTTCTTTTACATTTTTTATTACATTTTTTATAATTTTTTGAAATTTTTCTGAAATTGTCAAAGTCAAATTTTCTCCATTAAACTCACATTTATCCACAATCCACTCATCTCTTCCCAGAACATCTGTATCAATTGTAAAACTAACTTTATAAAATGAGATATGCTCTTCTTTATTGTAAGGGTTTGGAGTTGCATTTTCTCCTTGGTTTTGCGATCTTCTTACAAGGTCATGATTTGAATAAAAAGCCATATCTCCTTCATAAGGGTCAAGTCCTATTGCCTTTGTAATACCAACAGGTGATTTTTTTGTAATGGATAGTTGTTCTCCAATAGTATACATATATCCAAATGCATCAAGCTCAGGACTTGTAATTATGTCTTCTTTTGTAATATCAAATTGAACAACTCCACCCTGAGATGTAACAACTGTCTCCTTCCATCCAAGTTTTTTCAATGTTTCAAAAAGATAGTGTCTTATTGCAGGTTTACTAATAAAACTCACTGTCCTGTCTCCAGATTTTAATTTTTTTATTGACAGGATGTTTCCTCCAATCTTTTCATCCCTGTTAAGAGCTGAAGCCTCAAAAATCATTGTTAAGGTTATATGTTTATTCATTTTGCACCTCCTTCTGTTTCTTTTTCACCAATTATTCCACTCAAAAAAGAATATATAAAAATTTTAAAAATATCATCAGGATAAATGGGATTGAATGCACGAGCAAGTAAAAACGGAAACTCAACTCCTTGAAATTCATGAAGCAAAGTAAAATAAACTTCTTCTCTCTTGCCTAACCTTGTAAGCTCAATTATTCTGTAAACAATCCCTTTTAATTTCTTTTTTTCCTTATCATAAAATCTTTCATAAATGGATGAATTTTCTCTGAGACTATATCCAATATTTCTCAATTTATCTGGTAAATCAGAAACATTTTTATGTAAAAACTCTTTATATAATTTCCAAATTTTTTCTTTTTCGCTCTCTTCTGCACTTTTTGTAGCATATTCTAAAATTTTTTCAATCTTAAAACTTAAATTTTTATACTTTTCTATATATTCTTTAAATTCATCAAATTTTACTTCACCTTGAATAACTCTTTTATTTAATTCTTCGGCAATTACTTCAAAATACAAATTTTTATATAACTCTTCTATCTTATTCTTTTCTTCTTTATTTAACCTTTCCGAAGCAGATTTTAAAATTTCTCTTATTTTACATGCCAATTCTTTATATTTTTCTACACATTCCACAAGATTTTCATATTTTATTTCACCTTTAGAAATTTTTTTTTCTAAATCTTTCAAAATTTCTTCAAAATTATAACTCATTGTGTCACCTCCTTTTTTTGATTTCTGTCTTTAATTAAAGCATATAATTTAAAAAGATTATGAGAAAACCTTAACACTTTTTTATTTTTATCAAGTTTAATTTCTTCATTTATAAAATTCTTTTCATGCTTACCCTGTTCATCATTCGGTTTTAAACCAATTCTCATAACTCTCTCCCCAAACTCCAGTATTTTATCAAATCTTCCATCAAGAACCATATTTAAAACTTTGAATTCACCAATATCATTCAAAAGTGATGCAATTTCTCTATCTGAAAGAATCTCCACAATCTCATAAGGTAAAACAAAAAAATCTATTTTATTTCTATATTTGCTTACTACTTCAACATTCATCTTTGTCCATCTACTAAGTTGAACATTCAATTTCCTTGCCATTTCAATAAGAGACATTCCTAAAATTTGCCTTACTTCTTTTATTTCCTCTTTTCCATATATTTTTCTTGCATATTCATTTAAATACCACATGATTTTGAAAGAAGGGGCATTGATGAAAATTTCAGAGGTGTTAGATTTTAAAGAAAATTGCCTTATTAGTCCTGCATGATGACACATTAAAATAAATTCGCATTTTGGACATACTACATCTCTTGATTTATAATTCCAATATGAATTAGGATTAGTTTTTTCAGAACCAGCTAAAATGTTGCTAAATCTTTGGGTAAAAGAAACCTCTTCAGTTTTTGTTGAAAAAAATTTCTTTCCACATATAAAACATGAAAACTCTTTTTTTCCTCCATGTTTTTTATTATGCGTTGTGCCGAACAAATGTTTTATTCTTTCTTTAATTGAATTTTCAGTTTGATTTGCATAATAAAATTTTTGAGTTCCGCCTTTTTTGCCTTTGTAAGATTTAGCAAAAACTTTTTTAAAGCTTTCGTCTTTAAAGCTTTCGTCCCAAACATCAAAAATTTCATCAATAGTCGCATTTATTTTAATAGAGACACTGCTATTAGAGAAAGTTATTTGCTTTTCTACTTTATCATCTTCCAGCACCCTCAAAAGCCCTATAACTCCAGCGTTATAAAGCCAATTTGAAGGATAAAGGGTTATTGAATTCTGTTGATTTGTCACTATTTTACCCTTCCTTTATTATTTCTAACAATCCAAAACCTTGACCTGTTCTTACACCAAACCCATAATCATAAATAAATTGAAGAATCTCACAAGCCCCTTCTAAAATAAAACTTCCTTTAAACCCCCTTAAATACCCTTCATAAAACGGAACTATAACTTCTTTCATCTCCTCTTTTTCATTGAACTGAAATCTTATTTTCCAATCTTTTTGGACTCCAGTTATAAACTCATATCTCTCATTCACTCTTTTATTTAAAACCTCATTAAATTTTTCTATGTTATCTTTTTCTGGAATAATGAACCATTCTTTAAAATTTTTTTTGTTTACAGAAGGGTCTGTTAAAATTGAAATTCCAGTTGTTTGAAATAATACTTTATTGGACTTTATTTTCTTTGGCTTTTCCAACTTTAAATCCTTAAGATAAAATTTTACATTATTTATTTCTATATAATCCTGTCTTCCTTCTTTTAGTTTTAAAATCCCATTCCATAGGTGAGAAACTACTTTAAAATCACCTGAAGAAAAAATTAAAGAAATATGCGGTCCTATTATACCAGCTGAAAAGTCTTTACCAAGAAATGGAGAAAAAACATATGGTTTTGCTCTCTTTGATGAAAACAAAAAATTATAAAAACTATCATCAGCCGCCTTAAAAGCTTTTTTAAAGAATGAAATAAATCTGTCTCTTATTCCATTACCATTTTCTCGAGAATATTCTACTTTTTTTCCTGAAAAATAAAAAATTATTCGCATACTATTATTTTAATTTTTTCTTAAAAATCTTTTCTTGAGTTTTAGTATCTTCCACCACAGGCTTTAAAAGATTTTGCGCTAGTTCATAGGTTTTGATTTTAACTGGGCTTGCTGTTATTACTACACATTTTTTTGTACAGAACAAGCCTCTTGATTCAAGAATCTGAACTTTTGGTGCTAAAATAGCATCCCCATCCGTTTTCCATAAAAGTTGTTGCAAGGCAATTTCTTCAGGATCTGATTCCTTATATATGGGATAATACAAAAATTTACACTCCTTTGAGCAGGCTTCTTCTTGAACTGGCTCAATTATTTCATATTTTACGTTACCTGGAAATGAAAGAGTAGTTGGATAAGTAATAATGGGAATCTTAGTTCCTTTAACTTCATATGTACAGAATATTAATGTGAAACCTACAAATAAAAATATTCTACTTTTCATAGCCACCCACTCAGTCCTATTATAAAATTTTTCAGCCTGTTTGTCAACCCAAAAACGTATTTGGTTATAATAATTGCGAACACTTAAAACTTTAGATGTAAAAGCCTTAAGAGATGGATTTTTGAGAAATATTCTATAAATATTTCTGAAAACACAATAAAATACTATCTCAAAAAGTTTAACTTATCTAAACCATGTAAACAAAGGACAAGATATAAAGGCGTTTCATATTATAACTGGTATGACTTAAAACCTCTTGAAGATTTCCAACTTGATACAAAGGAAATACTTGATAGTAAAACACTCCCATAAGAAGTATACAGAGATATTGTTAAGAATAAACTTCCAGGATATCAATTTACATGCATAGATGTTAAAACAAGGATAAAGTTTATGGGATATAGCTTGGAGCAAACAAGAGCTAATGCATTGGCATTTATGAAGATGGTAGTATTCTATATACGAGCTTGTGGAATAACTCATAGGTTTTATTTCCAGACAGATTGGTGGACAGAATTTGGAGTGCCTTTTATAAGGGTATGGAAGGAGCTTCAAAATAATATCTTTGAGGAATTAAATGTAAATTTACTTAGAATAAGAAAATCCAGATGGACTGATAATGCATATGTAGAAAGAACTCACAGAACAGATGAATTTTATATACCCACAATACCTTCAATACACACTATAGATGATTTTTTTAAATATGCCCTGGGATATTTAGTCTGCTTTAATATCAAAAGACCACATTACGGTAAATTCATGACTTGTTTAACACCGTGGGAAAGATTAAACAAGATAAATCCAAAAATACCTAAATCTATATGCCACCGATTATTTTTGATTGTGTATCATCAAGTAATTTGTTTTTACATCACGAGATAATAAAAGGACAATTTAGTATAAAAGATGTTCGCCAGGTTATTGACACTTACTAAGTTGAAGATCCTATTTTTTAGAAATTTAAAAAGGATTAAATGTATCAAAAAACTCTGTTTTTATTCCAAATTTTTTTGAAATAAGTTTTCCAAGCTCTTTTACTCCAAAAACCTCGGTTCTGTAATGACCACAAGCAACAAAATTTATTTTATATTCCCTTGCAAGTTCATAAACATTTTCTTTACCTTCACCTGTTATGAAAAGATCAATATTCTTATAATATGCTTCTTCAATGAAATTGCTACCACCACCACTTATAACACCAATTGTTTTAATCTCTTTTTTACCTGAGTTTATGAAAATTGATTCAGGGTTTATCTTCGCTTTAATAATCCTCTCAATCTCGTTAATATCAGTTTTCTTTTTAAGCCTCCCACAAAACCCAAGATATATTCCATCATAATAACCAAATTTTTCAATTTTCTTAATACCAAAAAGTTTTAATATTGTTATATTATTCCCAATAACTGGATGAAGATCAAGCGGAAGATGATAAGCAATAAGGTTTATATCATTTTTTATTAAAACCTCTATTCTTTTTTTGAAGTTTCCAGTTATTTTCTGTGGTTTGTTCCATAAAATCCCATGATGAACAATTATGGCATCAAAATTTTCTTTCTGTGCTTTCTTACCAAGTTCAACTGAATATGAAACTCCAAGAAGAATATTTTTTATTTCATCTTTACCTTCAACCTGAAGTCCGTTAACAGAATAATCAGATATTTTATGAGAATTCAGATATTTGTTTAGAAAATTTAAAAGTCTATCCCTTTTCATTGAACCACCATTTTATTCTTATTCTGTTTGAATTTTCCACGATAATTTTTTTCATCCATCATCAAATGTGAGTCAAGATCACAGTAATCAAAAACTCCAAAACCACAGGCAAACTGAACACTCTGATTTACTCCTATGCTTGATTCACTCATACAACCTATCATAAGTTTTATATTTGCTGATTCGCAGAGCCTGACTATTGAAATAGCATCTGATATTCCACTTTTCATAAGTTTTATATTGACATAATCAACTGCTTCATTTTTTATAAGCCTGAGTACATCCTGCTTTGTTTTAGCACTTTCATCAGCTCCAACTGGATATGGTGAGTTAAACCTTACATACCTAAGCCCTTCAATATCATACCATATCACAGGTTGTTCAAATATTGCAACATCAATACCTTTTGAGTATATTGTTTTTGCAAAATAAACCGCTTGTTTTGGTGTATATCCCATATTTGCATCTATTATATATTTTGCTCTTTTTGTTTTTTTAGCTATTTCTAAAACAGCTTCAATATCTTCATTTAAGTTTTCACCAACCTTTATTTTTATTGTTTTAAATCCTTCTTTGTAGATCTGAACGGCATCTTTAATTCTTTCTTCAAGCTTTCCAATTGAAACAGTTTTATCTGTTTCAATTTCATTTTTTGCTCCACCTAAAAACTCCCAGACTCCACAATTATATTCCTCACATAAAGCATCAATTACAGCAAACTGGACCGCTGCTTTAAGTCCCGGTGAGGAGATGAGTCTATCCGTAATGTTAAATATCTTTAAATAATTTCTTGTATCAAGTTCCAAAATCATCTCTTTAACCGTCGGTAGAAGTGCCATTATCTGTTCGGTTGTCTCACCATTGACTCTAAATGATGGAGCAACCTCACCATAACCTTTAAAACCTTCCCGGGTTATAACTTCAACCTCAATATTTCTTGTTTGAGTGGAAATTGAATTTGTTATATGAAAAGGTTTCTTGTAATTGTATGTTTTAACAGTAAAATTTACATCAATAATTTTACTCATTTTGCCTCCTTTATTTCTTTAAAGCTTATAACATCAATCTTATAATCAAAATCATAGATATTCTCTTTATCTGTTTCAACCTCGCCTACCTGATTATCACAGGGGTCTGAACGGAAAAACCTTTTTGAAGGCTTAAAATCTTTCATAAAATCATCATTAGCAACCATCCTAAAACCATCAAGATTCCCAAAATAAAATCTTCTAAAATCATCTCTGTTTCTTCTTGCCCCACCAAATGATAAATCTGCTGGTATCCACCCATATGGGTTTATATAAAAGCATGCCCAATCATGAGGAGAAGCAGAGTATGGCGTTATAAACCAGCCTGATTGCCATCTGGCTGGAATATCTTTTATCCTTAGCATTGTTATAAATAAAATTGCCTGAAAACCACAATCACCTTTAAGATTTGAAGCGACATATTCTGAGATATTATCGTAAAACATATAAGGTCTCACATATGAGTAGTTAACATTTAAGGTTATAAAATCATAGATTTTTTTAGCAATAAGATATGGATTTTTCTCCCTTCCGACTATCTCATCTGTCATTTTTTTAAGACAGTGTGAAAAAACTATATGTGGTGGTTCTTCATTTAGAAACTCATCTATGTCACATTTTTTCACTTTTGATGGATCTATCTTGTTAATCCACTCATTTATTATGTATTCAAATTCAACAAAAAACTTATCAGTGTCATTTCCTTCAAAATATATTGTTCTTTGCGGAAAGGTGGTGGGTGAGATATAAAAATTTTTGTGGGAGGTTGAAATTAATGTGGGATCTTTCTGTTGAAATGTATTCTTAGGGAAAGGAAGCCAGACCCTTACTTTTTTGCCGTATGGATTTTTTACCTTTAAAGAAATCTTTGCTCTAATACTATAGCTTTTGTGGACTTCTCCTTTTATAAGATTTTCAAGTCGTTTGTTTAAAAGCTTTTTTGTAATCCTTCTCTCCTGGGGGATTTTAATTCGTTTCTTATATTCTTTAAATGCAAAGCCAATGTTATAATAAAATCTTTTTTCAAATCTTTTTTTATCATCAATAATTACATAATCACATTTTCCTGAGTTTAAAACAAAATTAAAATCTTTTAAACTAAATCCTTTTATGTTCTTTCTGGCATCCTTAAATGCTTTTTTTTCATTTACACAAAAAACAGATGGAAGCCTTTTTATTCTTTCTTTTTCATATATAAGCTTGAGTCTGAGATCCTCAGGTATTTTTCTTTTAAGCCAGCTTTCAATTAATTTTTCAGCTATTTTAAGTTCACCTTTTATGATACTTGAACTTATTTCAAATGGTGTCGGAAAATTAAGATATTTCATTTCATTCATTCCCAAAGATATTTTATAAAAATTTTTGAGAAAATATGAAACTCCTGCTAAAATAAAACTCAAAGAATACGCTTTTTCACTGAATTAATAATATGCATAATAGTCTTTAAAATCATTATCTTTAATAAAACTCAGCAAATAAACACATAACAAAAAAACTCTAAAGCTGTTTAAGTCTAATTCTTCATCAGAATCTAAAAACAGCAACGATAGCACAAACTAGACACTCAAAAATATAACTCTTCGTCAAGTCCGTAAGAAGCAATAATAAAAAACCATACAAGATAATCTCTTTTTAATATCCACACAACCCCCATAGACAGAAAAGCCTATACAATAAATGGTTTTAAAGGATTTGATGATATCTAAAATAACTGACCATAAAGTCCAAAACCCATAATAGGCATAAAAAAACATAAAACCTCAAGTGGAACATATATAAATTTATTAGTGTTAAATCTAATTGCGATGTATCCTATAGTTTAAAAGATATGATAATATCTTTAATGATGAGTCAATTTTATCCCAGTTAGCCGAAATTACAAGAATAACCCCCAGGACGACAAAAAACTCCAAATCGCCATAAATATTTGATTTAAAGAAAATTTAGCTTTTTTCTTAGAAACAGCAAGCTTATATATTTTATCAGCCTGTTCTTTTGAAATAATTGAGGATTCAACTGCAAGCTGAAGATCTCTGGTAAGTTTTTTAAATACCTAAACATAAAAGAGATTATATATCTTTCAATCCAAAAAAACAAATTTTGTATTATTTAATTATAACGTATTTAATAAGGAGTTTTTATGATCAATTATAAAGAATCAGGAGTTGATATAAAACTATCAGATAAATTTACTGAGTTTCTTGAAAAAAAATCAAAAGCAATTGGAGGATTTGCAGGGCTTTTTAACATTAAAAAATATGGAGGGAACTATTCTCTTGTAGCTTCGACAGATGGAGTTGGAACAAAACTTAAACTTGCTTTTATTACAAATAAACACGACACTGTTGGTATTGATCTTGTGGCAATGTGCGTGAATGATCTTATATGTTGTGGCGCTAAACCGCTTTTCTTCCTTGATTATTATGCAACTGCAAAACTTGAACTTGAAAAATCCAAGAAAATAATTGAAGGGATAATTGAAGGATGCAGACAGAGTGGAATGATGTTGCTTGGTGGGGAAACAGCTGAAATGCCAGGGTTTTATTCGGCCGGCGAATATGACCTTGCAGGTTTCGCTGTTGGAATTGTTGAAAATTCAAAGATAATAGATGGTAGAAAGGTTAAACCTGGAAACGTAATAGTCGGGTTAAAATCCAGCGGTTTTCATTCAAATGGTTTTTCGCTCATAAGAAAGGTTCTTGATGAAAAAGGACTTTTAAAAAAATATGCTTTAAAGCTTTTGACTCCAACAAGAATATATGTAAAAACAATTGAAAAAATAAGAAAAGTTCTTGAAAAGAAAAATTCTGATATTCTTTCAATAGCTCATATCACAGGAAGCGGAATTGAAGGTAATCTTGAAAGGGTTATTCCTAAAAATATTGATTGTATTATAGAAAAAAATAACTGGAAAATACCTGAAATTATGCTTGAAATACAAAGACTTGGAAATATACCTGAAAAAGAAATGTTTTCAACATTTAATATGGGAATAGGAATGATTTTGATAGTAAAAGAAGAGGATCTTGAGGATGTTTTAAAGATGGAGAAGGATGCTATTGTTATAGGGAAGACTCAAAAAGGTAAAGGTAAAGTTATTATAAGATAAAACTCAAGGAGGATTTTGTGAAGAAAATAATAATGAGTTTATTAATATTATTTTTTATCTCAAATATTTTTTCCAATGAAAATGAGAAAAAAACTGAAAATCCATACAAAAAACTTGTTGTTGCAGCCTGGAAGCTTTCATCAAGAGTAAGTCCAAATCCAATAAAGCTTAATTATGTTTTTGATAAATCTTTTTTTAAACATATAAGTAAAGAAAAAACAGTTGAAATACTTAAAAAATTGTATGAAGAAAATGGTAATGTAGTTAATGTTACAAGTGTTACATATCACAATGATAAAAATGGGGACTTTTTTTTCCATACAGATAAAAATAAGGTAATTCCTGTAACACTAACTGTTAATGACAACGGTAAAATTATCGGGCTTTTTTTCAGACCATCATTTGAAAAGGTTGAAAATCCAGAAAACATCTTTAAAAAGTTTGAAAATCTTAACTATGAAAAAAAATCTATACTTATAAAAAAACTCAGTAAAAATGAAGATATTATATATGCCTTCAATGAAAACCTTAACTATGAAAAAAAATCTATACTTATAAAAAAACTCAGTAAAAATGAAGATATTATATATGCCTTCAATGAAAACCTTCCGCTTGCAATTGGCTCAGCATTTAAACTTTACATTCTTGCATATATAATTGAAAAAGATATTAAATGGGATAAGGTTCTAAAACTCACAGATAAAAACAGATCACTTCCATCAGGAATAATGCATCTTTTTCCTGAAAACTCTCCATTAACAGTATTTTCAGCTGCTCAGGCAATGATATCAAACTCAGATAATACAGCTACAGATATTCTTATAGATTTGCTTGGAAGGGAAAATATTGAAAAGTATCTTTCAACATTTTATCATTCAAGACCCGAACTTAATATCCCTTTTCTCAAAACAAAAGAATTTTTTATCTTAAAATCCTCAAAAGAACTTGCAGAGGAATATATAAACTCAGATTCAAAAAACAGAAGAAAGATCTTAAAAAGAATTGAAACACAAAAACCTGATATTAATAAGCTTGATTTAACAAAACCACTTTTTATAAACTCAATTGAATGGTTTGCTTCCCCCTCTGATATATGTAAACTTTTTGAATACTTTATAGAAAAAAACAATGAATATGCAAATACAATACTTTCTATAAACCCGGGACTTGATACAAAATCAGCTGGATTTGTATGGTCGGGATTTAAAGGTGGAAGTGAAACTGGAGTAATTTCTACGAACTGGCTGTTAAAGACAAAAGAAGGGAATTATTATTGTTTAAGTGCCACAGTTAATGATTCAAAAAATATCATAGATGAGAAAGAATATTTTAAGATTATTCAAGAAATTATAAATAACATAAAATAGGAGGGTAAATGAATATTGCAGTTTTTGCATCGGGAAAAGGAAGCAATTTTAAAAATCTTGTTGAACTTGAGAAAACAGGGTATCTTAAGGGAAATATAAAGATTCTAATCACAAATAAAGAAGTTGAGGCAATAAATGTAGCAGAGAAATATGGAGTTAAAAACGAAATTATTCCATCATCTAAACCAAAAAGATTAATAGAAGTAATCGAAGAAAACAAGATAGATCTTATAGTCCTTGCAGGATATATTCAGAAACTTCCGGAAGAATTTGTTGACAAATATTACGGCAAAATAATAAACATTCATCCAGCACTTCTTCCTTCTTTTGGAGGAAAGGGATTTTATGGTGAAAATGTTCATAAAGCTGTTATTGAAAAAGGAGTAAAAGTAAGCGGAATTACGATACATTTTGTTAACAAAAATTATGATGAAGGACCCATAATACTTCAAAAAACTGTTGAAATATCAAAAAATGATGATATAAAAACTATTGAAAATAAAATACATATGCTTGAATATTTTTATTATCCCTTTGTTATAAATATGATATTAGAAGGAATAATTAAACTTGAAAACAATAAAATAACTATAACTGATAAACCACCAACATCAAAACATGCATTAATCTCAGTCTCAGATAAAGAGGGTATAGTTGAGGTTGCAAAAAAATTAAACGAAAAAGGTTATCTTATAATCTCAACAGGTGGGACATATAAGCTTTTAGAAGAAAATGGTGTTAAGGTTGCAAGTGTTGATGCTGTGAGTGGTTTTTCTGAAATACTTGATGGAAGGGTTAAAACACTTAATAACAGAATATTTGGCGGCATTCTTGGAATAAGAAACAACAAAAAACATATAATTGAAATGAATGAAAATTTCATTCCTCCAATATCTATTGTAATAGCAAATCTCTATCCCTTTAAAAAAGCAGCAGAAAAATATGAATCATTTCATCCTGAACTTATTGAAAACATAGATATAGGTGGTGTTTCTTTAATAAGGGCAGCAGCAAAAAATTATAATGATGTATTGATAATTACCGACAAAAAAGATTATAAAAAACTTTTTGATGAAATTGATTCTCCATCAATTGAGTTTAAAAAAGATCTTGCAATAAAAGCATTTAGACACACATATGAGTATGACAAAATGATATATGAAAAACTTTCTGAAAACTCAGTTATGAACCTTGAACTGAAAAAAGTTTTTGATTTAAGATACGGTGAAAATCCTCATCAAAAGGCTTCACTTTATACAACTTCGTTCGAGCTTCCATTTAACCAGCTGGGGGGAAAGGAACTTTCATACAATAACATACTTGATGCCTATGGAAGCTGGCAGGCAGTATATGATTTTGAAAAACCAGCATGTGTAATCTTTAAACATGTAACACCATGTGGAGTAGCAGTGGATGATGACATAACAAAAGCATTTGAAAAAGCTTATAGATGTGACCCACTTTCAGCATTTGGAGGAATAATAGCATTAAACAGAAAAATAACAGCTGAGATTGCAAGCTTTTTAAGTGATAAATTTGTTGAAATAATTTCTGCACCTGAATTTGATGAAAAAGCAATAGAAATATTCAAAAAAAAGAAAAATTTAAGAATTCTCAAATGGAACAAAGATATAAGAAACGAGAAAATTTATAGAAACTGTGGCAATGAATTTCTTGTATCAGACCCTGATAATAAAATAATAGAAGATAAATGGGATGTTGTAAGTGGCGAGATAACAGAAGAAGAAAAACAGGCTCTTATTTTTGCATTTACCTGTGTGAAACATGTAAAATCAAATGCAATTGTACTCACCGGGCCAACATATACTGTTGGAATTGGAGCAGGACAGATGTCAAGGATTGATGCTGTTACAATGGCTGAATACAAATATAAAGAGTATTTAAAAACCAATCAAAAACCTGAAATACTCGTTATGGCATCAGATGCCTTTTTTCCCTTTCCAGATTCAATAATAAAAGCAAAAGAAATGGGGGTAAGTGCAATAATCCAGCCTGGAGGCTCTGTAAGGGACAGGGAAGTTATAGAAAAAGCAAAAGAGCTTGGAATAAAGATGGTTTTAACTGGAATAAGACACTTCAGGCATTAAACACTACTGATTAAGAAAAATATCTCATGATAAAAGCAAATAAATTATCTACTATAGATGTAGAGAAGTGTGGAGGTGTAAGAAGGTTAAAAGTAAGATTAAGGAATGGTGGAATTATTATTAAGTGATAATTTAGAGATACCACAACCAAACAACTTTCTAAATATATAGGTCACAACTTTGGACGATCGTTTTTAAATGTGGCTACATTAAAAGTATCTCAAAAAAAATTAATAAACTTAAAAAACAATGACTATCCACTTAGCAAAATGAATTTTTAAGTAAAACAATTTTAAGTTTTGCTTTTTAGTAAAGAAGACAATATTAAATGATTATAAGGATGTTGACATCTGGATAAAGTTCTTAAACTTGTTTTTTAATTGTTAAAAATTAAAGATTTTTTGCTACTTCAACTGCTTTTGAAAAAACAGGATCACAATCTATTACATTTGTAAGCCCAAATTTTTTATAATCTGGATACGAAGCTTCGTAATCAGGTTTTATACCTTCATCAAGATCGATCCCGGATGGTGGATATAATTTTGCTACGGTTAAAACACAGGCTGATTGATTCCCTATCTTAAAAAGTTTTGTTATATAAACTTCTCCATTTGTTTTCTCACCAATAATAACTGACCCTTCTTCTTTTAATGAAGCAGCTATTATCTCTCCAAGCAAAGCTGTTTTTCTGTCAATAAGTAATACAAGTTTAAAATCTTTAAATGGATTTTCTTCTATATAAAAATCCTTTGTATAACCTTTTTTTGATGAACGAATATAATATGTCTTTTTATTTTTTGAAAAATATCCAATTATCTTTGCTGCTTCTTCATAATTACCAGCATTCAAAGCTCTAAGATCAATTATAAGCTTTGTAGCTCCTCTTTTCTGAAGATTAATCACATTTGCTTTAAATATATTTGATGAGTTTTCAGAAAGCGAAACTATATTTAAATACCCTATCTCGTTATCTGCCATTAAACTCCATACAAAAGGAAAAAAACTTAATTCTTTTTTTAACTTCATTGACCAGTCTGCTTTTCCATCATTAAATGATATAGAAAGTTCAGATAACTTTTGTATTTCATTTTCAACTTCACAGGGATTTAAATTATTAATCTCTCTAGAATTTATTTTTTTCAGTATACCGGTTCTTAATCCTGATTCAAATGCTATGGAAGGGAAAACTTTCAATATAAGATAATCCTCTCCTGCTTTTTTAAGAATAAAAGGATAATAAAAAATTCTTTTTATATCAGATGTCTTTTTTCTCACACTTTTACCTTTAATTTCAACTATCTCAAACTTTTTATCAAGCTTTTTTAATCCATCAATACCATTTTTATTAAGGTAAGAAGAAATAAACTCGCCTGTGTAATTATAATATGAGTGATTTTCAAATGCTTTTATAAGCTCCTGTTCATTATAATTTTTGCTGGAACACGAGAAAAAAAATAAAAAAATAAAAAACACTTTCCACTTTCTTCTCATATTAAAATTATAACAAAAACTTACTAATCAGGTAAAATAAACATCACTGGGACATCCACCATTTCCTGGAAGAACACACATTCCCTCAGATGGAATTTCACAACCTAAAATTTTTCCAGTATTTGGATCAAATATTTGAACACTACCATCATCCTGAGTAACCCTTATAAAACCATATTCATCAGTTGTAACATTAGAAATACTTTCCTTAAGATCAGGTGGAGTGGATGGAGATTCAACAACTTTTCCTTCAGGGGAGGTAGCAGTATCAGGTTTGGAAGGATTAACACTATATGATTTTTGATCTATCTCCTGTTCTGATTCTTCTTTCTCTTCATCATTCTTTGTTAACCCATTAAATAACGGATTCAGATTTAAAGATTGGTTATTCTTTTCATTATCATCCTCTTCTTCCATCATCTTTTGAAGTTTATCAAAGTTCATTTCAAGCTTCCACTTATCCTCTTCATCTGAAGAAAGCTCAGGAACATCAGAAGCTTTTAAGCTTCTCATACTCTCAGAATTAAGTGAAGGATCTTTCAAAAATGCCGGAATAGCATTTGGATTTATTCTATCAAGTGAGGCTCTAAGTTTTTCATCATACTCTATATTTTTATCAGGAACCGCAGCTAAATCAAATGTTTTATTTGTCCAGGCTCTTGCAGTATCATTTGAGGCATCTCTTGCTGCAAAAAGAGATGTTTTATATGTGCTTTTCAAAAGCTCCAGAGCAGATTTTCCGCTCTCACCCGATGGTTTATTTGAAGAAGATCGTGCAGACGATGAGTTTATCTTTATATTACCTTTTCCCTCACTCCCAAACTTTGAAAGTGAGGTTTGAGATTGAGAACCAGATAAGTAACTTTCAAGAGATGAAAGTTCAGCTTTTAAAGCCTCTGTAAGTGACCTTTGACCAGCATTGTAATATCCAGTTCTTAGTTGAGATCCATATTTACCACCAGAATTTTTATCACCATAACCTTTAGCAGTAAGTGAAGAGGATTTCTTATCAGCATCAAAAGTATTTTCTCCTTCATTCTCATTATTTTCAGAATATTCTGATTTAGACGATTGATTCTTTTCAAATATCTTAGAAATTGAATATTTTAATTTTTCAATTAAATTAAACCTTGAAGATTTAGAATATGAGACTATTTCTTTATTTATTCCTCCACCTGCAAGCTTTGAGGCTTCATTGGAAAGAAAAAAAAGTGAAGCTATACCAATGAAGAAAAGAAAAAAAACCAATATTAAAATACTGTACTTGCTGTATTTAAATATCCTTTTAAATGAGAAATTTTCAATTTTTGTAAACCTGTTTTCTTCTTTCTTATCTTTTTTTTCTTCTTCCATAAATCCTCCAAACAAAAAAACCCTGGCATTTAAACCACTTATTTGGTGGTTAAATCGCCATTAATTATGTTATAGCAGAAATTTATAAAAAATCAAGTCCCTTCAGTTTTCTCTTGCTTTAGTTTTAAAATTTCTTTTATGAAATTTTGTTCCTTAGCTTTAAATTCTTCATAAAGATTTTTAAATTTTAAATTTAATTCATCTATTACCTCATTTAATTCAATATTCTGAGTTTTTAATTTATCTATTAATCTTTCTTTTTCTTTGAGTTCTTGTTCAAAAGTAGAAAGATTTCTTTTGTACTCTTCCTCAAGCTGTTTTATCTTTTTTTCCCACTCTATATTCAACTCATTTATCTCTTTATTAAAACGCTCTTCCATCTCTTTTTTTATCATCATCTCATTCTCAAGATATCTCTTTTTTTCTTCTTCTAATTTATTCCCATACTCAATTAGTTTCTCCTCATACGATCTTCTCATATTCTCTAATTCATTGTTAAGAATTTCAAGTTCTTCTGTTTTATGTAAGATTTTCTTTTCATATTCTATCTTTAATTCTTCTTTTTCCTTCTCCTTTCTATTTTCAATCTTTTCTATCTGAATACCAAGCCTTTTAATTTCATCTTCTTTCTTCTTTAACTCATCTTTAAGCAAATTTATTTTCTCATTATACTGAGCCTCTTTCATGCTAAAAATACCTTCAAGCTCTTTTTTTACACTTTCAAGCCTTTCATCAAAAATTTTG
>FWWL01004517.1_pt1 | contig 23349 bp, 22 predicted proteins | sample 2228331 | NCBI WGS metagenome assembly FWWL01 (sample SAMEA103939775, study PRJEB20133) | metagenome | reverse complement strand
CTACCGCAACTACCTGGACCAGGTCGGTGAAATCGTTACCGGCATTGTCCAGCGGGTCGATTCCAAGCAGGTGACCCTCGACCTGGGCAAGGTTGAGGCGATTCTGCCGGCCTCGGAGCAGATTCCGGGGGAGACCTACCGGCCCGGTCAGCGGCTCAAGGCCTACCTGATAGATGTCCGCAAGACCCCGAAGGGGCCTCAGCTTGTCGTCTCCCGCACCCACAAGGAATTCCTCAAGCGCCTCCTGGAGATGGAGGTGCCGGAGGTTTACAACGGCATCGTTGAGGTGAAGGCCATCGCCCGGGAGCCCGGCTCCCGCAGCAAGGTGGCGGTCTGGTCCCGCCAGCCCGGGGTTGATGCCCGGGGGGCCTGCATCGGCCTGCGGGGCGTCCGAATTCAGAACATCGTCAACGAGCTTAACGGCGAAAAGATCGACGTTGTCCTCTGGAATCCGGACCCGGCCATCTTTGTCGCCGAGGCGCTCAGCCCGGCCCAGGTCCTTTCGGTCGAGATCAACGAGGCCGAGAAGACGGCAACCGTCGTCGTGCCCGACCGCCAGCTCTCCCTGGCCATCGGCAAGGAGGGCCAGAATGCCCGGCTTGCCGCCAGGCTGACCGGCTGGCGCATTGACATCAAGGCGGCGTCGGTTGCCCGGGCCGAGCGCCTGGCGAAGGAGGCCGAGGCCGCGGCGGCAGCCCGGGCGGCAGCCGAGGCCCCGGTCCCCGAACCGGTTGCGGCGGCCGAAGCCGCCCCGCCGGCCCCGGCCGAGGTGGTCCCCGAGGCTGAGCCGGTCGTGGCCGAGGCGCCCGAAGCGGCGGTGCCGGTGGCCGAAGAGGTTGCGGCCGAGCCGGTGGGGGTTGCCCCCGAGCCGGTGCCCGAACCGGTGGCCGAAGCCCCGCGGGTGCTGCGCTTTGCCGAGGACCTGCAGATCTCCCGGGAGCTTGACGTGAAAAAGAAGAAGGGTGAGGAGGAGCGGGCCCCGCCGGGCAAGCCCAAGAAGGCGAAGCGGCCGCGGGTGACGGTTGAACTCGAAGAAGAAGAGGAGTACGAAGAGCTCCTGAGGCGCATCCGATGAGCCGGAAGGGCGGACCCCGCCCCAAGCACGTCCCGATGCGGACCTGCGTGGCCTGCCGGACCACGCAGCCGAAGCGGCAGCTCATCCGGATAGTTCGGACGCTGGCCGGGCCGGTTGAGGTGGACCCGACCGGCAAGAAGAACGGCCGGGGCGCCTACCTGTGCCCGAACCGGGCCTGCTGGGACCGGGCCTTGAAATCCAACGTCCTTGACGCCGCCCTGCGAACAACCCTGACCCCGGAGGACCGGGCCCGACTGGCCGCCTTCGCCGCAACCCTGGGCGAACCGGCCGCCCCGGCGGCGTCCGCCGGCGCTTAAGTAAGGAGACGTCCAGATGGAATCCCACGTTGCCGAAACCCGAACCGTCGAAATCCCCCAGGTAATTACGGTGGCGGAGCTGGCCGAGCTTATCGGCGCAAGCCCCATCGAGGTTATCAAAGAGCTGATGAAGCAGGGGGTCTTCGCCACCATTAACCAGGCGATCGATTACGAGGTCGCCAGCCGGGTTGGCCCCCGCTTCGGGGTAAATATCAAGCTCAAGCGGCCGGAGCCGGCGGCGCTGCCGACCCTCGTCACCGACTATGCCAGCTTTAAGCGGATGCTGGCCGAGGAGGACCCGGCCAGGCTCAAGCTTCGGCCGCCGGTTGTCACCGTCATGGGCCACGTTGACCACGGCAAAACCACCCTGCTCGACCGGATCCGCCGGACCCGGGTCGCCGAGCAGGAGGCCGGGGGCATTACCCAGCATATCGGCGCCTACCAGGCCGAGGTTAACGGCCAGAAGATCACCTTCATCGACACCCCCGGTCACGAGGCGTTCACAGCCATGCGGGCCCGGGGCGCCCAGGTCACCGACATTGTCGTGCTCGTTGTGGCCGCCGACGACGGCGTCATGCCCCAGACGGTCGAAGCGGTAAACCACGCCCGGGCCGCCGGCGTCCCCATCGTGGTTGCGATTAACAAAGTCGATAAGCCCGACGCCAACGTCGAGCGGGTCAAGCAGCAGCTGGCCGAGCTGGGCCTCATCCCCGAGGAGTGGGGTGGGGACACGATAACCGTTCCCGTCTCGGCCCGGACCGGCGAAGGCATCGACCTGCTTCTGGAAAACATCCTCATTCTGGCCGAAATCCTCGAACTCAAAGCCAACCCCGACCGGCCGGCCGTCGGCACCATCATCGAGTCCCGGCTCGACAAAAACCGCGGCCCGGTTGCCACCGTCCTGGTTCAGAACGGAACCCTCCGGGTCGGGGATGTGTTCGTGGCCGGCGAAACCTGGGGCAAGGTGAAGGCGATGGTCGACGACCGGGGGCGGCGGGTCCGGGAGGCCGGGCCTTCGACCCCGGTCGAGGTCCTCGGGTTCGAAGAGGTTCCGGTGGTCGGCGACATCCTGCAGGTTCTTGAGGATGAGGACCAGGCCCGCCGGATTGCCGGGGAGCGGCGGGAGGCCCGCCGGGCCGAACGGGAAGCCGTTGCCGCCCGGGCGGTGACCCTTGAGGCGGTGGCCAGGCAGGCCCGGGCCGGCAAGCCGGCCGAACTGCTGGTCATCCTCAAGGCCGATGTGCAGGGCAGTGTCGAGGCGATCCGCACCGCCCTCGAGCGGCTTAACGAAAAGTACGAGACCCGGATTCGCGTCATCCACGCCGCCAGCGGCACCATCACCGAGTCGGATGTGCTCCTGGCCGCGGCCTCGGGGGCGATTATTATCGGGTTTAACACCCGGCTCGAGCCGGGCGCCCGGTCCCTGGCCGAGGCCGAGGGCGTCGAAATCCGCCAGTACGACATCATTTACCACCTGCTCGAGGATATCGAGAAGGCCCTGGCCGGCCTGCGGGAGCCGACCTACCGGGAGGTGGTCTACGGCCGGGCCGAAGTCCGGCAGGTCTTCCAGATCGGCCGCACCGGCCAGCAGGTTGCCGGCTGTTACGTGCTGGATGGGAAGATTATCCGGGGCCAGCGGGTGCGGATTCTGCGGGACGGCAAGGCCATCTTTGACGGCCGGGTTACGAGCCTGCGCCGGTTCAAGGAGGATGTTCGGGAGGTGGCCGCCGGGTTTGAGTGCGGCGTCGGCATCGAAGGCTTTGGCGACTTCCGCCCCGGCGACATCCTCGAAGTTTACGGCCAGGAAGTCGTAGCGTAGCCTGAGACCGGGGCCGCCTCGCCGGTCAATCAGGAGGGTGCCATGAGCCGCCGGCTCGACCGCGTCAACCACCTGCTTCAGCAGGAGATTGCCGAGCTTCTGACCCGTGAGCTTAAAGACCCCCGGCTCGGCGTGATGTTGAGCATCACCGGCGTTGAAACGTCGCCCGACCTCCGGACGGCGAAGGTCTACGTAAGCATCTACGGGTCCGAGACCGAAAGCGAGCAGGCTCTGGAGGCCCTGCGGGGGGCGGCCGGTTTTCTGCGGCGGGAACTTTCGGCCCGCCTCCGCATGAAGCAGGTTCCGGTCCTCATCTTCGAGCGGGACCGCTCTATCGAGCGGGGCGCCCGGATTGCCGAGCTGCTCCGGGAGGTGGCCGCCGAGCGGGAGGCCCGGGCCAAGGCCGAGCCGGCCGAGTCGTAACCCCTTGGGCTGGAACGGAATCTTCAACATCAACAAGCCGCCGGGCCTCACGTCGGCCCGGGTGGTAAGCATCGTCCGGCGGCTGACCGGCGCCCGCCGCGTCGGCCACGCCGGCACCCTCGACCCCCTGGCCGGCGGGGTCCTCCCCGTCTGCGTGGGTCCGGCAACCCGGGTCGTCGAATATATTCTTGAGCAGCCGAAGGTTTACCGGGCCGAAATCACCCTCGGGGTCACGACCGACACCGACGACGCCGAGGGCCGGGTCCTCGCCACCCGACCCCTTACCGGGATTGGCGAGCCCCAGGTGCGGGCGGTGCTGGCCGAGTTTGTCGGCCGCATCCGCCAGCGGCCTCCGGCCTACTCGGCCGTTAAAGTCGGCGGTCGGCGGGCGTACGAGCTTTCCCGCCGGGGCATCTCCGTTGAGGTTGGGGCCCGGGAGGTGGTGGTTTACCGGTTAGACCTGCTGGAATTTGAACCGCCCAGGCTCGTGGTCGAGGCCGAGGTCGGCCGGGGCACCTACATCCGGGCCCTTGCCCGGGACATCGGCGAGCGGCTCGGGTGCGGGGCCCACCTGTCGGGACTGGTCCGGCTCCGGGTCGGGCCGTTCCGGCTGGAGGATGCCGTAAGCCCCGACGCCCTCAGGGAGCTGTTCGCAGCGGGCCGGGGTTCTGATATTCTATATCCGCCGGATGAGCCGCTGCTCGGGTGGCCGGCCGTTATTGTGGGCCCGGAAACGGCCCGGCGGCTCCGGAGCGGCCAGGCCCTGTCCTTCCGCGGGGGACTGGCCGACGGGACGCGGGTGCGGGCCTACACCTCGGCCGGGGGCTTTCTGGGGATTCTAAAATTTGACCGGTCGCAGCGGGCCCTCTGCCCCGAAAAGATTCTGGAGTCAGAAGATGCGCCTCATTGGTAAAGACGTTGAGCGCCTGGCCGAGGAGCTGGCCGAACTGCGGCCGGCGGCCGAAACCGTCGTCACCATCGGGATTTTTGACGGGGTGCATCTGGGCCACCGGCGGGTGGTCCTCCGGACGGTCGAGCGGGCCCGGGAAACCGGCCGGGCCCCGGTCGGGATTACCTTTTACCCTCACCCCCTCAAAATCCACCGGCCCGAGGCGGCCCCGAAGCTGATAATCCCGTTCGCCGAACGGGTTCGGCTGCTGGAAGCCCTGGGGCTGGTTCGGGTCGTGCCCATGGCCTACAGCGCCGAGCTCGCCCGGCTCAGCGCCGCCGAGTACCTGGGCCTGCTGGTCCGGGCCCTGGGCATGCGGGAGCTGGTGGTCGGGCCCGACTTTACGGTCGGCCGGAACCGGGAGGGCAACGTCGCCGTTCTTGAACGGCTCGGGCCCGAGCTCGGATTTACCCTGACCGTGGTCGAGCTGGTCGCCCTGGAAACCAGGGTGAGCAGCTCGGCGATTCGGGCCCTGATTGCGGCCGGCGAGGTCGAGCAGGCGGCCGTTCTGCTGGGCCGGCCGGTGACCGTGTGGGGCAAGGTGGTGGCGGGCGAGGGCCGGGGGCGCCGGCTCGGGTTTCCGACGGCGAACCTCGAGACCGACCCGGATATTTTGCTGCCGGCCGACGGTGTCTACGCCGCCTGGGCCGAAGCGGGTGGGGCCCGCTACCCGGCGGCCGTCAGCATCGGCGTCCGGCCCACCTTTGGCCCCGGTCCCCGAACCGTGGAAGCCTACCTGCTGGATTTCGAGGGTAATCTTTACGGTGAAGATGTTAAATTAGAGCTGGTAAAATGGTTGCGGCCCGAGCTGGCATTTGCAACCGCCACCGAGTTGATTGAACAGATGGAACGGGACATCGAGCAGGTCCGACAGTTTTTAACCGAGCGGGTGACTGACCATGGCGGCGCCGACCCGAACCCTTCCGCCTGACCTGCACCGGCTGCTCCGCCGGGGTGTGGCCGAAATCATCGTCGAAGAGGAGCTCATCAAGCTGCTCGAGTCGGGCGAGACCCTCCGGCTCAAACTGGGCTTTGACCCGAGCCGGCCCGACCTGCACCTGGGCCACGCCGTCGTCCTGCGTAAGCTCCGCCAGTTCCAGGACCTCGGCCACCTGGCGATCCTGATTGTCGGGGACTGGACGGCCCAGATCGGGGACCCGAGCGGCCAGTCGGTCACGCGGCCGATGCTGAGTGCCGAGGAGGTCAAGGCTAACGCCCAGACCTACCTGCGGCAGTTTTATAAAATTGTCGACCCGGCCCGGACCGAAATCGCCTGGCAGAGCACCTGGTATGACCACTTCACCCTTAAAGACGTCATCAACTTGACGTCCAGGTTTACGGTAGCCCAGCTCCTGGCCCGGGAAGATTTCGCCCGCCGGTTTGCCGAGCGCCGGCCGATCGCCCTTACCGAACTGCTTTACCCGCTCCTCCAGGCCTACGATTCGGTTGCGATTCGGGCCGACGTCGAATTCGGGGGCACCGACCAGAAGTTCAATATCCTGGTCGGGCGGGAGCTCCAGGCGATGCTCGGGATGCGGCCCCAGCAGGCCTTCCTGATGCCGATCCTGCGGGGAACAGACGGCGTCCAGAAGATGAGCAAGAGCCTGGGCAACTACATCGCCTTCGAGGACCCGCCCGACGAGATGTTCGGCAAAATCATGTCGATTCCCGATGACCTGATCGTGGAGTATTTCGAGCTGCTCACCGACGTGCCCGACGAGGAGCTGGCCGTCATCCGGGAGCAGGTTGAGACGAAGTCGGTGAACCCGATGATTTTGAAAAAGCGGCTGGCCGTCGAGATTGTCACCCAGTTCCACGGCCGGCAGGCGGCCCTGCTGGCGGCCGAAAACTTCGAGCGGGTCCACCAGCGCCGGGAGCTGCCCGAGGTCGTTCCGGAAGTGCCCCTCGGACCGGAGTGGTTCAGCGGTCCGGTCTGGCCGGCCGACCTGCTCTACGCCGCCGGCCTGGTTTCGACGAAACGTGAGGCCAGGCGGCTCCTGGCCCAGGGCGGGGTCCGGGTTGACGGCCGGCAGGTGGCCGATGAGCCCCTGCGGGTCGAACCGGGGGTCGTAATTCAGGTCGGCCGCCGGAAATTCGCCCGGCTGGTGGAGCGGTGACGTCCCAACGGGGCTGCCTGTGGGTTCTGGTTGTCCTGGTCGGGCTGATCGTCCTGGCCGGGGCGTTCATCGTCGGGGTGCTGGTCGGGGCGGCCCTCACGGGCGGGGGGTTGCTCTGGTTTCCAAGCACGGTCGCCGTGCTCGAAGTTAACGGGACGATCCAGAGCGGCGAACAGGGCGGCCTCTTCAGCTCCGGCACGTTCAGCCGCACCTTTATCTCCCAGCTCGAGCGGGCCCGGCGCCTGCCGTACGTCCGGGCGATCGTCATTCGGGTGAACAGCCCGGGCGGGGATGCGGTGGCCAGCGACGAGATTTACCGGGAGATCCAGCGGACCCGCCGGGAGTTCAACAAGCCGGTGGTGGTCTACATGGGGTCGCTGGCGGCCTCGGGCGGCTATTACATTTCGGCCGCCGCCGACCGGGTCGTGGCCAACCCCAACACCCTCACCGGAAGCATCGGCGTGATCATCAGCATCCCGACTTATGATGAGCTTTTCAATAAGGTCGGGATAAGGGTTTACGTTTTCCGGAGCGGGGCTTTCAAAGACACCACCAGCGGCACCCGCCCCCTGCGGCCCGATGAAGAGGCCCTCATGCAGGAGATCGTGAACCAGGCCTACCAGCGGTTCGTGGACGTCGTGGCCGAGGGCCGGAACCTCCCCCGGGACCGGGTGCTGGCGGTTGCCGACGGCCGGATCCTCACCGGCGCCCAGGCGCGGGATGCCGGCCTGGTGGACGAGCTGGGCGATTTCCGGCGGGCCGTTCAACTTGCGGCCGACCTGGGCGGCATCCGGGGCGAACCCCGGCTCCAGAACTTCAGCCGGCGGGGCGGCCTGGCCGCCCTCTTCGGCAGCCTGGGGCCGGTCGGCCCGCCGGCAGTCACCGGCCAGATTCTAGGGATTGAAAACGGCGTATCGTTGATGTATCTTTATACCGGGTTTTAACCATGGACCTGGTGATCGCGGTCAGCCGGCAGCTTGGGGCCGACGGGGAGGCCGTGGCCCGGCGGGTCGCCGATGAGCTCAATTTCCAGTACCTGGACCGGGAGATTGTAAGCCGGGCGGCCATGCTGGCCGGGGTCTCCGAAGAGGCCCTGGAAGAGGCGGAGAAGGTTCCCTCCCTGCTGGCCCGCATCGCCGACGTTTTAGGCCGCTACCCCGCCGACGAGCTTTTTGCAATCCCGGTCGGGGGCCTGCCCCCGACCCCGACCCTCACCCACGACGCCTACCGGGCCCTCATCGAGCAGGTGATCCGGTCGGTGGCGGAGCGGGGCCGGGCGGTGGTCGTCGGCCACGCCGCCCCGGTCCTGCTTAAGGATTACCCGAACGCCCTGACCGTGTTCGTCGCCGCCCCGTTCGAGTTCCGGGTCCGGCAGGTTGCGGCCCAGGAGCGGCTCGACCTGAAGGCGGCCGAAAAGCGGGTAAAGGACGTCGACCGGGAACGGGCCGACTTTTTTAAGACCTACTACGGGGCCGACTGGCGCAGCCCCGAGCTTTACCACCTGACCGTTAACACCGCCCGGTTCGGGGTCGAGGGCGCCGCCCGGCTTATCGTGGCGGCAGCCCGGCTCATTGCCGAGCGGCTCGGCAGTCCGACCTGAACCCGGCCCCGGCCGGTCCCCTGGTGAAGCCGGTTTTTAACCACCCCTGGGACCTTTCGGCCGAGGCGGCGGCCGCCCTTCAGCAGGAGCTCGCTGCCCGGGTCAGCCGAACCGGTCGCCCCGAAAACGTCAAGCTCGTCGCCGGGGTTGACCTGGCCGCCGGCCACCGGGACGGTCAGGCCCGGGCCGCGGTTGTCCTGCTGAACTATCCCGGCCTGGAAATCAGGCAGGTGGTAACCGCCGAAGGTGTCCTCACGTTCCCCTACATCCCGGGACTCCTCTCGTTCCGGGAGACACCCCTCATCCTGCGGGCGTTTGAACAGATAACCACGGCACCCGACCTTATCTTCGTCGACGGTCAGGGGGTTGCCCATCCCCGTCGGTTCGGAATCGCCTGCCACATTGGGGTCCTCTTTGACCTGCCGACCATCGGGGTGGCCAAGTCATGGCTCATCTGGCGGGAGGTAAAACCGGCCGAACCGGGGCCGAACCAGGGCGACCGGGTGATTCTTTACGCCCGGGACGGCCCGGTCGGGGCGGCCGTGCGAACCCGGCCCGGGGCGGCGCCGGTCTACGTCTCGGTGGGTCACCGGCTCGACATCGAGGCGGCGGTTGAGTGGACCCTTGCCTGCGTCCGGGACGACCGGCTCCCGGAACCGACCCGCCTGGCCGACCTGGCGTCCCGGGGCCGGCTGAACTTCCCCGGCCAGCTTGCCCTCTGGTAGCCGGAACCGTCTTGCCTACCGGCCGGCGCTGGGGGCAGGCGAGTTCTGTTAGAATCAGGCGAGACTGCTGCCGGGAGGCGAAACCGCTTGGGCCGCAGGCGGGGAACCCAGACCAGTTCGTTCGGCTCACCCGGCCGGATAAGCCACGACTCGTCGCCCTTTTACGCCGGCCGCCTCTACGCGGGCCTGCCCCAGGAACGGCGGGTGACCTACCGGGAAAATCCGCTGCCCCCGGAAGTCAGCGACCGGGTTTTCTGCAAGTCCAGCGAAACCATGGCCGAGCTCCCGGACGCAAGCGTGCATCTGGTTGTCACATCCCCGCCGTACAACGTGGGCAAGGAGTACGACGCAAACCTGACCCTGGACGAATACCGGGCGTTTATTCGGCGGGTGATGGCCGAAGTTTACCGGGTCCTGGTTCCGGGCGGGCGGCTCTGCCTTAACCTGGCGAATCTCGGCCGCCGGCCGTACCTTCCCCTGCACGCCTTTTTAATTCAGGACCTGCTGGACTTAGGGTTTCTCATGCGGGGCGAAATCATCTGGGATAAGGGGGCCACTGCCAGCCCGTCGACCGCCTGGGGGAGCTGGGCGTCGCCGGCCAACCCGACCCTCCGGGACACCCACGAGTACATCCTGGTCTTCGGCAAGGAGACGTTCACCCGGCCGAAGCTTCCCGACCGGCGGCCGACCATTACGGCCGGGGAGTTTCTGGAGTTTACGAAGAGCGTCTGGCGGTTTCCGGCCGAGCCGGCGACAAAGGTCGGCCACCCGGCGCCGTTCCCGGTGGACCTGCCTTACCGGTGCATCCAGCTTTACACCTATTCGGGCGAGGTCGTCCTGGACCCTTTTATCGGGAGCGGGACGACCGCGGTTGCGGCGATAAGGACCGGCCGCCGCTACGTGGGCTACGAGGTCGAGCCGGCCTACTGCCGGCTGGCCGAAGAACGGATTGCGGCCGAGCGGGCCCGGGTGCGGCTCCCCGGGTTTGATTCGGCCGGGTCCCCGGGCTAAGCTCCGGGCCTTAAAACCCGGCCGGGGAGGGCACCGGTGTGCTCGCCCCGGTCGATGACCACAACGCCGTTCACCATCACATACTCGATGCCGGCCGGGTACTGGTGGGGGTCGGTGAAGGTTGCCCGGTCGATGACCGTGTTCGGGTCAAAGATGACGACGTCGGCGAAGTAGCCCGGCCGCAGCTCGCCCCGGCCCCGGAGCCGGAGCTTGCGGGCCGTCTTCGACGTCATCTTGGCGATGGCCTCTTCCCAGGTCAGGACCTTCTCCTCCCGGACGTAGCGGCCCAGCACCCGGGGGAACGTGCCGTAGGTGCGCGGGTGGGGTTTGCCGAAGCCCATCACCCCGTACGGCGCCCGGGCCGACGAATCTGACCCGATGACGGTGTGGGGGTAGCGCATCACCGTCCGGACGTCGTCTTCGCACATGCCGAAGAAGATCGCCCCGACGTAGCCGTTGTTCGTGAGCAGCAGGTCAAAGACCACGGTGAGGGGGTCTTTGCCTTCGGCGTCGGCAATCTGGGCGATGGTGCGGCCCTCGTATTCGGGGGCCCGGGGCGAGTCGGCAATGAGGATTCCGTCCCAGCCGGCGCCCCGGCTCAGGTTCTCGGCATTCTCATACTCGCCGCCGGCCTCGGCGGCGACCCGGCGCCGGACTTCGGGGTCGGCCAGCCGGGCCAGAAGCTTCTCGTTGCCCCCTTCGAAGACCCAGCGGGGCAGGACCACGCCCAGGTTGGTGCTGGACGCGATGTACGGGTACTGGTCGCAGTCAACCCGAACGCCCCGGCTCCGGGCCTGCTCGATAAGGGCAAGGCTGTCGTTCACCCTGCCCCAGTTCCGCCGGCCGACCGCCTTATGGTGGCTTATCTGGACCGAGACCCCGGCCTCTTCGCCGATCCGGATTGCCTCGGCCACCGACTCGAGGAGCCGGTCGGCCTCGTTACGCATGTGGGTTGCGTAGAGGCCGTCGTACGGGGCGATGACTTTGGCCAGCTCGATGACCTCTTCGGTGTCGGCGTAGCAGCCGGGCGGGTAGATGAGGCCGGTGGCCAGGCCCAGGGCCCCCTGTTCCATTCCCTCGGCCAGCAGCCGCTTCATCCGGTCGAGCTCGTCGGGGGTGGGCGGCCGCATTTCGAAGCCCATGACGGCCTGGCGGAGGGTGCCGTGGCCGATAAACGTGGCGTAGTTCTGGGCGATGCCGTTGGCCTCAATCCGCTCGAAATACTCGGCCAGGGTCGTCCAGTCCGGCTCCCGGCCGATCCGGGCCAGGGTCCGGGCCGCCGACTCCCGGGCGGTACCGACCAGGGGTGCCAGGCTGGTGCCGCAGTTGCCGGCAACCTCGGTCGTGACCCCCTGGCGGATTTTGCTCTCCATCCGGGGGTTGCCGAACATCGCCCAGTCGGAGTGGGTGTGGATGTCAATAAAGCCGGGGGCAACGTAAAGGCCGGCGGCGTCGATTTCCCGGGCCGCGACGGCCCCGGTCAGGTTGCCCACCGCCTCGACCCGGTCGCCTTTGATTCCGACATCGGCCGGGAAGCCGGGCCGGCCGGTGCCGTCAAAAACCGTGCCGTTGCGGATTATCAGGTCAAATTCGGCCACGGCCCGGCTCCTACTGGTCGAGGGCGGCGCTCCCCTTCAGGGCCGCCTCGTACCGGCGGGCGACGTTCGCCCAGTTAATTGTGTTCCACCAGGCCGCCACATAGTCCGGCCGGCGCCACTGGTATTTGAGATAATAGGCGTGCTCCCAGACGTCGACCCCCAGGATCGGGACCTTCCCCTCCATCAGGGGGCTGTCCTGGTTGGCGGTGCTGAAGACCTCCAGGCCGCCGCTGGCATTGACGGCCAGCCAGCCCCAGCCGCTGCCGAACCGGGCGATGGCTGCCTGGGTGAGCTGCTCCTTAAACTTTTCGAAGCTTTCGAAGTGGCGGTTGATCGCCTCGGCCAGGGCGCCGGTGGGCTGGCCGCCTCCGCCGGGGCCCATGATGTCCCAGAAGAGGGTGTGGTTGGCGTGGCCGCCGCCGTGGTTGCGGACGGCGGTGCGGATGTCCTCGGGAACCTCGTTGATTCGCCGGAGAAGCTGTTCAAGGGTCCAGCCCTGAAGCTCGGGGTGCTTTTCGATGGCGGCGTTTAGATTATTGACATAGGCCTGGTGGTGGCGGGTGTGGTGGATTTCCATCGTCTGGGCGTCGATGTGGGGTTCGAGGGCGTTGTAGGGGTAGGGCATCTCGGGCAGCTTGAACGGATAAGGCATCTGGCAACCTCCCCGCGGTGGTCTCGGTCATAGCAATAATAAGCAGGCCGCCGGAGACATGTCAAACCGGCGCATCCAGGCAACAGGCCCGGCGCTAGGACGCCAGGATAACGTGTTTGACCAGGAACCGGTCGGTTCGGGCCAGGGCGTCCCGGACCGTGGCGGCCCGGGCCCAGCCGTGGCCCTCGCCCGGGTAGACCTGGTACTCAACCGTCCCGCCGGCGGCCCGGACGGCCTCAACCAGGGCATCCGACTGGTCCTTGGTGACGACCCGGTCCTCTGCCCCCTGCAGAACCAGCAGCGGCCGCCTGACCTTGGGGGCCAGGTTGATGGGCGACCGCTCCCGGTATTTCGGGTAGGCGTCGGGCAGGGGGCCGATAAGGGTGTCCAGGTAGTGGGCCTCCAGGCGGTGGGTCGTCTCGGCCAGGCCGAGCAGGTCGGTAACCCCGAACAGGTCAACCCCGGCCTTAATCCGGTCGGAGGCGACGGCCAGGAGCATCAGCACCGTGTAGCCGCCGGCGCTTCCGCCCATCACCGCCACCCGGTCGGGGTCGACCAGGCCCGCCCGGATGAGGTGCTCGATGCCGGCCAGGGTGTCGTGGACGTCGTGGACCCCCCAGTTACCCCGGAGGGCCTGGGTGTAGGCCCGGCCGTAGCCGGTCGACCCCCGGTACTCCGGGCAGAGCACGGCCCAGCCCCGCTGCAGGAAATACTGCAGGGCCGGGTCCCAGCGGGCGCCCCGCTGGCCGGTCGGCCCACCGTGGATGTCCACCAGAAGCGGCGGCTTGTACGGGGCCGGGTCCCGCACCGGCCGGTAGAACTGGCCGTAGACGGTCGCCCCTTCCAGCGCCCGCCAGCTTATATGCTCCGGCCAGACCAGGCCCAGGTTTTCGAACCCGGCCGGCGCCCCGATTGCCAGCGCCCGGCGCCGGCCGTCCTCGGGGCTTACGGCGACGACCTGCGGGGGCGCCGCCGAGCCCGAGTAGAGGGCGATAACCTCCTGGCCGTCGGGGGTCCAGGATAGGGCCGTAAAGCTGCCCGGCAGGGCGGGGTCACCCACCGGCCGGGCGGTTGGCCCCTCTTCGGGGAAGACGAGCCGGAGCCGCCAGTGGCCGGCCTCATTTCGGGCGTAAATGAGCCGGCGGCCGTCCGGCGCCCAGGCGTAGGTTCGCGCCCCCGGACCCCAGGCCGGCGGCCCGGCCTCGTACTCTTCGGCGATGAGGGGGCGGGGGTCGGTCCCGTCCGGGTTTGCCACCCAGAGGTTAAGCCAGCCGCCGGCATCGCACAGGAACGTAAGATACCGGCCGTCGGGCGAGTAGCGGGGCTGGCTTACGGCAACTTCATCGCCCCCGGCCACGACCCGCCGCTCCCGGGTCGTCAGGTCGAGCAGGACAATCCGGCTGCCGTCCCAGGCCATGTTCGGCCGGTCCCATTCCTGCCAGACGAGGAACCGGCCGTCCGGGGAGAAGGCCGGGTCCAGGACGAAGTCGGCCCCGGCGCTGGCCCGCCAGGGCCAGCCGGCCGTGCCCGGACTGAACTCGACAACGGCAACGTCGGCCGCATCTTCCCGCTCGGCCAAGAACCCCACCAGCCGCCCGTCGGGGGAGAACGCCGGCGCCCGCTGGCGGCCCTCGCCCTCGGCGAGCCGCCAGGCCCGGCCGCCGTCAACCGGTACGGCCCAGAGCTTCCCGTCGGCCGCGGCGTAGACAAGCCAGCGGCCGTCGGGCGACCAGTCAAACGCCCCACCCCCGTAGGCGGCGGAAGGGGCGGCGGGCGGGTCGGTGGTGAGGGGCCGGGCGGGTCCCCCCGCCCGGGGGACGAGCATGACCGCCCCCCGGCCGTCGTAGGATTCCAGGTAGGCGACCCACCGGCCGTCGGGCGAGACCTTCGGTTCGGCCAGGGACCGCATTTCGGCAACCGTGGCCGGGCTGAACGCAGGCTCCCAGAGCCCGGGCCGTTCAAAACGTTTAGCGGCCATTTTCGCCTCCCACAATCTGCCACTCCCGGCCGAGGTCCCCGAGGCCCTCGCACCCGTCGGGGGTGACCACGACCGCGTCCTCGATTTTCACGTGGCCGACCTCGGGGTGGAGGAACTCGGTTTCGATGGAGAGGACCATGCCGGGTTCGAGGGGCCGGGCACTCTCGGGGCTGATCCGGGGCTCCTCGTGGGAGACCATCCCGATGCCGTGGGCGACAAACCGGCCGTAGGGGGCAAACGGCAGGGCGGCCACCGCCGCCTGGCCGAGGCGCAGGAGCTCGTTGCCCGGCAGGCCGGGCCGGACCTCCCGGCGCACCCGGTCCTGGACCTCAAGGCACGCCGCGTGCAGCTCCCGGGCCAGGGCCGACGGCTCACCGAGACACCCCATCCGGCAGATGTCGGCCAGATAGTCGCCGTCCTCGCCGCCGGCGTCGATGTGGAGGACCTGCCCCTCCTCCCACCGGACGTCCGACGGCGCCCGGAGCATCCCCGGCCCCGCCGCCGTGAACGCCCAGAGGAAAACCAGCCCCCGGCCCGTCATTTCCAGCTCAACCTGCCGGGCAACCTGCCGGGTGGTCATACCCGGGCGCCCGGCCCGGAAGGCGGCGACGATGGCCGCGGCGGTGCGGCCGTAGACCGACCGCAGGTGGCCGATTTCGGCCGGGGTCTTGATGGCCCGGAGCTCGGTGAGGACCGGGGTCGCGTCGACGAAGTTTGCCGCCGGAAGCTCCCGGCGGAGGGCCGCAAAGGCATCGGCCGGCAAGAACGGCATCTCGACCCCGATGGTGGCGGCCCCGTAGCCGAGGCCGGCAATAACCCGGGCGGCCTTTTCGGCGGCCGGGACGGTCCCGGCCGGGGCCGTATGCCGGTCGGCGACCCGGAACCCCTCGGCCTCTTGCTGGCCTTCTTCGCCGTGCCGGCCGACGTAAAACGCCCGGCCAAAGTCGGCCCGGGGCAGGCCCAGCAGGGGCAGGTACTGCGAATCCCCGAAACGGGTTGCCCGTTCGTAAAAGTGAAAATAATAGCCGGTGAGGTAGCGGAGATTGTGGCGGCTGTTGACCAGGATCAGGTCGATGCCGGCCCTGGCCATCAGGTCCGAAAGCTTTGCCCGGTCCCAACCGAACATACCTGGCCCTCCGGAGAAGGACTGTTATGATTTTACTTCTTCCGGCGGCTTGACGCCCCGGAAAAGGGCGAAGAGGGCCAGGTCGTAGGCGGATTTCAGCGAGCCGGCCACAAAAAACGGCAGGCCCAGGGTCGGGGCCGTCAGGGCGAGGCCGGCGAAGGCGGGGGAGATGGCCGAGCCGGCGGTCCGGGCGACGGCGGTGAAACCGGCTGCGGCCGAGCGCTCGTGGGCGTCGACCACGGCCATGGTGTACGACTGGCGGGTGGGCACGTCCATCTGGGAGAGGAGGTGGCGGGCCAGCAAGGTGAAGGCTGCCGCCGAAAAGGCCGGCATGAGGGGGACGGCCATCAGGAGCAGGTTCGACGGCAGGTGGGTGAAGACCATCGTATTGAGCAGACCGAACCGGCGGGCGAGCCGGGCGGCCACCGGGTAGGAGAGGGCGGAGCAGAGGTTTGTGCCGAAGAAGAGGGGCCCAAGCTGGTCGGTGTCGACCCCGAACCTGAGGTGGAACCAGAGGGCTACGAAGCTCTGGGCGACGAACCCGCCGGCGAAGGCGTCGACGGCGAAAAGGCTGCCCAGGACGGCAACCGTCCGGCGGGACCGGTGAAGGCCCAGGGCGGTCCGGGCCGGCCGGCCGCCGGGCGGGGCCTCAACCGCCGGCGAGAGGCGGGAGAAGATGCCGAGCAGAAGGAGACCGGACCCGGCGTAGGCCCAGACCAGGAGCCGGTAGCCCTCAAGGCCGGGAAACCCCAGGTAGGCCGGGACGGCGGCGGCCAGGGCGCCCAGGGCCCCGGCCACCGAGCCGACCAGGTTGTACCTGGCAAAGGCGGCGGTCCGTTCGGCATCACCGGCGACCTCGGCCAGGGCCGCCTGCTCCAGGGGCAGGAACGGCCCGACCTCACCGCCGGATGGGCTTACGACGGCGATAACGGCCGCCACGACCAGGAGGGGGAAGGAGTCGGTTGCGGCGAAGACCAGGCCGCCGGCGGCCATGGACACGGCGCTGAGGAGGAGCATTCGCCGGCGGCCGAACCGGTCGGCCACCGGCGTAAGGAGCAGGGTGAGGGCGGCGGCCCCGACCAGGGCGACGGTAAAGATAAGGCCGATGGCGGCCTCGGTGTAGCCGAGCTCCCGCAAATAGAGGCCGAGGATGACCGAGAGGAACCCGTAGGCGAACATCCGGACGCCCCGGCTGAGCAGGAGGAGCCGGGTATCACGGCCGGTCGGGGTCGAACGGCCGCCGGCGGACGGGTGCCCGAAACTTGCGGGGGGTAGATTCATGGCCGCTGAAAAGGGTATAGGTTTACCGGAGACCGGCCGTCAACCGGACGGAGCCAGCCGGCCGCCCTTGACAACCAGTTAAAGCCATAGCTAATATTTAGTTAGCAACTTTATATACACGAGGAGGTTGGCACCGTTGAGCTGGCAGATTGACCCCGCCCACTCCGTCGTCGAGTTCTCCGTCCGCCACATGATGATCTCCCGGGTCCGGGGCCGCTTCGGCAAGTTCGAGGGCGCCTTCGACCTCAACGAGGAGCACCCGGAGCGGTCGTCGGTTGCGTTCACCGTCTACGTCGACAGCATCGACACCGGTGAGCCCACCCGGGACAACCACCTCCGGTCGGCCGACTTCTTCGACGTCGCCAATTTCCCGACGATGACCTTCCGGAGCACCGCGATCGAGCGGGTCGGGCCCGGCACCTACCGGGTAAAGGGCGACCTGACGATCAAGGGCATCACCCGGCCGGTGGAGCTGGAAGTCACCGACGAGGGCCGCAACAAGGACCCCTGGGGCAACCAGCGCTGGGGGTTCAGCGTCCGCACGGCCATCAACCGCAAGGACTTCGGCCTGACCTGGAACGTGCCCCTGGAGGCCGGCGGCTGGCTGGTGGGCGACCAGGTCAATATTGAGATCGAGCTTCAGGCCGTCAAGCAGGTTGCCAGCCAGGTAGCCTGAATTCGGACCCTGGCCCCCGGGACCCGGCCGCAGCTTTCCCTGCGGCCGGGTCTCTTTTTGCCCGGGCGATGGTCGCACCCGGCCACAACCGTCCGCGGAGGGGAGCGGATGCCCGGGGTTGGAAGCGGGTCGGAAGGGGTGGGGATCTTTCGGTTATAATTGGGTGAGACAGCGCAGGAGCCTTAGCAGTATGGAAGCGCCTGCCGGTTCAGTCCGTCCGCTGCCGCCGGACGTCGAACCCGAAGCCGGACCCGGCCGGTTCAGTCCCAGCCTCAAACTCCTGAGCGTCGGGGCCGTCATCCTGCTTTCGGTTGCGTACCTGGTCTATATCAACCTCGGCTCAACCGTGGCCTACTACCTGACCGTGCCGGAGCTTCTGGCCCGGGCCCAGGCCACCGGCAGCGTCGACCGGGTCCGGGTCGCCGGCTGGGTGGTTGACGGCACCGTCGAGCGGCCCGCCGGGGGCGGCCTCAAGTTCGTGGTCGAAGAGGAGGGCGCCCGGATACCGGTCGTTTACCGGGGCGTCGTGCCCGACATCTTCGGGCCCGGAATCCAGGTCGTCGTGGAGGGCGACTTCCGGGACGGAACGTTCCAGGCCAGGACCCTTCTCGCCAAGTGCCCTTCCAAGTTTGAAAGCCAGCTTCCGGCCCAGCAAAACTGACCGATATGTCCGAATTCGGCCGTCTGGTCCTGCTCTTTGCCTTTGGTCTGGCTGTTTATAACCTCGTTGCCGCCCTGACCGCCGGCCGCCGGCTGAGTCCCCCGCTCCTTACCAGCGCCCGGAACGGCCTGCTGGGGGTGGCGGCCCTCATGTCCGGGGCAGTCATAACCCTCCTGGCCGCCCTCCTGACCCACGACTTTTCGATTCGCTACGTCGCCGAGAACTCCAGCCTGGAGATGCCCCGCATCTTTATCTTCACCGCCCTCTGGGGCGGGCAGGCCGGGTCGCTCCTGTTCTGGGCCTGGATGCTTTCGCTGCTGGGGGCGCTCGCCGTCTGGGTGCACTTTTACGGCGAAGTCCGGCTCATCCCCTGGGTGATGGCCGTTATCAGCGGCATCCAGGTCTTCTTTTTGCTGGTTCTTAACTTTCTGACAAACCCGTTCGAGAAGCTGCCGGTGGTCCTGCCGAACGGCCGGGGGCTGAACCCCCTCCTGCAGGACCCCGGAATGCTGGTTCACCCGCCGCTGCTCCTTACCGGCTACGTAAGCTGGTCGATTCCGTTTGCGTTTGCCGTGGCCGCCCTGGTCACCGGCCGGCTCGACCGGGAGTGGCTGCCGGTAACCCGGGCCTGGGCGATGCTGGCCTGGCTCATTCAGGGGGCCGGGCTGGTGGTTGGGGGCTGGTGGGCCTACCATGTCCTGGGCTGGGGCGGCTACTGGGGCTGGGACCCGGTTGAAAACGTCGCCCTGCTGCCCTGGCTGGTGGGGACCGCCTTTATCCATTCGCTTATGGTCCAGGAGCGGCGGGGGATGCTCAAGCTCTGGAACTTCGGCCTGATCATCGCCGCCTTCAACCTGAGCATCTTCGGCACATTTATCGTTCGGAGCGGCGTCCTTACGTCGGTCCATTCATTCGCCCAGTCCTCCGTCGGCCCGGCATTCTTCACGTTCCTGGGCATCTCCCTGGCCGCATCGGTGGCGCTGGTGCTCTACCGGCTGCCGGTTCTGCGGGCCCAGGGCGATTTCGAGTCGCTCCTCTCCCGGGAGGCGGCGTTCTTGCTCAATAACCTGCTGCTGGTCGGCATCGCCTTTGCAACCCTGTGGGGAACGGTCTTCCCCCTCCTTTCAGAGGCGGTGCGGGGCGAGAAGCTGACCGTCGGGCCGCCGTTTTACAACCAGGTGAACGGCCCCCTCCTGCTGGCCCTGGTGCTCCTGATGGGGGTCGGGCCGCTCATGGGCTGGCGGAAGACGAGCCTTAAGGTCCTGCTGCGGGACCTGCTGGGGCCAGCGGCAGTCGGGCTGGTGGTGGTCGCCGGCCTTTTTGTGGCCGGGGTCCGGCTGGCCGAGGCCCTGCTCGGGTTCTGGGCGGTGGCGTTCGTTGCCGGGACGGTCTTCCTCGAGTTTTACCGGGCGGTGCGGGTGCGGCGCCGGGCGATGGCCGAGGGGGTGCTGACGGCCCTGCTCGGGGTCATCGGCCGGAACCGGCGCCGCTACGGCGGGTATATCGTCCACCTGGGCATCCTGATTCTGGCAGCCGGCGTCATCGGGTCGAACTTCTTCAAGCTTGAGCGGGAGTTTACGGTCCGGCCCGGGGAAACGTTTAGCCTGGGCCGGTACACCCTGCGGTTTGAGCAGGTCGGGGAGTGGACGGAGCCCGGGGTTCGGAACGTCGGGGCGGCCGTAACCCTCCTGGAGCCGTTTGAGCGGCAGCTTCTGCCCTACCGGAAGTTCTACCGGAACTGGGAGCAGACGCCCGCCAGCCACATCGAGATTGTGACGGTGGTCCCCTGGCTCGAAGACCTCTACGTCTTCCTGACCGGGTGGTCGGCGGATGGGTCGGCCACCATCCACGTGTTTGTCAACCCGCTGGTGCCGTTTGTGTGGCTCGGGGCCGTCGTGGCCCTTTTTGGCGGGGTGGTTGCGGCCTGGCCGGCCCCAAGGGCGCGGGTAGCGCCGGCGGCCGTGCCGGCCCGGGGGGTGGTGGCCGGTGGGGACTAGGCTCGGCCTTACCCTGCTGGCGGCCCTTCTCGCCCTGAGCCTGGCGGTCCCCGCCCGGGCCGACGACCTGGACGGCCGGGCCCGGGAAATCGCCAAGAAGCTTCAGTGTCCGGTCTGCCAGACAATCTCGGTGGCCGATTCGCCCTCGGAGCTGGCCGCCCAGATGCGGGCGATTATCCGGGAGAAGCTGGCCGAGGGCTGGACCGAGGACCAGATTATTAACTACTTTGTCGAGCGCTACGGGGAGGGGGTCCTGCTCGAGCCGCCCCGCCAGGGGTTCGGCCTGCTGGCGTGGGTCGGGCCGGCGGTTGGGGTCCTGTTCGGGCTGGCCATTATTGCGGCGGCGGTCCGGGCCTGGCTGAGGCCCAGGTCCGAGGCCGAGCCGCCCCTGGACCCCGAAGATGAAGGCCGCTACGCCCCGGAGCTGGAAAGGGTGGTGGGGGATGCCTGAACTGGGGACGATTCTGGCCGGGATTCTCGGGGTGGGGACCATCCTGTTCGCCGCCTGGCCGCTGCTGCGCCCGCCGGACCGGTTGCCGCGGCCGGAAGAGCGGCCCGACGCCGACCGGATCCGGGAGCTGCTCGAGCGGCGGGAGCTGGCCTTGAGCGCCCTGCGGGACCTGGAAGAGGATTTCCGGCTCGGCCGGGTCGACGAGAAAGACTACGAGGCCCTGCGGGCCCGCTACCGGCGGCGGGCCGTGGCCGCCCTCAAGGCCGTGGACCAGGCCCTCGGTGGGGATGCCGAGGCCCTTGAAAAGCTCATCGAGCGGGAGGTCGCCCTCGCCCGGCGGCGGTGCCCGGACTGCGGCCGGCCCCTGGCCGAGGAGTTCCGGTTCTGCCCCCACTGCGGCCAGGCCCTGAACGTCTCGCCCCTGACCGGACGATGACCCGGCTGTTCGCCATCCTGCTTGCCCTCCTTGCCGTCGGCGCGACCCTTTATCCGGCCCGGGCCGACCAGCCTGACTACGGGGTTGTCGGCCAGATTCAGAACGGGACGCCGGGCGGGACGGTGCCGGAGGGCCTTGAGGTCCGGCTTTCGGTCTTTCAGAATGACCAGGTGGTCGATACCCTGACGACGAGGACCGACGCCGGCGGGAACTTTGCCTTCAGCGGTCTGAAGGCCGACCCCGGCTACTCGTACGTGCCCTGGGTCTGGTATCAGGGCGCCTCGTATTTTGGCCGGCAGGTAAGCTTTGTCAATGTCGACCCGGTCCAGCGGGCCGACATCACCATTTACGAGGCGACCGACTCGGCCGAGCAGGTGGCAACCCAGTTGCTCAGCATCGCCGTGGCCGACGTGAATCCCGAAGAAAATCAGGTTGTGGTCTTTAGTCTGGTTACGTTCTCGAACCGGGACGACCGGGCGTACGTGTCCCGGCCGATGGGGATGGACGTCGGGTTCCTGCCGCTGCCCATTCCGGCCGACGCCCGGAACATCGTGTTCCACGGCGGCCCCCGGCCGGAGGACCTGCTCCGCACGCCCCAGGGCTACGGGGTGGCGATGTCGCTGCCCCCCGGTGACCTGGACCTGGCGTTCGCCTACCTGCTCCCGTATAACGGCGGGCGGCTGCCGGTGAGTGTGACCCCGGCGTTTCCGGTTGAGCGGTTGCTGCTACTGGTCCCGAAGGGTACAATGGGGGCCGAGGGGGCCGGCCTTACCCCCCATGGCCAGGTTGATATCCAGAATCAGACCTTCAACCTCTACGTGGCCACCGGCCTTCCGGCCGGAAAGCCGGTGGAGTTCAGTTTCACCGGCCTGCCGGAGCCGGGTCTGCTGGCGCGGCTCGCCTCAAGCCGGATTCTGCCGCTTCTGGTGGTGGGCGGGGTTGGGGTGGTGCTGGCCGGGCTGGGGGTGGTCTGGGCGAGGCGGCGCCGGGACCGGAGGGCGGCCGCGACCGGGCCGCCCGAAGACCTGGCCGGACGGCGGGCGCGGCTGGTGGCCGCAATCGCCGACCTGGATGACCGGTACGAGCGGGGCGAGGTCGGCCCGGCCGAGTATGCCGAGCGGCGGGCGGCCCTGAAGGCCGAACTGCTGGCGGTGACCCGACAGCTTGCGGCCGGGGAAGGGTCGGGATGAGGGCCGCAATTCGGGTTGAGGGCCTCGAAAAGCACTACGGCCTGACCGCCGCCCTCCGGGGGGTCGGGTTTGAGGTCGGGCCGGGCGAGGTGTGTGTCCTGCTCGGGCCGAACGGCTCGGGCAAGACGACCCTGCTTAAGGTCCTGGCGACCCTGGTCCGGCCCGACCGGGGAACGGTCGAGGTCGGCGGCTACGACGTCCGCACCAACGGCCGGCGGGTCCGGGGGCTCATCGGGGTCGTGGGCCACCAGACGTATCTTTACGAGGAGCTGACCGTCGCCGAGAACCTGCGGTTCTACGGCCGGATGTACCGGGTTCCGGACCCCGACCGGCGCATCCGGGAGGTGGCCGGCCTTTTCGGCCTTGAGGACCGGCTCGAGACGCGGGTCCGGGCCCTCTCCCGGGGCTTCCAGCAGCGGGCGGCCCTGGCCCGGGCGCTTCTGCACGACCCGCCCATCCTGCTCCTGGACGAGCCGACGACGGGCCTCGACGCCGACGGCCGCCGGCGGTTCGCCGAAGTCCTGGCCGACCTGCGGGCCCGGGGCCGGACCGTGCTGTTCAGCAGCCACGCCTTTGAGGCCGAACGGGAGTGGGCCGACCGGGCCCTGGTGCTGTCGGCCGGCCGGCTTGTTTTCGACGGGCCGGCGGCCGCCCTCGACGCCGGGGCCCTGGGCCGGCTTGCTGCCGGAAAGGGGGAGGCCCGTGTCCGGGTTTGCCCGGCTGGCAGCCCTGGTCGCGAAGGACCTGCTCATCGAGCTCCGGTCCCGGGAGGTCGCCTACTCGACCCTGGTATTTACCCTGCTGGTGCTGGTTATCTTTAACTTTGCGTTTGAGCTCCGGGTTGAGAACGTTCAGGCCCTGGCGCCCGGGGTCCTCTGGGTGACCTTTATCTTTGCGGCAGTCCTGGCGCTGGGCCGGCTGTTTGCCGCCGAGCGGGACCGGGGCGCCCTGGAGGGCCTGCTGCTCTGCCCGGTGGACCGGGGGACAATTTACCTGGCCAAGCTTATAAGCGCCCTGGTGCTGATGCTGGTGGTCGAGGCGGTGGCGGTCCCGGCGTTCATCGGGCTGTTCGGCCTTAACCTGCCCCTGGCACCCCTCGGGCTGGTGGGGTTTCTCGGAAGCCTGGGGTTTGCGTCGGTGGGCACCCTCTTCTCGGCCTTGGCCGCCCACACCCGGACCCGGGAGGGGCTGCTGCCGATCCTGCTCTTCCCGATTTCGGTGCCGGTGGTCATCGCGACGGTGAAGGCGACGACGGGGGGCGTGGCCG
>FWWL01004514.1_pt1 | contig 23351 bp, 30 predicted proteins | sample 2228331 | NCBI WGS metagenome assembly FWWL01 (sample SAMEA103939775, study PRJEB20133) | metagenome | reverse complement strand
AAGCTTTATATCCCACATGGTTCAGATGAAACGTTTTAACACCATCTATAAAAACCTCACCATATAAGATCTTTATATCCCACATGGTTAAGATGAAACTTGTTTTAAAGCCTCATCAGGTATTCTTTCTTCAATCTTTATATCCCACATGGTTCAGATGAAACGTGCCATGTTTGGCTAACATACCAACAATAATATACGCCTTTATATCCCACATGGTTCAGATGAAACGCTATTTGCATTAAGTGATATATATAAAAGTAGGCTTGGCATGCTTATAAAACAAGTGGAAGAAAAAATAACAATACCACGGGATGCTCTGCAGAAGTGCAAAGAACTTGGTTTTACAGATGCAATCAAGATTATAGAACAGCTTGACAGGGCTGTAATAGAAAAATGGCCATCTGAAAAGCTATATCTAATTGGAGGGGACAGAAGAAAGGTTGAAAAAATTACATACTCGTTCAAATGAAAAAACACAGCACGGGGAAAAAAATGGAATGGATTAAAGAGTTAGATGAAGAAACAATTATAGAAAAACTTGAAGGAGATGCAAGACTCATATATGAATTCTGTGGATTAGAGGTTTTAAAGGCATTATGGGAGAATCTTCCAGGCATAAATCTTTATATCAGCACAAAGTCTCTTATTGAACTGCAAAAAGAATACATTAAGAGGCATTACACAGGGGATAACATAAAAGAATTAGCAGCAAAACTTAAAATAAGTGAGAGATTTATATATAAAGTAATAGAAGAGTAAAAGATGGAAGAATGTCCAAAATGTCGTTCAAGTCTTTTATATGAAAAGGCAACATTTCAGACACTAGCTTTCTGGCGTTGTATTATGTGTGGATTTCGTAAGTATGAGAATTCTGTTCAATATGGGAAAATCAGATGCAGAAGATGTGGAAAAGAATTTCAATATGTGAAACGTACATCTTCACCAAAACTTTGTTATGAGTGTAAAGAAGCAGCATATAAAAAACATTTAGAGAGGCAGAAAAAAAGGAACAAAAAAAGAAAAACACGAATAGAAATAAAAAAATGTTTAAAATGCGGCAGAGAATTCATAGGCTATGTATACAAAGCATACTGTCAAGAGTGTTCACCAAACATAAAAAGACAATTTATTAAAACAAATCCAAAACTTGCAGGGAGGAAGAAATGAAGGTAAAAGATTTAAAGCCTGCAGGATACAATCCGCGCAAGATAAGTAAAAAGCAGCTTGAGATGTTGGCAAAGTCTATGAAGAAATTTGGAGATTTGTCAGGCATAATATATAACAAGAGAACAGGAAGACTAATAGGAGGGCATCAAAGGATAAAGCATCTGAATCCAGAATGGGAGATAGTGATACAGCAGCAAGGGACACCTTATCTTGACAGTATAGGCACAACAGCAATAGGTTTCATTCAGACACCTTTTGGCAATTGGTTTTTTAGAGAAGTTGATTGGGATGAAGACACAGAGATGGCAGCAAATATAGCAGCAAATCAACATGGTGGTGATTGGGAGTTTATTCAATTAAGTGAAATAGTTACAGAATTATATAAAAATAATATAGATTTAGATTTACTTGGATTTGAGGAGGATGAGCTTAAGAGGATTTTTTCTTATTTAGAAAAACAAGGTTTTTCAGATGAAAATGAAGTGCCAAATAATGTTACATCAATAACTGAATATGGAGATATGTATAAATTAGGGGTTCATATATTGTTATGTGGCGATGCAACAAAAAAAGAAGATTTAGAAAAGCTTTTAGCTAACGAAAAAGTAGATTTAGTTTTTACAGACCCTCCTTATGGATTTGAAAACACAGAATGGCTCGGGTATTTATTAAATAAATTTAAAGAAATTGAAATTTTTATAATGAATAGTGATAGATATTTAGTAAAACTTGCGTCAACTTATTTTGAATTTTTTAGAAATTTCTTTGTTGTAGAATTAACTCCACCTATTTTAGTCAATAATGATATGCCTATGACTGGTCATGATTTAATAGCATATTTTAGAAAAGGTGTATCTAAATTTGCAAACTTAGAAGATGCTTTTTCAACGCATTTAAAGCTTCATAAACGAAAAGATGGACTTATAAGGCATGAGAAAAAAATTGATTTACCTATAGAATTTATTAAACATTATACAATGCCAAGTGATGTCATTTTAGATTTGTTTGGTGGGTCAGGAACAACAATGATAGCGTGTGAGAAATTAAATAGACGATGTTTAATGATGGAGATTGACCCTTGTTGCTGCGATATAATTGTTGAACGATGGTGTAAATATACAAATAGCAACAAAATAATAAAAAATGGAAAGGAGATAAAATATGAACAGAGCAATTTATAAACCTGAAGGTAGAGCAAAGGAATATTCAGATTTAGCAGTAAACTTATATAATGGATGTGAACATGGATGTTTGTACTGTTATGCAAGAAAGTTAACAAATAAATCTTATGAAGAATTTAAAAAAGCAGTGCCAAGAAAGAATATTTTATTTTTATTGTCAAAAGAAGCAAAATATTACAGCAATAAATCTGTTCTTTTGTGTTTTATGTGCGACCCTTATCAGCCTTCAGAACTTAAATACTGTATAACAAGACAAGCGATTCAAATTTTACATTCATACAATGTGAAAGTCAATATATTAACGAAAGGAGGTGCGAGAAGTATTAGAGATTTTGATTTATTAAGAGATGGAGACAAATATGGTGTTACTTTAACTTTTATTTCAGAAGAAGATTCTAAAAAATATGAACCTGAAGCAGCACTTCCAGAAGAACGATTATATGCACTAAAAGAAGCTCATAAAAGAGGTATTTTTACATGGGTAAGCCTTGAGCCAGTTATAGACAAAGTTCAAACACTTGAACTTATTGATATTTCAAAAGATTACGTTGATGAGTTTAAAGTAGGTAAGCTTAATCATGACAGAAAAGCAGAATTGATTAACTGGAGGGAGTTTGGTTTTGCTGTTATTAAGAAATTAGAAAAATACAACAAGAGATATTACATTAAAAAAGACCTTTTAGATAAGCTTAAATGAAAACGAAATAGAAAAGAGATATAAAAAAAACTAAAAACAAGGAGGGCTAAAAATGGCAAACGAAGTATCAATTGAAAAAGTATGCAAACAAATTTTTGGGATTACACCAAGAAGATATCGTCAACTTGCAACTGAAGGTGTTGTACCTCCAGTAGTAAAAGGGAAAATTGATTTTTTAGAAGCCGTTAAAGCATTGATAGAATATTATCGCAAGCTTGCAGCAGGACAAGGCTCATTAACACTTGTTGATGAAAGAGCAAGACTTACGAAAATACAAGCAGATATGAAAGAGCTTGAGTTACAAAAAAAAAGGGGTCGTTAATAGAGGCGCAAAGGGCAAAAGAAGTATGGAGCAATATTGTAACTACAATAAAAACAAAATTGCTTTCAATTCCTACAAAAGTTGCACCTTTGTTAATAGGGTTACAAGCAGAAATAGAAGCAAAGAATGTTTTAGACAAAGTGATAGAGGAGGTATTGATTGAACTTGCAAATCCAGATGGATACTCTTTTGCAAGTAGCCAAAGAAGTGATAGCGCTGTTCAAACCACCAGAAAAACTAAAAATAAGCGAATGGGCAGACAGAGAAAGGATTCTAAGCATAGAAAGTAGTGCAGAGCCAGGACGATGGTTTACGAGTAGAGCATTATATCAGGGAGGTATAATGGATGCGTTTTCTGAAGAAAATATAGAAACAGTTGTTGTTATGAGCAGCAGCCAAGTAGGCAAAACAGAGATAATTTTGAATGTAATTGGATATTTTATTTCTCAACAGCCGAGTCCTATGCTTGTTGTCATGCCTACTCTTGAGCTTGCAGAGTATTTTTCAAAAAATAGATTAGCACCTATGCTAAGAGACACGCCATGTTTAAGAGGTAAGGTAAAAACTCCAAGAGCAAAAGGAGCAGAAAACACTACATTGATGAAAGTTTTTCCTGGTGGTTTTCTTGCTATAGCAGGAGCTAACTCTCCAGCATCATTAGCAGCAAGGCCAATACGTGTGTTGCTAATGGATGAGGTAGATAGGTTTCCAGCTTCTGCAGGACAAGAAGGGGACCCAGTTTCACTTGCAGAAAAAAGAACAACAACATTTTGGAATAGAAAAATAGGATTGTTTTCTACACCTACAATCAAAGGATATTCAAGAATTGAATTAGCATACGAACAATCAGACAAAAGAAAGTATTATGTGCCATGTCTTCATTGCGGAGAGATGCAATATTTAAAGTTTTCACAGCTAAGATGGCAAAAAGGCAAATATGCAACTGCTGTATATGTGTGTGAATATTGTGGGAAGCATTTAACAGATGCAGATAAAATCAGAATGGTTAGGGCAGGACAATGGATAGCTGAGAAAGAGACAAAAAAGGTGGCTGGATTTTATTTAAACGAATTGTATAGCCCATGGAGTTCATTTGCAAGAATAGCTCGCAAATATGAAGAATCAGAAGGTCATAACGAAATATTTAAAGTGTTTGTTAACACAGTGCTTGGTGAACCATATGAAAAATCAGAAGAAGGGGAAGAAATAACTGCTGAAGCGCTATATGAAAGAAGACATCAGTATGGACCTGATAATGCAAAATGGCAAGTTCCAATGAAAGCACTTGTTTTAACATGCTTTGTTGATGTGCATGCAGATAGACTTGAACTTGAAGTGGTTGGATGGGGAGAAGGATATGAGTCATGGGGGATTGAATATAAGATTATTCTTGGTGATACTTTGCAAGAAGAAACATGGAGCAAGCTTGAAGAATATATTGAAAAAGATTGGATTCATGAATCAGGACAAAAAATGAAAGTAGCAATATGTGGAATAGACTCAGGATATAGAGCAGAGCAAGTTTATAAGTTTGTAAGGAAAATGCAGCCACGAAAGGTTTTTGCTTGTAAAGGAAGTTCAGTAGCAGGTAAGCCAATTTTTAGTATCCCTTCTATGTCAAGCAGTAGTAATAAAAAATCTCAAGCAAGAAAACAGCAGATTGTTCCTGTTGTAATTGGCACAGATGCAGCTAAAGATATATTATTTAATTGCATGAAAATAACAGAACCAGGACCAAAATTTATGCATTATCATTTTGGATATAGTTTTGATTATTTTCAACAGTTAACAGCAGAAAAACTTGTTTACCGATTTGACCAAACTGGTAAAGCTTTAAGGGTTTGGACAAAAAAAACAAAAGATGCAAGAAATGAAGCACTTGATATTCGTGTAGGCAATATAGCAATGCTTGAGTTGATAAATCCAAGCTTTGAAAAACTGAAAGAATTATATATTCAAGAAAAAAAACAAGAACAACCAAAACAGATAAAAAAAAGAATTAAAGGATGGGTGCACAGATGGTAAGTTTAACGATTCCTCGGCTAATAGGACAGACAAAAAAGGGAAACATTAAAGGAAAATGTATGCTTTGTTGTCAACAGACAGAACATGGTAATAAAGCACGATTCAGCAACAACTTTGCTGGATACTCATGGTTACAGTTTGGTGAATGCTTGTGTGAATACTGCACTGCATTTATAAAGAATCAAAGTTATCGCAAGTATAACTTTTTGGCAACACAAAACGATGTACGATTTTTACAACGTCAAGACTGTTTGCAGTATTTACTTCAGCCACCACAGCCTCCATTTGCTCTGTATATCACGCAAACTCACAAGCGACAAGGATGGTTGCAGAACATATTTGCAGTAAATTTAAGCGCAGAAAGATTTAAAGTCGTAACTGATTTTGTAGGAGTTGTAGAAGTCAGCACTAAACAAATTAATGAATTGTATTATGCATTAAAAAAATTTCGTGCATTAAAAATAAAAAAAGATGAATTAAGAACAGGACAGCTAAGCATGAATTCTTATAAAAAAATAGTTGAAGCAGAGCTTGAAGAAGAACTTAGAAAAATAAAAACACAAATAAAAACACAAGTGCTGGAGGTGTTGCTTTATGTTATCGAGTGAAGTTGAAGAAAAACTTATTGAATTTTTAGCAATTATTTACCTAAATGTGCAATGGAGTAAAATGAAGACGAACAAAAATCTATATGACGTTTTCAATAATCGTGTAAAAGCTGCATCAAAGCGTTCTACATTGTATCAGTTTACATCAAAGCTTTGTAATTACTTAGGACTGCAAAGTATACCGTCAGAAGCACAACAGTTGCTTGATAGTTTAAGGCCTCATGAGGCAAAAGTTTTATATACGCTTTCAGTAGAACACATACCATTGTGTATGAAAGCAATATTACATTCAAAATCAAAAAAAAGTAGAAGAGGAGGTAAAAGAAAATGTTGAAGATAATGCGCTATGAAGGATGGATGCTTGCAAAATCACCAATCCATCATGGTGGTAATGAAAAAACTGGTTCAACACCAGTGTTGCGAACAGTGTATTTGTATAACGCACAGCTTGGAGATGTGCTCATTCCGTATGTCAACGGTAATGCAATACGAGGTAAGCTGAGAAGGCTTATCATGCGAGATTTTCTTGAACTTATAAGTATGAAAGTAGAAGATTTAGGAGTAAAGCTTTATCATGTGTTTTTTACAGGAGGTGCACTTGAAAGCACAGAAGAAACATATGGAAGTATTGACTTAGGAATGAGAAAAAAAGTATACGAACTGTTACCTCCTGTTGCGCTGATGGGATGTGCAATAGGTAATCAGATAATAACTGGGAAGCTTAAAGTTGGGCATGCTTTTCCTGTGTGCAAAGAATATAAAGATTTCTTACCAGTACAGTTTCAAAATGACTCTCGAATTGAGATGTATGTTAGAACATTTACAGATGAATCATTTAGAACAAGAAAAGATGACTTGAAAGCTGAAAGAGCTGAAGATGAACAAGCTATACAGATGAAAATTGATTATGAGTGTTTTGTGCCTGGTACACTTTTTTATCACTGGTTTAGCCTTGAAATGCCAACACCAGTTGAAGAGTCGTGCTTTGGAAGGATGATTGAACTGTTCAGAGAGTCACCATACATAGGAGGCATGTCAAGTATAGGTAATGGTGAAGTTGCTTTTGAATATACACCTAAACCAGCTGATTCAGTTATTTATCGTAGTTTCTTAACAGATTCAAATAAAGAAATTAAAGAATTTATTAATGAATTAAAGAAAAAGCTATGAAAACATTTATTGAAAGATTAAGAAAGAAAATAGAAACACAAAAAAGACAATACTATTATGAACCACTACAAATAACATTTTTCTTACAAGCACCACTAAGCTTGACTTATCCTTTTTTGTTTTTTGACAGCTTAGTTGGTAGGCAAATGCTTATGATTGCACTTGGACATGATTTTTATTTGTTACCTACAAAAATTCCTATTACTAAATACATACCACAAGAAGAATTGCCACCTTTCCCTATTAAACAAAGCAATGAACTTTTTCATTGCTCAGTTGCACAATTTAATGGACAGTATCGCATTGAATATTTATATAAAAGATTTGAAGACAGGTGGGCAAATTTTAAAAGAAAAATAACTCGTGGAAGCGGATATTTTCGTGACTATATGATACAGCATCTCTATGTTGCAGCACCAGTTGTGCATTTCTATGCATGTGCTGATTATGAAATGATGAAAAAAATATGTGCAACAGTAACTGGACTTGGAGACAACACTCGCATAGGTTGGGGAGCTGTAGCAGGATTTAAAATTGATAGAATTTCAAAAGACTGTAGCATAGTTAAAAATGGCATTGCAATGAGACCAATTCCTCAACGATTTCTTAAATCAGCATCAGAGATTGTTCCAATGACATGGAGATCACCATATTGGGACTTATTAAATGTAGAACTATGTGCACCTCCAGGTGCAGAAGTTATCTTAAAACAAGGAGGTAATAAATGATAGTAATAGGAGCTGATTACTATCAAAAACATCATATAATCAATTTTTATATAGAACAATACAAGATAAAGAAGATTTATGTTTTTTCACCAGATGAATTTAAAGAACACTTTCAAGTTACGATAAAACATGAGCATGTTCCTTATACTGAAATAATCATGTATCGCACTTTCTATAGATTACTTGAAGAAATTGACAATGAAAGCTTGCTTGTATTTAATGAATGTTTAAGAACACAAAATAGACATGATTTAACATACAGCTGTGCACATCATTATTGTAGCAGAACAAAACATAAATTAGTGTTTGAATATTTTCCTTTCATAGAAAATCATGATGAATACATGATATTGCTTGATTTTATTGATAAATACAGATTCAAAAGTATTGGGTTTGATTGGTCTAAGCTTCATGAAGTTGAACTTAAAGTTTATAGAAAACAATTTAAAATCATTGAAGAAGTTTATTATCCAAGTGAAGCAGAAATTAGCAGTTATGAAAAAGAAAAAAACAAATTATTCAGTAACTTAGGCAACAAGCATCCTGACACTATACCACGAGAGCTTCACATGTGGACTGGACAGTTTAGAAAGCAGCTAATCAAGAAAGATAGATACTACGTTGTAAGAAACAAAAGACTGAAACTTAATAATGTTAAAACATATCAAGAGATAAAAAATAATGAAACAAATAAATACATAATTTTTGATTTTGCACACAGACGAATAGACATGAATGACTTTCTTAAGAAAACCAAACAGTACGAAATTGAAATAGTAAGGACTGATTTTAAAATTGATAAATATTATACTAATGAGCTTAAAAACTAGTTGTTGAAGTTGGAGGAGTTTTATGATAAAGCAAAAATATCTCAATAAAAATGTGCTTGAAGCAACAAAAGAAAGAATAAGCTACATTTTTGATGAATTTGAAAACATAATAGTGTCAATAAGTGGAGGCAAAGACAGCACTGTTTTAGCACATCTGGCACTTACAGAAGCAAATAAAAGAAACAGGAAAATAGGGCTTTGGTTTCTTGATGAAGAAGTTGTATATCAAAGCACAGTAGAACAGGTTGAATACTTGATGAATCTATATCCAGAAAACACTATAAAGCTTTGGATGCAAATAGAATTCAATCTTACAAATGCTACATCTTTGACAGAAACACAGCTTAAGTGTTGGGAGAAAGGGAAGCATCAGATATGGATGAGGCCTAAGAAAAGCTTTGCTATTCAACAAAAGCCGTGGGACAAAGAAAAAGAAACTATAAGGGACAAAGTAAAAGGTTTTGGATTTTATGATGTAATAGATAATTTTCAACGTTCAAGAAAAGACACAGCGTTTATGGTTGGGTTACGAGCTACAGAAAGTAAAAACAGATGGCGAGCTGTAACAAAAAACAAAGGCTATAAAATATTTTCTGGAGCACACATATACAGAGAACAACTAATTATATGTTTTATCCATTGTACGATTGGAACTATTTTGATGTATGGAAATATATATATGATAACAAATTGAAGTATAACAAAATTTACGATTATATGTACTTAAAAGGTTTAGGACTAAGTGAAATAAGAGTGTCAAGCCTGATACATGAAAAAGCATTCAAATCACTTGTAGAGCTTCCAGAGTTTGAACCAAAAACATATGACAAATTGATAAAAAGAATAAAAGGTATAACGGTTGGGCAACTATATGGGAAAGACAATAAGATGCTTAAGGTAAGAAAGCTACCAAAAAGCTTCAAGTCTTGGCGTCAGTACAGGGATTTCTTACTTGAGACGTATCCAGATCCAGAGAAAAAAGAAATTTTTATAAAAAGATTCAGTAAACATTTCGATAATGAATATGTAGCAAGACAGCAGTGCAGACAATTGATTTTGAATGATTATGAAAACAACTTACCTATAGACAACAAACCAGACCCAAGGGAAGAAAGAATAAAATATTGGAGGGAGATGCTATGAAAACAATTAAAACAGCGAAAGGTGATGTAAAGTTACATTGTTTAGATGTAAAAATAGTTGATATCAATAAAGTGCAAGCAAACACTTATAATCCAAACCATGTGTCACCAGACAAAATGGCATTGCTTGAAGAGTCGATATTGATGAATGGTTTTTGTTTTCCTGTTGTAACTATCTATGATAAAGACGTTGACAAGTATATCATTGTTGATGGATTTCATAGATATCTAATATTCAAGGATTGGCTGAAAGCAAATGAAATACCAATCATTGTGCTTGAGCATGATATGTCAAAACGGATGATGGCTACTGTGCAATTTAACAGAGCACGTGGTATACATCAAGTTGAGCTAATGGCAGACTTAGTGCGTGCACTGGTTGAACAAGGTGTAGAAGACAATGAAATAGCAGAAAAGCTTGGTATGGAGATAGAAGAAGTTTATAGGCTAAAGCAACTCACAGGTATAGCAGAATTATTTAAAAATGCAACATACTCAAAAGCATGGATAATAGAGGAGGATGGCGATGAATAAATGGCATTATGGTTATGCTTATAAAAGACATCCAATAAGCTATGGTGAAACTGCTGTGTTTAGTAATGGTAGTAAGGTTAAAGTTATAGACATTTTAGAAGAATTACCAGATTTTATGAAAAAAGCAGACATACTGTTTGTTGACCCACCTTGGAATGCTGGAAACATGAAGTCTTTTTACACTAAAGCTGGTAAATCACAACAAAAGTGTGATTATTTAAAGTTTTATAATCGTTTATTTGAATGCATATGGGCAATAAATCCAAAAACAGTTTATGTAGAAATTGGTAAGCAGTATTTAGCTGATTTTATTTATAAAATGAAAGAACTGTATCAGCATGTAACATTCTTTAATTCAACTTATTATCACAAAAAAGAAAATATTTGCTATGTAGTAAAAGGTTCAAAAAAACATAACAAAGCTAAATTAGACTGCTTTGATGAAGAAGACATAATAAAATGGGTATGTGCAAACGAAGAATACGATACAATAGGTGATTTATGCATAGGCAAAGGGCTTGTAGCTGTGTATGCAACAAAAGCAGGTAGAAAATTTGTAGGCACAGAATTAAACGAAAGGCGTGTTTCTGTGTTGTTAGAAAGGCTGATAAATCTTGGGTTAACATATGAAATCAAGCTGGCGTGATGCGTTTTTAGCATATTCAATGACTAATGAATTTCAACGACAAGTAAAAAAAGCTAAAACAATCATAAAAAAAGCATTGTCACAATACAAAAAACCATACGTTGCGTTTTCAGGAGGCAAAGACTCAACTTGTGTTCTACATCTTGTGTTTAAACAGCAACCTGAACTGTTAGTGCTACACTGGGATTATGGCAAATATTACGTTCCAAGACAGCTACACCTTGAAATCATAACGAACGCAATTAGAATAGGAGCAAAAAACATAAGGATAGAGACGTCAGAAAAATATGACATATACAAAAGAAATGCACGAGGAGTGCTTGGAATGGAGATGATAGGAAAGCTGATACCAAAGTTAATGCAAGAAAGTTATGATTGTTGTTTTATAGGATTGAGAAAAGATGAGTCATATAAAAGAAAAAGAAGGCTTACTATGAATAAAAACTTAACAAAAATGCCTGAAGTTTCACCTATAGCTGATTGGTCATGGATGGATGTTTGGGCTTACATAGTTTCAAACAAAATACCTTATTTGAGCATATATGACGAGTATTGTGAAGTATTGGGATATGAAAATGCAAGATTTACGACGTTTTTTGATAAAGAATTTTCACATCTTGGAGCTGAAAATATTGATTCTATGCTAATGTGGAAGTTTAAAAATTTTTTATAGATTATAGCTAAGTCAGTCAGCTTGTTAATTTAGTTTTCTGAGCCTTATCAAATAGTATGGCTGTTTTTTATTCTCAAATTAACTAATTTGTCTATTTGTATAATATATTCTCATTCCTTTTTTTCTTTTTTTTGTTTTTATAATAAAAGTTTTTTATAATCTTATAAAAAATACTTAATAGGAGGTGCCATGTTTGGCTAACATACCAACAATAATATACGCAGGCACATCAATAAGCTGGCAAGATAGCTATCAACAATATCCAGCCACGGAATTTACTCTTAAATATACTTTAAGAGGACCAACCGCATTAGACATAACAGCTTCTGCATATGGTAATGACTATAAAGTAGAACTTACTCCAACAGATACAGAAAATTGGATACCAGGGCATTATTGGTGGTATGCAATTATAGAAAAACAGAATTTTTCAATAGTTATTGCAAGTGGTGAAACAGAAATACTTCCAAATCCACAAACAATTTCATCCCCATTTGATGGTCGTTCTCAAATAAAACGCATACTTGATACACTTCAAGCAGTAATGGAGGGTAGAGCATCAGAAAAAGACCTTGAGTTAGAGATTAACGGTAGACGAATTAAAAAAATGAGTCATCAAGAACTTATTGAAGCATACAAGCTTTATAAAGAGCTTTACAAACAAGAGCTTTTTTCACAAGGTAAGCTAAAAAATAATGTGTTTTATTTGTTTAGGAGTGTAAAATGAAGATTTTTGGTTATGAAATAAAAATAAGAAAAACGAAATCAAAGAACTACAGATATTTTCAAGGAGCAGCAACAAATAGACTTACAGCAGACTGGCTTACTGGTAGCATAGGTATAGATGAAGTGCTAAGGTGGCAACTTAAAACTCTTAGAAATCGTTCAAGAGATTTAGCAAGAAATAACGATTATATGAAAAATTTCATTCGCAAATGCAAAGTAAATATAATAGGACCACAAGGTATCGTACTGCAAAACAAAGCACGATTTGTATCATCTGGTAGGCTTTATGATGAAGCAAATTATGCTATAGAAAGTGCATGGCAAAAATGGACACGGAAAGGTAACTGCACTGTTTGTAGAAGCTTAAGATTTACTGATTTTCTTGCACTTGTTCTTGAAACTGTGATTAAAGATGGTGAAGCTTTTATAATCAAACACAAAGGATTTAAAAATGACTTCAAGTTTGCTCTTCAAGTTTTTGAAGGACATGCAGTTGATGAAACACTAAATAGAGAACTCAGTAATGATAATAAAATAAAACTTGGCATAGAATTTGATGCATATCAAGCACCTGTAGCTTATTACTTTGTCAACAATGACAAGCTTCAACCATATGTAAGAGTACCTGCAGAAGACGTAATCCATGTTTACATGAAAGAGTCACCATCGCAAGTAAGAGGGATTCCTTGGGCACATACTGCATTGATAAGGCTAAGAATGCTTGGTGCATATGAAGAAGCATCGCTGGTTGCAGCAAGGATAGGTGCAGCCAAGATGGGTTTTATCATTATGCCTCCTGGTTATGAATACACTGGTGAGTCTGAGATTGAAGGTAACATTATTAAAGAAGTTGAACCAGGAGTGCTTGAAACATTGCCAGCTGGCGCTACATTTGAAAAATTTGACCCAGGGCAGCCTTCAGGTGAATTTCAAATGTTTCAAAAAGCTATGCTAAGAGGCATTGCTGCAGGTCTTGGTTGCAATTATAACACACTTGCAGGAGATTTAGAATCTGTAAACTTTTCATCGTTAAGAGCTGGAACACTTGAAGAAAGAGATATATGGAAGTATTTACAATCATGGTTTATAGAAAATGTTTTATATGACATATTTAATGATTGGCTTAAAATGGCTTTACTGACACAACAAGTACCGTTAGACCCAGGCTTGTATGACAGAATAAATGCACCAAAGTTTTACACAAGAACATGGGATTGGGTTGACCCGTTAAAAGACGTTGAGGCGAAACTTGCTGAACTTAGAGCGGGGCTTACATCAAGAACAAGAATACTTGCAGAAAAAGGTATAGATTTTGAAGAGTTGCTTGAAGAACTTAAAGAAGAAAAACAACTCATGCAAGAGAAAGGAATTTATATAGACCCTGAACTTTTAAGAATGCATGAGCTTGAATTTATAACTTTAGAAGAAGGAGGTAACAACAATGGCAATTCAAATAAATAATAAAGGAGTTAATCACGCAAAGTCTCTTATAAGAGCAGGTAAAGTAGACATGGACTCATCATGGAGCTTTGATGCTGACGATGAAAACAAAATTCTTGGAGAACCTCCAGATTGGGCAGAGTATAGCAAATGGTTTATTGCAATTGATACAGACGCAGACCCTGAAACAAAAGGACATTATAAATTTCCTTATGGTAAAAACGGCAAGGTTTACAGGCGGGGTGTAATTGCTGCAAAAGCAAGGGCATCGCAAATGGGATACGACAATATAAAAAGAGTAGCTGATGAATTACTGCAGATGATTGATGAAGAGTATGGAGAAGAGGAAGAAAGGATGCAGATTGAACAAATGCATCGTTCAGTAGAAATTAAAGAATTTGATGCTTTAGACAGGTCTATCACAGTTATATTTAGCACAGAACAACCAATACTAAGATGGTTTGGTTATGAGATTCTTGACCATGGCGAAAGTGCAGTTAGGCTTGAAAGACTGAATAAAGGAGGAGCTGTATTACTTAATCATGATATAGACAAGCAGATAGGAGTTATTGAAACTGCATATATCAAAGACAGAAAAGGTATAGCTGAAATTAGATTTTCAAGAAATGCACTTGCAGAAGAAGTTTTACAAGACATTAAAGATGGCATTAGAAGATTTGTATCAGTAGGATATCAAATTAACGAGATGAAGCTTGAAAAAGATGAAGAGATAAAGACTTATAGAGTAATAGATTGGGAGCCGCTTGAAATTTCAATAGTTGCAGTGCCAGCTGATTTAGGAGCAAGCATTATAAGAGACAAAAGAGTAAACAATGTAAGGGTTTTTAACCCTTATAAACTATTAAAAAAGGAGGTAAAAACTAAGATGGAAGATATTAGAGTAATTGCAAACGAAATAAGGGAGAAGGAGCTTGAAAGAATTAGAACGTTACAGAAGCTTGGAGAGCAGCACGGCTGTATGGAAATGGCTAAAAAGTTCATTGATGAAGGGAAAAGCGTAGAGGAGTTTAGAGAAGCAATTTTAACAGAGGTCTATGAAGCAAAGCGTGTTGACAATCGAATTAAAGTTGAAATTCCAGTTGAAGAAAGAAAAAATTACAGTTTCGTAAGGCTGATTAATGCTATGATTGAAAGCAAGTTCAGTGGTAGAAGCTTAAAAGAGCTTGCTCCATTTGAAATTGAAGTTTCTGAATACATAGCAAATACAGCAAATAAGGCACCTCGTGGAGTTTTTATTCCTCAAGAAATGTTTACAAGACAAACCATTAAAAAAGAAACAACAGGTTCATATGGTGCTTATTTAATTGATACAGAGCTTAGGGGGGAAGATTTAGTAGAAGCACTACTACCAAAAACTGTAGTTGTTTCATTAGGTGCAACACAACTTACAGGGCTTGTAGGTGATGTTGCAATTCCGAGAGAAGATGCAACAGTAACAACATATTGGGTAGCAGATGCTGTATCTACAACAGGAAGCAATCCAGTTATGGGACAACTCACTCTTACACCTAAAACAGTTGGTGGATATACAGACATTTCAAGAAAAATGCTAAAGCAAGCTTCAATTAGCGTTGAAGACTTCATTAAGAGAGCATTCACAAGAAACATAGCTGTTGCAATCGATACAGTAGCAATAAATGGTTCTGGTACAAACCAGCCTACTGGTATTCTGAATACTACAGGGCTAAGCATAGTCGAAAGCGGAACAAATGGAGGTGCACCAACATGGGATTTGATAGTAGCACTTGAGACAAATGTTGCTAATGAAAATGCAGACGTAGGAGCACTTGCTTATTTAACGAATTCTAAAGTGAGAGGTAAGTTAAAAAGAACACCAAAAGTAACAGGATATCCAGATTTCATTTGGGAAAAAGACAACACTATAAATGGTTACAGAGCTGAAGTATCAAATATCGTGCCTTCAAACTTTACAAAAGGTACAGGCACAAACTTATCTGCGATAATATTTGGTAATTGGGAAGATTTAATCATCGCACAGTGGTCAGGTATAGATATGCTTGTAGACCCGTACACAGGAGGTGCTGCTGGCACTGTAAGGGTGATATTGCTTCAAGACGTTGATATAGGAATTAGAAGAATTAAAAGCTTTGCAGCAATAAAAGATGCAATAACAACATAAGAATAAGGCAGGGGCATACCCCTGCCTTATTTATCTTTAGGAGGGCAATGTGAAGATATTAATACTTCAGACAACAATAGCAGATGGTAACGTTGTTGAAGCAGGAAAGGTGTATGACATTAGAGACGATGAGGCAAAATTTTTAATTATGCTTGGAAGAGCTGTTGAATATAATGAAAAAGAAGAATCAGCTGAAGAGCAAGAAAAAAAGATAAAAAAAACAACAATGAAAGATGTTAAAAGCAAGCGATAGAGACATATTTTTACAAGAATTTGGCGTGAATGCAACTATAAAAAATAAAACTATACGGGTTTTGTATGATTCTAAATATATGAAAGCTGCAGAATTAAAAGGATTTGCTGGGGTGTCGGATTTAAGAAGTTCAATTCTTGTAAAAGATGAAGATGTGGTTGGAATTGAACAAGGTGAGATGGTTGAAGTAGCTGGAATGCAATTTTATGTTGCTGAAATAATGCCTCAAGGGGATGGTTTTACTGAAATAGAATTAAGCGAGGATGAAATATGATAAGACAGCAAATAATAAATGCATTAGAAGAGAAGCTTAAAAGTATAAAAAAAGTAAATGGTTACAACACAGATGCTGGAAATAACGTTTATCATTGGCTTGTCAAGCCTTTAACGCCTACGAGACTACCAGCTATCGTTTATCGTGACCAGCTTGCTTCAGCGATAGAAGGCACAATTGGATTTTTTAAATGGAGACTTAGAATAGATGTGGCAGTTTTTCCAGAGCAGAAAGCAAAAGAAACTCCAGAACATTTAAGAATGCTTATAGAAGATGTATTAAAAGCTATTGGACAAGGAGCAGAAGAGAGATGGGGTATAGACTCTGCTAATACATATATAGTGCAAGATGAAAGTGAAATTGAGCAATATGACAAAGTAGAAGGCGCAGCAGTATTAACTTTTATGGTAGAGTATCATGCAAATAAATGGAGAATTTAATTTGAGCGGTAAATTTATACTTGAAAAAGAATGTGAGATTAAACATCAATATATAATAGAAAGATATAGTTCTCTTGAGGGAAGAATTAAATCGCTTGAAAATAAATTCTGGTGGATAATTACTTTGCTTGTTGGAAATTTGACAGGTGTAATAATGCTTTTATTGAAAGGAAATTTATAAAATGAGAGAAAGCTTAGATATAGCTATAAATTTTGTGATTAAGCATGAAGGAGGATATGTTAATGACCCTAAAGACCCTGGAGGGGAGACAAAGTTTGGTATAAGTAAAAGGGCATATCCAAATTTAAATATAAAAGATTTAACAATAGAACAAGCAAAAGCAATCTATAAAAAAGACTATTGGGACAGATGTAATTGTGATGAAATAGAGTATCCTTTGGACATTGTAGTTTTTGACACTGCAGTAAATATGGGAATACAGAGAGCATTAGTTTTATATCAAGAGAATAAACATTGGGCTGAATATTTGCTTGCAAGAATAGCATACTATTCAAAATTAAGAAATAATAATCCAACTACATATGGAAAATTTTATGCAGGTTGGATTAATAGAGTTATAAGTCTTTTTAATATGATTAAAAATAAGGGGGGATGATTATGATTGAAACAATTTTAACAACAATAGGAAGTGCTCTTATGCCTGTGCTTGCAGATGGACTTAGAGCAATATTTGCAAAATTAACAGGCATAGGAGGGGCAGAACCAAAAAATATAGATGAAGCAATTAAGCTTATGCAAGCGCAGACAGAAAGATTGAGAGCTCTTGCAGAGCTTGACAATCCATACGGTGAGGTAAGCAAATGGGTTGCAAACTTAAGAGGTGCGTTTAGATATATTCTTGGTGCTTTAATTCTTATGTTTTCTGCAATATATGTAATAATTGTTCCATTAATAGCTCCACAGGCATACAAGGTTGACATAGCAAATTATTTGCTTGCATTAACATCTATTGTTTTTGGATTCTTTTTTGGTGACAGGGTTTACCTTCACCTTAGAAATAAATAAGGAGGTGTAAAAATGCCACAAGCAACAGGAGCAAATTCAAGACTAATAATACAGCAAGAGACAACATTTAAAGAGTCTCCTTCTACACCTAATGCTATATTATTACCTTTTGTAAGCGAAGACCTTCGTTACAGCAGAAACTTACTTGAAAGTGCAACGATAAAAGGAACAAGAGATGCAGCGATGCCAGCTCTTGGTAATGTTGATGTTAAAGGGTCTATAAAAATGGAGCTTCATCCTTATATGGCAGAAATCTTTAAATTTCTTTTAGGGTCTGTAGAAACAACTGGTTCAGCACCCCCATATACTCATACTTTTAAAGTTGGCTCAATCTTGCCAAGCTTTCTTGTTGAAAAAGGCTTCACAGACATTGGACAATACTTTCTTTACAATGGATGTAAAATTAATAGCTTTTCACTAACAGCTAAAGCAGAGGGATTCCAAGAAGTTAACGTTAACATTATAGGAGCAAAAGAAACAGTATCAACAACTTCATTTGACGACACACCTATTAATAGAGGATTTAGACCTTTTACAGGTTTCGATGCAACAGTTGAAGAAGGAGGAACCGAGATAGCAATATGCAAAGAAATATCTATTTCTGTAGAAAACAATCTTGATGAGTCTGTGTATGTTATAGGTGGTGCAGGAGAAAGATACAGCCTGCCTGAGGGTGGTGTAAAAGTATCAGGAACAGTAAAAGCATTGTTTGAAAGCATGAATCTTTACAACAAAGCTAAACAAAGCCAAGAGACAAACTTAAAAGTAGTGTATAAGTTTGGCACTGGTGATGGTTCTGCTGGTAATGAATATCTTGAATTTTACTTTCCTGAAATTGAGTTTCAGCCTAATGCACCAGTTATATCTGGACATTCAGGCATATTTGTTGAAATGTCTTTTGTTGCTTACTATGACAATAATTCAGATGCAACAAGTATAAAGATAGTTCTTAAGAATACACAGTCTGAGGTTTAATATGAAATATAAAATTAATGAAAAAACATATACACAAAAAAAGCTTACACTTGGGCAAATTAAAAAGCTTATAGAAATAATGAACGATATACCAGATGCGGTTAGAAAACAAGGTATAATGCCTATGTTGATGTATAATTTACCAGCTTTTCTTGCTGTTGTACTAATAGAAGAAGAAAAAACTGTAAGAGAAAGCTTAGAAGATTTTGAAAACAAAATGAAGTTTTTTGAAGATGTTGACTATGAAACAGCGTTAAAGGTTGTAGAAGATTTTTTTACTTACAACCAAATCTCATTGCTGTTGAGCGTAGCGGAAAAGATAAGCAAAGCGATAACAAAGACTACATAGAAGAGTTGGTATGTTTACTTGCGCAAGGAGACATTACAAAGCGAGATTATATTATGTGGAATTGCACATTACAGGAACTAAAACCTTACATAGAGTATCAAAAAAGACAGCTGATTTTAAGAGAAGCAATAATAGCATTTATATGTGGAGACATAGACAAAGAAGAAAGAATGAAAAAAGAGTATTGTGAAATGTGTAAGAAAAAAGGTGTTAATGACTGTAAAAATTGCAAACTTGAGGTAATATCAGATGCCTGAAGACAGAGTAGAGCTAATAATAAAAGCAGTTGATAATGTATCTAATGAATTAAAAAAAATAGAAAGTAATATTAAAAGTTTTGAAGAAAAAGTAAAATCTTCTTTTGTATCAGTTCAAAACGCTTGGTTAAAAATAGCAGCAGCAGCAGTAACATTTCAGCAAACTTTTGCATCAATTGAATCATATGCAGCATTTGAAGAAGCAATGCAAAGACTAAATTCTTTAACATCTGCATATGGTATTAATGCAAGACAAATGATAGAAAGAATTAAAGAGGCTTCAGAAGGCTTAATTTCTATGTCTGATGCTGCATCAACTGCTTTATTAGCATTAAGCAGGGGATTGTCACCTGAACAGATTGAAAATCTTGCAAGAGCATCTACTTATTTAAGTGATGTGGTAGGTAAAACTGCTGTAGAAGCGTTTGCAGAACTTACTGAAGGAATAACAAGAAATCGTGAGCGAGCACTTGAAGCATATGTAGGAGCATTCAATTTAAAAGAAATCTATGGCGAACTTGCTGATAAAATGTCTGAAACTGAGAAATCACAAGCACTATATAATATAGTTATGCAAAAAGCATTGCAGTTACAACAACAATTTGGAGCTTCAGCAATGTCAACTGCAGACAAGATAGAAAAATTGAAAGCTACTATAGCTGATTTAAGATTGCAACTTGGCGAGATATTTACAAGAGTAGTAATGGCAGCAATAGGTGCATTAAATGTTTTAGGTAGTTCTATTGTTAGAATTGTTCAAAGCATTTCTTGGGTTTTTTATCAAATCACAATATTAGGGGCAAAAGTTGGTGAATTTTTTGGGCTAAGGCCAAAGGGCGAATCTGAAGCACTTAAAAAAGAACTTGAAGTTATGATGAAAGCTATGAGCGATACAATTGATGCTATGTCTTTCAAAGGGTTTGAGCAACTTGAAACTGCATTCAGCTCTTGGGAACAGAAAGTAAAAGCAGGAGCAAAGAAAATACAATCATTAAGTAAAATTGACACAGCCAAAGCAGCAGAAGAATGGGCACGGGAAAAGGCAAGACTTGAAGCAGAAATAGAAGAGTTACTTTCTGTTGATAGATTTGAAAAAGCAATTACAGAAGCAGAAAATCAAGCATCAAGACTGCTTTCAAAGTATGGACAACTTGCAGAAGCAAGAGCATTAATAAGTGAATGGCTTGGGCTAAAGATACTTAAAGTAGAAGAAGAAAGGGCTGAAGCACAAATAAAGATTGAAAACGAAATAACGCAACAGTATTTAAGTGATTATGAAAAGAAAATCTGGGAGCTTGATGATTGGAAGGATGCACAGATACGGGCAGCAGAAGAGGCTTATAAAACAGAAGAAGAACTATTAACAGCAAAAGCAGAGATAGAAGAAGCATACAAATATAAAAGAGCACAACTTATAGTAGAACTTGAACAAGAAATAACAGAAAAAACAAAAACAGAATATGAAAAAAGACTTTTAGAAGTTGATAAATGGTATAAAGAAGCAGAAGAAAAAATAAAAGCTTATGCAAAAACACATGAAGAGTATGAAACATTAATGATAAAAATAACAGAAGCAGCTGAAGCACAGAAAGCAAAAATAAGAGCAGAAAGAGAAATAGAACTTCAAAAATTTAGGCTTGCAACAGAAAAATATGAACTTGAAAAAAGCTATAGACTTGAAAAAATAACAGAATATGAATATCTAAAACAGTCTTTAGAACTCAGTCAACAAGAGCTTGCATTAATTGAGCAGAAAATAGAACAATTTTCAGGCATTGCAGGCATGGAAGAGTATGTGTTTGAGCTACAAAGGGAAAGATTAGGAATTTTAAGAGAAGAAGTAGACTTAAGAGCAAGGCTAATGGAGTATGAAGGAACGTTTTTAGAAGGTTATATGTCTTACTTTGCAAAATACAACGAAGAACTTACAAAACACTTTTCAGCTGGAAGGGACTTTGCACAACATGTAGCAGGCTCAATGGAGCAAGCTTTTATGAATTTTTTAGATGTAACGTCAGAAGGATTTATGAACTGGCATAACCTTATAAGGTCAATATTAATATCTATATATCAAGAACTTCTTAAAATTCTTATAATCAAACCATTAATAGGCTGGTTTGGTGGGCTGTTTGGAGGTTTATTTCATGAAGGGGGGTTTGTCACAGCAGGTGCACCAGTTAGGTTTCATGTAGGTGGACTTTATGCAGATGAAGTGCCTGCAATACTGCAGACTGGTGAATATGTTGTGTCAAGGCGTGGTGTTAATGCTCTTGGTTTAGCAATGCTTGATGCAATTAATCGTGGCAATATAGCAGCAGCACAACCAGCAAAGCAAGAGCTTACAATTGTAAACGTTGTTGACCCGAAAATGGTTGGTGATTATCTTGCAACTCCAGCTGGTCAAAAAGCAATTTTGAATGTGCTTGCTTCACAAAATTATAAAATTAAAAAAATTATAGGAGAATGAAATGGCTTATTCTGGAAAAATTGAGTGCAACAGATTTATAGATGTATATTCAAAGTTAATTAAATATATTACTTCAGATTCTAACGCAGCTGGTAAGGATTGGGAAGTAATTGAAAATACAATAGATACAACATCTGGAAATATAAATGCATGGAATTATTCAACAGAATTTACAGTAACTGAAAATAATACATGGATAGATTTGCCAACAGTAAATGTTTTTGAAGAAGTTGTCTTTAGGGCTCAACAATCTGGCGATTATGAAACATTTGCATATAGAGTTCCTATTACAATTACAAACAATAGTAGCAATAAGGCAGGTTATCAGCTAAGGCTTGTTATAGACACTCAATCTTTAATTCAAGCTGGAAAAATGAGGTCTGATTGCGGAGATTTACGGTTTGCACAAGAAGATGGATTTTTACCTTATTGGATTGAAAGAGGTGTAGGCACAACACAGACAATTGTATATGTAAGAGTAGCTTATTTGCCACATGGGAATACAACAATTTATATGCTTTATGGAAACCCTAATGCAACTTCAAGACAAGATGCATCAGCAGTATTTGATTTTTGGGATGATTTCACAGGCTCAACTATAGATACAGAAAAGTGGACAGTTGTTGATGAAACTGGTTGGTTTGTTACTGATGGAAAATTAAAGGGAACTAATACATCAGGAAGACTACAAAGCAAAATAAACTTGACAGCAGATATCATTTTAGAGTGTAAACATAAAGTTGTGACAAGAGCAAGTAATGGATATATGGCTTTAGGAACTTTTTTGTCTTCAAGTGATTGTTTTGGGTTTTTAGTTGATAACGGAACAACTAATGATAGTTATAGAAACAACAGTTCTTGGATAACATTAAATGCGATTACTCCATTGAATACAGATTTATTTATTTCTATTGCTGCCAAAGGTAATACTGTAGATTTATATGTAGAAAATTTTAATGACTTTACTGTTTATTTCAATATAACAGGCATCTCAAATACAGTCTCAAATGAACCTATTACGATTGGCAAAAGCTACGATGATGCTTATACAAATCAATCATATGAAGCATATTGGGATTGGATAAGAGTCAGAAAATATGCTAATGTTACTTACCAAACAGGCAGTGAACAAAGTGGAACATTTAATGTTTATCTTGAAGGTTATGTAACTTTAACAGAAAACGAAGATTATATCTTAGACCGCAGCACAGGTAGAATTAAATTTTTAACAGGCACGCCACCTTATGATATTGATA
>FWWL01004452.1_pt1 | contig 23352 bp, 22 predicted proteins | sample 2228331 | NCBI WGS metagenome assembly FWWL01 (sample SAMEA103939775, study PRJEB20133) | metagenome | reverse complement strand
CGGTCCCTTGCCATGAGGTGGACCTCACCCCTACCCCCTTGCCCCCTTCCCTACCTCCGACACGGAGGTAGGGAAGGGGGTTGGGGGATGGGAGAGGTCAATAACAGATCCGCCAACATTTGGCCTTCTCCCCATAGCGTGCTACAATGGCCGAGTTGAAGGTTTCCGGGTTGGAGGTGCTCACCGTGGCTGTCTCGGTAGAAGATCGCATGGGGCAATTGCGACAGGTCTTCGGCCTGGAAGAGGGCAGTTCGTGAGCCACCCTACGGTACGGTGATGAAGACCATGCGACGCATCGCTATCGCAGAGTTCGTGGCCTCGCCGGAGCAGCGGCGGTTGGTCCTGGAGGTGCTGGATTCGGGCCGCATCTCGGAAGGGCCGAAGGTGGCCCAGTTTGAGCGGGCCTGGGCCGAGTTCATCGGCTCCCGGTTCTCCGTGGTCACCAACTCCGGCACCAGCGCGCTCATGGTCGGGCTCCTCGCCCTGCGGCACCGCCTGGGACTCCCCCGAGGGACCAAGGCCATCACCTCCGCACTCTCTTTCATTGCCACCAGCAACGCCATCTGGCATGCTGGGTTTGAGCCGGTCTACGTGGACGTGGACCTGGCCCGCTTCCACCTCTTGCCGGACCAGGTGGAGGCGCTCTTGGCGGAGGCCCGCCCTGGCGAGTACGGAGCCATTGTGCCGGTGCACCTGATGGGCTACCCCGCGCCCATGGACCGCCTGCTGGCCCTGGGGGAGCAGTACGGCGTCCCCGTGGTGGAGGACGCGGCGCAGGCCCACGGGTCCCTCTACCAGGGGCGGCGGGTGGGTAGCCTGGGCGTCCTGGGCATCTTCTCTTTCTACATCTCCCACAACATCCAGGCTGGGGAGATGGGGGCCATCACCACCGACGATGAAGTCGTGGACGGCCTGGCCCGGCGGCTGAAGGACCAGGGGCGCGTCTACTACAAGGGGGAAGACCTGCCTCGGTGGTTTGTCCACGACCTGGTGGGGTTCAACTTCAAGACCTTGGAGTTCCAGGCCGCGCTGGCCCTGCCCCAGGTGGCAGAGGCGGAGGCCATCCTACGGGCGCGACGAGAGAACGTGCGGGGCCTGAATGAACGGCTGGCAGATCTGGAGGAGTGGTTCCAGTTGCCAGAGTACGACGACGCGGTGGGGTACCTGGGGTATCCTGTGGTGGTGCGGCCCGAGGCCCCCTTCTCGCGAGACCAGTGGTGTGCCCTCCTCTCGGAGCGGGGGATTGAGACGCGGCCCCTCTTCCGCAGCATCCCCACTCAGCAGCCTGCCTACGTGCACCTGGCCGAGGCCTATGCCGGCCGTGTGCCCAACGCCGAGTACCTCGGGGAGCGCGGCTTCTACCTGGGGTGCCACCAGTACCTCACACCTGACGACCTGGACTACGTGGCCGAGACCTTCGCCGACCTGGCCCGGGCCTTCCGCACCGGGTAGGTTGGCCGCCGTGGGAGAGCGCCAGCCGTGTCCGGTCTGCCGTCCATCCTCGTGATCCTGATCGCCGCTGCGGTCGCCTTTGACTTCCTGAACGGCTTCCACGACAGCGCCAACATCGTGGCCACGGTCATCTCCTCGCGGGCCATGTCGCCGCGGCAGGCGCTATGGGTGACCGGAGTGGCGGAGTTCCTGGGGCCTTTTCTCTTCGGCGTGGCCGTGGCGGAGACGGTGGGACGCGGTGTGGTGGACCCTTCCACCATCACCGCGGGCACCATCCTGGCAGCGGTCCTGAGCGCCATGGCCTGGAACGTCTTCACCTGGCTCCTGGGGATCCCTTCCAGTTCCTCCCACGCGCTGATCGGCGGGCTGGTGGGAGCAGTGGGGGCCAGCGCGGGCCTGGGGACCGTGCGCCTCGCAGGGCTGGGGCGGGTGCTTGTCTCCCTCTTCCTCTCGCCGGTCCTGGGGCTCGCGGTGGGGTACCTGGTGATGCGGACGGTCCTGTTCCTGGCACAGGGAGCGTCGCCGCGGGTCAACCGGCTCTTCCGCCACCTGCAGTGGTTCACGACGGTGGGACTGGCCCTCAGCCACGGGGCCAACGACGCCCAGAAGACGATGGGCATTATCACCATGGCTCTGGTGAGCATGGGGGCTCTCCCTGAGTTCCTCGTGCCGCGCTGGGTGGTCGTCGTCAGCGCGGGGGCCATGGCCCTGGGGGCCAGTCTGGGAGGCTGGCGCATCATCCGCACTCTGGGCGGCAAGTTCTACCGCATCCGCCCCATCCACGGGATGGCGGCGCAACTTGCAGCCGGCTTGGTCATCCTGGGCGCGGCGGTCCTGGGTGGGCCGGTGAGCACCACCCACGTGGTCAGTTCGGCCATCTTGGGCGTGGGCTCTGGGGAGCGGCTTTCCAAGGTGCGGTGGGGTGTGGCGCGGGAGATTGCCTGGGCCTGGCTCCTCACCATCCCCCTCAACGCCCTCCTTGCGGCTGGGCTCCGCACGGCCCTGCGCCTGGCCTTCGCGGTCTAGCGCTTGACCCCGGAGGCTTTTTGATACGGCCTTCGGCGGTTCATCGGTCGCCCCTGCCGGCGGGACCTGAGTCGGCGAAACGGGGATCTTCCCCGTGGTAGGACCGAAGGTGGCTGGAACCCTACCTACAAGCCGCAATCCAGGAACCCCATTTGGCGTTTCGGCGCGTTTGAGGTATCATGGGCCGAGCGGAGGCCCGGCCATGCGGCGGGCCACCCCACCTGGAGGAGACAAGAGCCTATGAAGGTCGTGCTGAGGAAGGACGTGCCAGGGCTGGGCAAGGCTGGGGACATCAAGAACGTGGCCGACGGCTACGCCCGGAACTACCTCATCCCCAGGGGGTTGGCTGCCGTAGCCACCCCAGGGGCCATCAAACAGGCGGAGCAGGAACGGGTCGCCGAGGCGGAACGGGCACGCCGGCTCCAGCAGGAGGCCAAGGAACTGGCCGAGAAACTGGCCTCCCATCCCCTCACCTTCAAGGCGCGCGCCGGCGAAGGGGACCGGCTCTACGGCTCCATCACCAGCGCGGATATCGCCCAGGCCATCCAGGAGGCCACCGGCCTGGAGGTGGACAAGCGCAAGGTCCTCCTGGAGCGGCCCATCCGGGAACTGGGGGAGCACACCGTCGCCGTGAAACTGCACGGGGATGTGGTCTCCCAGGTGAAGGTCATCGTGGAACGCGAGGCGTAACGGGGCGGCTTCCGCGCGCCTCGGAAGGAGCCAGAGCGATGCAGAGCAAAGCGCCGCTGGATGAAGACCCCAATCCCTCCGATGATCCAGCGTGGCTGGACGAACTGCTGGAACTGGTCTCTGGCGTGGGGTGCCTTTCGTGCCGGCAACCCTACGACCCTGAGCAGATTGAGGTCCTCGCGCGGCACGAGGACGCGTGGCTCCTCGTGGGCTACTGCGAGCACTGCGACATGCACCAGTTGGTGGTGGTCCTGCTCCACCCAGAGGAGCCCCAGATGGCCACGGTGGTCGGCGAGATGACCCTGGAGGAGTGGCGCGAGGCCCTGGAACGCCCGCCTATCGGCGAGGAAGACGTGGAACGGGTCGCCCACATCTTGGAAGGCTACCGCGGGGACCTCATCAGCCTCCTGGACGAGTGAAGCACCCCTGCAAGAGGCCCTGGCGGCGCAGGAGAACCCCCTCAATCATCTCCAACTGGTGGGGCTTATCGGCATCCATGCCCAGTTCGGCGTAGCGGGAGCAGATGGCCCGCCCCGAGACCCTGAGCGCCCGTCCGGCGATCCGTTCGGCTTCGGGGATGTCCAGCTGCCGTAGGAGGAACTTGATCAGGGGGATGAAGCCGATAAGTCGCACCTGGGCCAGGTAGTGCTTCCGCTCCTCCAGCAACCGGCGGGCCAATTGTTCGTTGGCCCGTGCAGCGCGGATGCGCACCATGTAGATGTCGCCCCCTGCAAACCGCCCCTCTTTCAGCGGGACGAACGTCCGCCCAGAACCAGGGAACTGGGCTTCCATCACCCGCTCTTCCACGATGGGGTAGTACAGGTCGTGGTCCGTTTCCTCGCAGGTTGCCACAAAGTAGCGGACCACCTCCGGCGTGATGAGGGGGATGTCCGCAGAACAGGCCACGACCTTCTCCGCCCCAGGGTCCAGGGCCTGGACCCGGTCCAGCCCCTCCAACACGTTGTCCAAGAGGCTGCCGCCACCCGGGGTGTAGACGACCGGGCTTTCAAACTCCACCCCGTCCTCCGGGCCCAGGCCCACCAGGACCACCGTGCCGATCCGCCCGGAGCCGTGGAGCGCGTCCACCACCCAGCGCACCATGGCCTTCCCCGCCACCGGGATGAGGGATTTCTTGGGCACCCCTTTCCAGGCCGCCAGAGGGTCCGGGCGGTCCGGCGGACTGCCTGCTAGCACCACCGCATGGTAGCAGCGTTCCGCCATGTTCCCCTCCCCACAGGACTTGCCCCCTCCTGGGGCTTCAGGTGAGCCGCTCAATAGTGGGGCGCAGGTTCAGTTCCGCGACCATGGCCTCCAGTTCATCCTGGTGCAGGGGCCGCCCCTTTCCCGCCAGGGCGACCAAGGTGGCCTCCATCACGTTCGTCCCGAAGGAGCGCCCCTGGATGCGGGGCGTCGTCGTGACGAGGTAGCGGACCGCCCGTGCCCGGAGCAACTCCACATCCTTGGCAGTGGTGGTGTTGGTGACGATGACCTTCCCCTCCAGCCGGTCCGGCAGGTGGCGGCGGATGTAGTTGAAGTCGCCCGCGATGACGGAGGCCCACTGGTAGTAGCGGGTGTACTTGGGGGTGATGACCTGCTGCTTCTCGCCTGTGGGGTAGAGCATGCTCATGGGCAAGCGCCCCAGGATGGGCAGGAGGATGGCCGCCAGGATTTCCAGGGTGCGGAGGCCCCGGATGGGGATGGGCAGGCCCAGACCGAACATGAAGTCGCCGTAGATGGTCTCGTAGCCCGCCTCGTGGAAGGAGAGGGCCATGTCAAAGCGGTCCGCGGCGGAGGTGATGAGGCCTCGCTTGGGCCAGATCTCGGGCCCGATCTCCGCCTCCACCACCTGCATGATCCGCCGCTCCACAATGGCGCGCACCCCCGCGCCGTCCACCACGGGCGTGTGCCGAACATCCTGGATCAAGGTGTAGGCTTGGTGCAGTTTGTATTCCCTATCGCGCACTCGGAGGGTCAAGTCGGTGCCGCCCACGCCGAAGGCATCCACTTTGCCATCCAGTTCCCGGTACAGTTGGCGGGCCCGTTCCACGTCGCCGTCGGTGCCGATGCGCTCAATGGAGACCTGCTCCCCCAGGAGTTCCACCACGGCTTTGTGGTCCCGGGCCGAACTGCCCAGGCTGATGCTCACGACCCGTTTCACGCATCCCTCCTTTCGTTCGGGGCCGACTTGTTGGCCCTTATCCCAATTATATTACAACCCCGCCGTGGCCGCTAGGGTACGGCGGGGGCGTTGCGGTTCCACCTCGTGTGGGTGGGGGGAGGTCCTCGCCCCCGACCTCACCCTACCCCCGCCGCCTTCGGCGGCACCCCCTTCCCTCCCCGCACCGGGGAGGGAAGGGGGTTGGGGGATGAGGAGAGGTCCTCGCTCCGACCTCGCCCTACCCCCTTGGGGGATGAGGAGAGGTCTGGCCTTGACGGGACCTATCCTGCGCCACTTTGACAAAATGCCAGCCTTTCCGCTATAATTCGCTGTCATCCCTCAACGGGCGGCCGCTGTGGCCGTCCCGCAGGTACATGGCAGCATCGGTGCCCAACACAGAGACGCTCCGCCAGGCAAAGCAGCCTCGTCCCAGCCCGACATCCCGGACGATCTCGGGGAGCCCTGAGGCCCCTTCGGAGATCAGACGGAGAAAGGGGGTGGTCCAGGCTTGCAGATTCCGCTGAGCCTTTTGAGGTCTGAGGCCCCCATGCACGGGATGGCCTCCCGTGCTAGGCGGGGTACACCGTTCTACCCACGGAAATGGGGAGGAGGAAAGGCATGAAAGCCCTGAAGTCCCTCAGCCTGCTCGTGGTGGTTGCCCTGTTCGCCACCTCCCTGGCGGGGTGCGCGCCGGCGGCCACGCCTACGCCGGCCCCGGCCAAGCCGACAGAAGCTCCGCCGACCCCGACACCGGTGCCGCCGACCCCGACGCCGGTGCCGCCAACGCCACCCCCTGTCCCACCGACCCCGACGCCGGCTCCAGCGGTCAAGAAGTTCGTCATCGCCACCGATGCCACGTTCCCGCCCATGGAGTTTGTGGACGAGAACAAGCAGATGGTGGGCTTTGACATTGACCTGATGAACGCCATCGCCCAGGAGATGGGGTTTGAGGTGGAGTTCAAGAACACCGCCTGGGATGGCATCTTCGCCGGCCTTGAGGCAGGGGAGTACGACGCCATCCTCTCGTCCGTGACCATCACCGACGAGCGGAAGCAGAAGTACGACTTCTCCGACCCCTACATCAACGCGGGCCAGGCGGTGGTGGTGCGGGCCGACGAGACCCGCATCAACAGCCATGAAGACCTGCCGGGCAAGGTGGTGGGCGCCCAGATCGGCACCACGGGGGCCTTCGCCGTGGAGGAGATTGAGGGAGCCACCCTCAAGGAGTACGACACCATTGACCTGGCCCTCCTGGACCTGGTCAACGGCAACATTGATGCCGTGGTGGTGGATACCCCCGTTGCCGCCGACTATGCCCTGGCCTCCGAGACCTTCAAGGGCAAACTGAAGATCGTGGGCGAGCCCTTCACCGAGGAGTACTACGGCCTCGTGGTGCGCAAGGGCGAGACGGAACTCCTCAACCTCTTCAACGAGGGGCTCAAGAAGGTCAGGGCCTCCGGCAAGTACGACGAGATCTACGCCAAGTGGATCACCGGCGGCGCCATGGTCAAGCCGGTGGAGGATGTCTGCGCCGGCGCCCAGAACTTCAAGGGGATTGAGGCCCTGGACGACTACACCGTCAAGATCAGCCTCTGCCGCCCCGACCCTGCCCTGCCCTTCAAGGTGGCCTTCGGCTCCCTGGCCATCCACAGCCCGGCCAACCTGGAGAAGTACGGCGGCGGTGGCGACCTGGGCATGAACCCGGTGGGCACCGGCCCCTACAAACTGGTGGAGTGGGTGCGGGACGACCACATCACCCTGGAGGCCAACCCGGACTACTGGGGTGAGCCGGCCAAGATCAAGACCCTGGTCATGCGCCCCATCCCCGAGGCCGCGGCCCGCTTCCTGGAACTCCAGGCCGGCACCGTGGATGTCATCAACAACCTGGGCACCGACGACTTCCCCGCCGCCCTGGCCGATCCCAACATCCAGGTCCTGGAGCGGCCCCCGCTCAACATCGGTTACCTGTGGATGCAGCGCAACATCAAGCCCTTTGACGATGAGCGGGTGCGCCAGGCCGTGGGCATGTGCGTGGACCGCGAGGCCCTGGTGAAGGCCTTCTACCCGCCGGCCTCCCTGGTGGCCGAGCAGTTCCTGCCGCCTGGGATGTTCGGCTACACCGAGGGCCTCAAGTGGTACGACCGCGATGTGGAGAAGGCCAAGGCCCTCCTGGCCGAGGCCGGCTACCCGAACGGCTTTGAGGCCCGCCTGAGCCTGCGGGACGTGGTGCGCGGCTACCTGCCCGAGCCCACCAAGGTGGCCGAGGCCATCCAGGCCCAACTGGCCGAGTGCGGCATCAAGGTCACCATCAACGTCATGGAGTCCGGCGCCTTCCTGGATGCTGCCGCGGCCGGCGAACTGGAGATGGGCCTCCTCGGCTGGCTGGCCGACTACCCCGACCCCACCAACTTCCTGGACTTCCACTTCACCGGGACCGGCTCGGGCATGCAGTTCGGCGACCCCTTCCCCGACATCGTGGAGCGCCTGAACAAGGCCGCCACCATCTCGGACCAGGCCGAGCGGCAGAAACTGTACGATGAGGTCAACGCCCTCATCAAGCAGCACGTGCCCATGGTGCCCATCGCCCACGGCGGCTCGGCCCTGGCGGCCAAGAAGGAAGTGCAGGGCCTCCTGGCCAGCCCCCTGAACCAGGAAGTCTACGCCGTCGTCTCTATGGGCGATGCCGATACCCTCATCTACGCCAAGAACGGCGACGCCATCTCCCTGGACTGCACCGACGAGACCGATGGCGAGTCCTTTGAGGTCTGCACCCAGATCTTTGAGGGGCTGCTCGCCTTCAAGCCTGGGACCACGGAGGTGGTGCCCGCCCTGGCCGAACGGTACGAGTCCAACCCCGACGCCACCGAGTGGACCTTCTACCTCCGCAAGGGGGTGAAGTTCCAGGACGGCACGCCGTTCAACGCCCAGGCGGTGGTGGTCAACTTCCTGCGCCAGTGGGACCCCAACCACCCGCTGCACAAGGGGCGGACCGGGGAGTTCTACTACTGGACGGCCTTCTTCGGCGGCTTCAAGGGGGATTGATCCCCGGCACAAGGACGGGAGGAGGTGGGGACCCCCCACCTCCTCCCTTGCCTACGGATGAACAAGGGGCGACCTGGTGGTTGACCGGGCGATGATGCGTCGCCCCTACTGGTGGCAGCAGCGGGCCCTTACGGGCCCTAACAGGGGCAGATTGCATTGCCCTTTGTCGGCATGAGGGGAGGGAGTGAGCAAATACATCCTGCGGCGCCTGGTGATGCTCATCCCCGTCCTCCTGGGCATCTCCATCATTACCTTCTCCATGTTGCGCCTTATCCCAGGGGATCCTTGCCGTGTGATGCTGGGGGAGCGGGCCACAGCGGAGATGTGCGCGGCCTTCGCCGAACGGATGGGCCTGGACGACCCCCTCTACGTCCAGTTCGTCCGCTACCTCTACAATGTCCTCCGGGGGGACCTGGGGACGTCCATCAAGACGGGGCAGCCGGTCACAGCCGAACTGATCCAGCGGCTTCCCATGACCTTTGAACTGACCCTCGCCAGCATGACCCTGGCCGTCACCCTGGGCATCCTGGCCGGCATCATCGCCGCCGTGCGCAACAACAGCGCCGTGGACTTGGCCACAATGGTCCTCGCAAACGTGGGCGTCTCCATGCCCATCTTCTGGCTTGGCCTCATCCTGATGTTCGTCTTCGCCTTCAAGTTGGGGTGGCTTCCGCCCTCCGGGCGCTCCACCGTAGGGGTGGAGGTGGTCCCCCTGGTGAAATTCTGGAACCTGGACGCGGGGACCACCCCTCGCGCCCTGTACGCGCTGGTGGACTTCCTTTCGGGCTTCCGCCTGTTGACGTCGCTCCTCACCGGCAACATGAGGGCCTTCTGGGACACGGTCAAGCACCTGGCCCTGCCGGCGGCGGCCCTGGCCACCATCCCCACGGCCATCATCGCCCGCATGACCCGTTCCAGCCTGCTGGAGGTGCTCAACCAGGACTACATCCGCACGGCGCGGGCCAAGGGGCTGACGCCCCGAATGGTCCTCTGGCGCCACGCCCTGAAGAACGCCATGCTCCCCATTGTCACCGTCATCGGCCTGGAAGTGGGGTACCTCCTGGGCGGAGCCTTTCTCACGGAGACGGTCTTCTCCCTGCCCGGCGTGGGGCGGCTGATGGTGGACCGCATCCTGGCCCGGGACTACCCGGTGGTCCAGGGGGCGGTGCTGGTCATCGCCACCATCTTCGTCTTCGTCAACCTCATCGTGGACCTGACCTATGCCTGGCTTGACCCGCGGATCCGGTTGGAATAGGAAAGATGGCCCAGACTGAAGCGGTAGAGTCAAAGACCGCGCTCTTCCGGGAATCGGGCCTGAGGCAGCGGGTGCGTTCCCCGACGGGTGACGCCCTCCGCCACCTCGTCCGCAACCCCGTGGCCATCGCGGGGATGGCCATCCTGGGGACGCTCCTTCTCCTCGCGCTCCTGGCGCCTGTGGTGGCGCCCTACGATCCCATTGCCCAGGACCTCATCCACCGCAACGCCCCGCCCAGCCGCGAGCACTGGATGGGCTTGGACGCCCTGGGGCGCGACGTCTTGAGCCGGGTGATCTACGGTACCCGCGTCTCCCTCTTCATCGGGTTCTTCACTGTGGGCTCGGCGGTGGTCGTGGGCGCGGTGGTAGGGGCGGTGGCCGCCTACTTCGGCAGGCAGGTGGACAACATCCTCATGCGCATCATGGACGTTATGCTGGCCTTCCCCAGCCTGCTTCTGGCCATCGCCGTGGTGGCCATTCTGGGGCCAGGGCTCATCAACGCCCTTTACGCCATCGCCTTCGTCTCCATCCCCGTCTACGCCCGGGTGGTGCGGGCGAGCATCCTTTCCATCAAGGAACTGGACTATGTGATGGCGGCTCGGGCCCTCGGAGTGCCGCCGGCGCGCATCCTCTTCCGCACCGTGCTCCCCAACGCGCTCACGCCCCTCATCGTGCAGGGGACGCTGGGCATCGCCACGGCCATCCTGGATGCGGCGGCGCTGAGTTTCATCGGCCTGGGAGCGCAGCCGCCGGTCCCCGAGTGGGGCCTCATGCTGGCGCAACACCGCAACCTGGTCTTCACTGCACCGCATACGGTCTTCTTCCCAGGGCTGGCCATCATGCTGACGGTGATGGGGTTCAATCTGCTGGGCGACGGCCTGCGGGATGCGTTGGACCCGCGCCTCAGGTCGTGAGAGACCTTCGGAGGAAGGAGAAAGGGCATGGAAAAGACGGCCCGGAGTGACGTGGCGGAGAAGGCCTGGCTGGAGGAGGGGAAGCCAAGGAGGTTCTCGCGCCTGGCCGCCGTGGATACCTGGTGGGTGCTGGTCGTGGCGGTCCTGGCTCTCATCGTGGGCCTGGTGCAGGGGAAGCCGAAGCCCTTCGGCGAGATCTTCACGTTTCTTTCGGATGGCATCCTCGTCACCCTGCGCCTGACGGTGGTGGCTTTCGCCTTCATCCTGGTGGTGGGCATGTTCGGAGGGCTGGGCCGCCTCTCCGGGAACCCGGTGATCAAGGGGCTGGCCTCCCTCTATGTAGAGGTCATCCGCGGCATTCCCCTCCTGGTGCAACTTCTGTTCATCTGGTTTGCCCTGCCACAGGTGCTGGGGAACATTGGGAACGCGCTCATGGGCCCGTTGCCCTCGGTGGGCCAGGGGCTCGTCAACCTGAAACTCAGCCCCTTCGCTGCGGCGGTGCTGGGGTTCACCATCTGCTACGGGGCCTACATGTCCGAGATCTTCCGGGCAGGCATCCAGTCCATCCACAAGGGGCAGATGGAGGCCGCGCGGTCCTTGGGGATGACCTACGTGCAGGCCATGCGCTACGTCATCCTGCCTCAGGCGGTGCGGGTCATCCTGCCGCCGGTGGGGAACGAGTTCGTCTCCTTGCTCAAGGATTCCTCCCTGGTCTCGGTGCTGGCCGTGCCAGACCTGACGCGCCGGGGCCGGGAGTACATGGCACGGACCTTTCTGAGTTTTGAGACCTGGGCCATGGTGGCGCTCATCTACCTGGTGCTGACCCTGACGTTTACCCGCATCGTGGCCTGGGTGGAGCGTCGCTGGTCCGTGGGACGGTGAGGGAAACCGATGGCAGAGCCGATCATCCAGGTGCGGGATGTCTACAAGAGTTTCGGGCGGGTGCGGGCCCTGCGGGGTGTGAGTTTTGACGTCTACCGGGGCGAAGTGGTGGTCATCATCGGGCCCAGCGGCTCGGGGAAATCCACCCTGCTCCGTTGCATCAACCACTTGGAGAAGCCAGATTCGGGCACCATCATCGTGGACGGCATCCCCGTGGACGATGAGAGGACCAATATCAACAAAGTGCGGGCCGAAGTGGGGATGGTCTTCCAGTCCTTCAACCTGTTCCCCCACCTGACGGCGCTGGAGAACGTCATGCTGGCCCAACGGGTGGTGCGCAAGCGTTCAGCGGAGGAGGCGGAGCGCATCGCCCGGGAGGAACTGGCCAAGGTGGGCATCCCGGAGAAGGCCGACTCCTACCCCAGCCAACTGTCCGGAGGCCAGCAGCAGCGGGTGGCCATTGCCCGGGCGTTGGCGATGCAGCCCAAGATCATGCTCTTTGATGAGCCCACCAGTGCCCTGGACCCGGAGATGATCAAGGAGGTGCTGGACGTGATGCTGCAACTGGCCCGGGAGGGGATGACCATGGTGGTGGTCTCCCACGAGATGGGGTTTGTCCGGGCCGCGGCGGACCGCATCCTCTTCATGGACGAGGGGCAGATCATAGAAGAGACAACCCCGGAACTCCTCTTCACCGCGCCCAAGCACGAACGGACCAAACAGTTCCTGAGCAAGATCCTGCACTGATCCTTGACGCCAGAGGGTCTTGACGGTACTCCTTCTGAGCACCCCCCAGCCCCTCCCGCAATACAGGGATGGGCTGGGGGGTGGAAGGCGCACGGCCGTGCGCCCCTACTACTCCGAGGCGGCCGCCTCCACCGCCCGCGCCGCCCGGGCCCCCTCTTCCACGTCCACCCGGGTGAGGAGGAGCCCCCCGACCACGAAGAAGAAGATGAGGGAGACGACGCTCAGGCGGCTCGTGCCGGTCAACTGGCTCACCAAGGCGAAGACGAAGGGCCCAGCGATGCCAGCGAACTTGGAACTGATGTTGTAGAAGCCGAAGAACTCCGCCGTCCGCGTCTTGGGGATCATCGTCCCGAACAGGGAGCGGCTCAGGGCCTGCGTCCCTCCCTGGACGAACCCGACCATCACCGCCAGGACGTAGAACTGCCAGGCCGTGGTCATGAAGTAGCCCAGGATGCTGATGAGGGTGTAGACCCCCAGCCCCAGGAGCACCGACCGCTTGGCCCCCAGCCGCTTGGCCAGCCGGCCGAAGGCCAGGCTGAAGGGGATCCCCACGAACTGGGTCAGGAGGAGCGCGGCGATGAGGTCCGTCTGCCCGATGCCGATCTCTGCGCCGTAGATGGTGGCCATCTTGATGATGGTGCCGATGCCGTCGTTGTAGAGCCAGAAGGCGACGAGGAACTTCAGCACCTCGCCGTACTGGGAGATCTCGCGGAAGGTCGTCGCCAACTGGCGGAGGCCCCCCACCACAGGGTTGACGCGGGGGCCTGTGACCACCGCCCCGCGCGGCTCTGGCACCCACCGGAAGAGGGGCAGGGAGAAGACCGCCCACCAGACGGCAACGCTCACGAAGGCAACGCGGGTGGCCACCTCCGCGTTGGGCAGGAAGAAGGCTTTCGGGAACATGATCCAGGCCAGGTTGAGGGCCAGGAGGATGCCCCCGCCCAGGTACCCCAGGGCGTACCCCTTGGTGGAGACCTGGTCAATCTCGTCTGACCGGGCGACATGGGGGAGGAGAGCGTTGTAGAAGATGTCGGCTCCGCCGAACCCGACATCGCCCAGGATGTAGAGCAGGGAGGCCAGAAGCCAGTCGCCGGTGCTCACCCCGTACAGGCAGGCCGTGGCGAAGACCCCCAGCATGGTGAACGCGGCGAGGAACCGCTTCTTGGCCGCCGAATAGTCGGCGATGGCCCCCAAGATGGGCGCGGCGATGGCAATGACCAGCATGGCGAGGGAGGATGTGTACCCCCAGTAGGCAGTGGCCACGTGGCCGGGAAGGTTGGCCGCGGCCACCTGGTGGTAGAAGGGCGGGAGCACGGCAGCCATGATGGTGGTGGCGAAGGCGGAATCGGCCCAGTCGTACATGCACCAGGCGTTCACCACCCGCCGGTAGAGCCGGTCAGCCTCCCGTGCGACCTGTCCGCTCATCTTGACCTCCTCTCGTGCTCAGGTGCTGAACCAGAGGGCGTAGAAATATACGGTCGGGACCACGAAGAGGGGGCTATCCAGCCGGTCCCACATCCCCCCGTGGCCGGGGAGGAGGCGACCGGTGTCCTTCACCCCCACCTGCCGCTTGAACAGGGAGACGGCCAGGTCGCCGAAGGGGGCCACTGTGGAGGCCAGGACTCCCACCGCAAGCCCGTGGGCCCAGCCAAGGCCCAGGAGATCCCCCACCAGGAGGCCGCCGGCCACCCCGACAACCCACCCGCCCACCGCGCCTTCCCAAGTCTTGTGGGGGCTGAGGCGCGGGGCCAGCCGGTGCCGCCCGAACTGCCGCCCGATGAAGTAGGCGGCGCTGTCGGTGATCCAGGTGGTGAGGAGGGCCAGGAGGATCCACTGGAGGCCCTGGGGCCTCTCCCGCAGGAGGACCACGTACCGCCCCAGCCACCCCAGGTAGACCGCGCCGGCCATGCTGATGCACCACTGGGTGGCCGGCGCGCCCTGGCCCCGCTGCAGGACCTGCCAGGCGAGGCCGAGGAGGATGGCGAAGGTGACCAGGGGGGCGGTCAGGGCATCCCCGGTCCAATAGGCGTTCAGGGCAAGGAAGACGACCAGGATCATGCCGATGGGGAAGGGGCCGCTGGCCATCCCTTTCTCGCCCATCAGGTTGGCGAACTCATAGTAGGCGATCCCCAGGAAGAGGGCCAGGAGCCCTGCCAGCCACGGCCCTCCCAGGTAGAGGGCCCCCAGCACGATGGGCAGGAGGACGGCGGCGGTGAGGACTCGGGTCAGCAGCATAGAAGGGCTCTCTCCTTTGAGCCTCCTCCGGCGGGAGCCGTCCCTCAGGGCGAGGGCTCCGAGGGGACCAGGCCGAAGCGCCGCTCCCGGGAGGCGTAATCCCGCAGGGCGGCAGCCAGGTCCTCCCGGGTGAAGTCGGGCCAGAGGGTGGGCGTGATGTAAAGTTCCGCGTAAGCGCCCTGCCACAGCATGAAGTTGCTGATGCGGTACTCGCCGCTGGTGCGGATGATGAGGTCCGGGTCCGGGAGGTCCCCAGTCCACAGGTACTGGCGGAAGAGGTCCTCGTCCACCTGCTCCGGCGGGATGCCATCGGCCAGGATGCGCCGCACGGCTTGCAGGATATCGGCGCGGCCCCCGTAGTCAAAGGCCACATTGAGGATGATGCGGCGGTTGTGGGCAGTGGCTTCCAAGGCCCGACGGATCTGCTCCTGGAGGCGCGGCGGGAGGCGGTCCAGGCGGCCGGTGTGGCGGATCTGCACCCCCTCGTCTCGGAGCCTGGGGAGTTCCCGCTGGATGGTCTCCTCCAGGAGGCGCAGGAGGCCGCGGACCTCCGGCTCGGGGCGGCCCCAGTTCTCCGTGGAGAAGGCCCATAGGGTGAGGACCTCAATGCCGAACTCCACAGCGGCCTCCAGGATGGGGCGGATGTTCTGGGTGCCGGCCCGATGGCCGGCCAGGCGCGGCAGGCCGCGCGCCCGGGCCCAGCGCCCGTTCCCATCCATGATGATGGCCACGTGCCGGGGCAGTTTGCTCAGTGGCAACCCCCCACTGGCCTTCGCCTCGTTCGTGCGCACCGTTCCTCTAGACCTCCAGGAGTTCCGCCTCTTTGGCCTTGCCGATCTCGTCTATGCGGGCGATGTAGCGGTCCGTCAGTTCCTGGACTTCGTCGCGGGCGCGGTACATCTCGTCCTCGGAGATGAGCCCTTCCTTTTCCATCTCCCGCAGGTCTTCTATGGCCTCCCGGCGGATGTTGCGCACGGCCACCCGTCCCTCCTCCACCCGGCGGGCGACGATCTTGGCCAGTTCCTGGCGGCGTTCCTCCGTGAGGCGCGGGATGACCAGGCGGATGACCTTGCCGTCGTTGTTGGGCGTGAGGCCCAGTTCCGACTTGAGGATGGCCCGCTCAATGTCGGCGAGGACCTTCGGGTCCCACGGCCGCACCACCAGAAGGCGCGGCTCTGGGGCGGAGACGGTGGCCAGTTGGTTCAGGGGCGTGGGCGTGCCGTAGTAGTCCACACGCACCCGATCCAACAGGGCCGGGGACGCCCGGCCCGTGCGGATGGCCATCAGATCGCTCTGGAGGGCTTCCACCGCCTTCTTCATCCGTTCTTCGGCGTCCTGCAAGAGTTCCTTGATCATGGGACCTTGCCTCCTTGCTCCGGGACGGGCCCCTAGCGGGCGATCAGGGTGCCGATAGGCTCCCCCGCCACGGCCTTCTCCAGGCTCCCGGGCTCCCAGAGGTTGAGGACGATGATGGGCAGGTCGTTTTCCATGCACAGGGTGATGGCGGTGCTGTCCAGCACGCCGACGCGCATGTTCAGGGCCTCAATGTAGGTCAGCCGGGTCAGGCGACGGGCGTTGGGGTTGACCATCGGGTCTTCTTCGTAGACGGCGTCCACCTTGGTGGCCTTGATGAGGACGTCGGCGTTGATCTCCATGGCCCGCAGGGCGGCGGCCGTGTCGGTGGTGAAGTAGGGGTTCCCTGTGCCGGCCCCCAGGATCACCACGCGGCCTTTCTCCAGGTGGCGGATGGCCCGCAGGCGGATGTAGGGCTCGGCCACCGCCTTCATCTCAATGGCCGTCTGGACGCGGGTCTCCACCCCGTGCCGCTCCAGGGCATCCTGGAGGGCCAGGGCGTTGATCACCGTGGCCAGCATCCCCATGTGGTCGGCCGTGGCCCGTTCCATGCCCCGTTCCAGGCCCTGCTTCCCCCGCCAGATGTTGCCCGCGCCCAGGACGACGGCCACTTCCACGTCCATGTCCTTGACGCGCTTGATCTTCTCGGCCAGTTCCTCCGCCTGGATGGGGTCAATGCCGTACCCCCCGGCACCGGCCAGCGCCTCTCCTCCCACCTTCAGCAGGATGCGGCGGTAGATAGCAGGCATACCTTTCCCCCCAGCGGAACAAAGGGCCCCCAGGGCCAGCCTGGGGGCCGCTCAACCTCACTCCTCGCCGACCGCCAGGCGGGCGAAGCGGCGCACCACGATGTTCTCGCCCAGCCGGGCCATGGCCTGACGGATCAGGTCCCCCACGGTGATGGAGTCGTCTTTGATGAAGGGCTGTCGCATCAGGCAGACCTCATCCAGGAACTTCTCCAGTTTTCCCTCCACGATGCGCTCCACCACGTGTTCCGGCTTGCCGGACCCGGCCACCTGGGCCCGGTAGGTGGCCCGCTCCCGCTCCAGAACCTCCGGCGGGATGTCTTCCGGCGAGACGTAGAGGGGCCGTGCCGCCACGACCTGCATGGCCAGGTCGTGGGCCAGGGCCTGGAACTCGTCGGTGCGGGCCACGAAGTCGGTCTCGCAGTTCAGTTCCACCAGGGCGGCCACGCGGCTCCCAGCATGGACGTAGGAGCCGATGACCCCCTCGTTGGCCTCGCGCCCCACGCGCTTGGCCGCGTCGGCCAGACCTTTCTCCCGCAGGATCTCAGCAGCCCGTTCCATATCGCCCCCGGCCTCGGCCAGGGCGTTCTTGCAATCCAACACCCCTGCGCCTGTGCGTTCGCGCAGTTCTTTGACCATCTGAGCGGTGATCTCCGCCAATGGGAACCTCCTTGCTTCAGAGTATGCTTCCGTACCCGAGCTCCCTATTCCTCGTCAGTCTCGTCTTCCCAGGTGACCTCTTCCAGGTCTTCCAACTCTTCGCCCAGTTCCACTTCGGGAACCTCAGCCTCTTCCTCCCAGACCTCCTCTACTTCGTATCCCACTTCCTCCCTCCGGGCGGCTCGGATCTTCGCCAAGGTGGAAGGTCCGAGGAGGGCTTCCTCCGGGAGTTCCACCGGCTCATAGGAAGGGACTCCTTCCTCAACCAGGATTTCCTGTTCCGCGATCCGTTCCGCCTCCCTGGACTGGTAGATCTGCTTTCCCTCCACGATCGCGTCGGCGATGAGGTTGGTGATGAGGCGGATGGCGCGGATGGCGTCGTCGTTGGAGGGGATGACGTAGTCTATGGGGTCTGGGTCGCCGTTGGTATCCACCATGGCGATGATGGGGATCCGCAGGCGGCTGGCCTCCTTGACGGCGATCTCTTCCCGGGAGACGTCCACGATGAAGAGGGCGTCTGGGAGGCGTTTGAGGGACTTCAGGCCCCCGATCCGGCGGTTCAGCCGTTCAATGAGGTAGGCCAGTTTCTGGGCCTCCTTCTTGGGGAGGCGGTCCAGTTCGCCACCGGCCTGCTTCCGTTCCAGGTCCAGCAGGTAGTCAATGCGCTGGCGGATGGTGCGGAAGTTGGTGAGGGTGCCGCCCAGCCACCGTTCGGTGACGTAGGGCATGCCGCACCGTTCGGCGGCTTCCCGCACGGTATCGGCAGCCTGCTTCTTGGTGCCCACGAAGAGGATCACCTTCCCCTCGCTGGCCAGGTCCCGAGCGAAGTTGTAGGCTTCTTCCAGACGGGTGAGGGTCTGCTGCAGGTCAATGATGTGGATGCCCTTCCGCTCGGTGAAGATGAAGCCCCGCATCTTGGGGTTCCACCGAGGGGTGCGGTGCCCGAAGTGGACCCCGGCTTCCAAGAGTGCCTTCATAGAGACGAGTGCCACAGGTTCTAACCTCCATCCGTTTTGGTCTTCCGCCCTCTTCGTCCTGGGAGGGGACCGCGAGGCTCGGCGCTAAGAAGGCCCCAGGCGTTCGGTGGAGGGCTGGGGCCTCTGGCGGCGCTTGGGCCTTGCGGCACGGCCCACCCAGTTGGAGGGCGTGCTTGATAGGTTAGGGCAATGCCCAAGGGCACAGTATAACACAGTCGCCTATGGGGGGCAAATCCGAGCGGGCTTGCGGCAAACGGTTGGGCGCCCGTGGCGTCATCCCTCTAGGAAAGCGCCATTGCGCCCGTGGTTGTGCAGTTGGGCCGGTTGTGGTAACCTCCAGCCGAGACCAGGGCATTCCAGGGCCCTGCCTTGGAGCCCGCCGGGAGGCATCCATGGAGCGGAAAATCGCCTTTCACGAATTGCGCGAAGCCCTCGCCCAGCCAGGGTGCGCCCTCTGCCGCCTGCGGACTAGGACGGCCGACCAGGTGGTGGAGGCCCTCCTCTGGGAACAGGTCAACGACCCGGCCCTGCGCCGCCGGGTACGGCTGGCCCGGGGGTTCTGCCACGCGCACGCCTGGCTCTTGGTACGTCAGGGGGCATCGCTGGGCGTCGCCATCCTCCTGCGCGATGTCCTCCAGGACCTCCTGGACGAGACCGCAGAGGCCCCCTTCCGGCCGCCCCCGGCCCTGTCCCTCCGCCGGGCGCAGGAGGCCCTGGACCGTTCCCGGCCCAGCCAGGCCACAGAGGAACTGGTCGCCCGCCTGGAGCCCCGCGGCCCTTGCCCCGTGTGCCGCCAGGTGGAGGCCATGGAGGAGGTTTACCTCCAGACCCTGGTGGAGGACCTCCTGGGCGAGGGCGGGCTCCTCGCGGAGGTCCAGGCCTCGGACGGCCTGTGCCTGCCCCACTTCCGCCGCGCCCTGGCCCTGGTGCGGGATCAGGAGGCTTTTCGGGCGCTCCTCGCCGCCCAGAGGTGCATCTGGCAGGACCTGGCCGACCGTCTGAGCGAGGCCATTCGCAAGAGCGATTACCGCTTCCGCGACGAACCCCCAGGGGACGAGGCGGGGTCGTGGCTCATGGCCCTCGTTGCCGTCGCCGGGAGCCATCCGGCCCACGAAAGGCTCTGGTCCACCGCCACGCGGACGGGAAGGTCTCCCTGAGAGAACGCGGGGGGACGTGCCACACGGCAAACTGGGGGCATTGCGCTGCGACTGGGACCCGCGCGGCCGGAGATTCTCTGCGGGCAAGTTCGGCAAGCGCGGAGGCGTGCCCTGCTGGGGCGCAGCAGGGGGGCGATGCACGCACCGCCCCCCGCGATGGAGTCAGCCTACTGGATGATCCAGGAGACGGACACTTCCACCGTCACGCTGAGTTGGCCAGGGCTCACTGGGACAGGCCCGGCTCCGCCTCCGCCCACGCCGACCATCTCCATGCCCTTCACCACTGGAATGGGCGCCACGTAGCCAAACTCGCTGATGGACTGGGGATCGCCCAAGGTCACGCCCAGACCCTTTGCCAGTTGCTGGGCCTTGGCCTTGGCGTTGGCGATGGCCTTCTCCCGGGCCTCCTCCTGGAGGGCTGTGGGGTCCTCCACGCCGAACTGGATGCCGCCCACCGTGTTGGCTCCGGCCTCCAGGGCTTTCTCCAGCACCGTACCCACCTTCTTCAGGTCCCGCACCGTCACCTGGACGCGGTGCACCAGGTGGTAGACCCGCTCGCCGGTGGGGTTGCCCTCCTTGTCGTACACCTCTTCCACCCACATGTTGTAGGCTACGGTCTGGACGTCCTTCTCCTCCACCCCCTGGGCAGCGAGGGCCTCCATGACCTTGTTCATCCGGGTGGTGCTCTCGTCCACCACCTCCGAAGCCGAAGGCAGCTTGAGGTCCACGCCCAGTTCCACATAGACTACGTCAGGGGTGCCTGTGGCCGTGCCGCTCCCGTTGACGCTCAGAAGGCGCGGGGTGGAATCGGAATTGCCCTCCTCCTGGGCTGTCTGGGCCGAGGCCACCGCCGGGCCCGGGAGAGCCTTTGCAGCGCTGCACCCTCCCACCAGAAGCGCAGCGAGGACCAGGATGCTTCCGAGGACGTACGCTCTCTTGCAAAGTGCCATGATGCTTCCTCCCTTAAGTAGGTTGTGCATATGCTCAATGGCCAGGACCAAGCGCATCGGAGACCCCTGCATGGCCGACGCCGTCCACGAAGGGGGAAACGAGCCGACGCACGATCTGACCCGCGCCCATTCTGCACAATAAGACGTGCAGACGGAGCGCCCGGTTCCACGCGGCAGGTGGGGGGCCGGAGCGCTTTCCAAGCCTCGCCGCAGCCTTCCCCTACAGGAGGTCCACAGGATCCACGTCCACGCGCCAACCGGGCCCGAGGGGCACGCCCGCGAGGACGCGCACCGGGTCGGCCGCGCGCAGGACGAGGTGCCAGCGGAACCGCCCCCGCTCCCGGGCGAAGAAGCAGGGAACTGGCCCCAGGAGCGCCGAGCCGGGCAGCCCCAGTTCCGCCAGGCGCGCCTCCAGCCACCGCGCCACCCGCTCCGTCTCCCGCTGGCAGATGGCCCACCGGGGGTGCACGAAGAGGAGCCGGGCCAGCCTCCCGAAGGGCGGATACCCCATCCGCCGGCGGAAGGCCGTTTCCTCCCTGTAGAAGGTCCCGAAGTCGTGGCGGCTGGCTGCCTGGACCGCGTAGTGCTCCGGGAGGTACGTCTGGACCACCACCTGGCCGCCCCTGGGGCTGCGCCCAGCCCGCCCAGCCACCTGGGTCAGCAGTTGGAAGGTCCGCTCAGCGGCGCGGAAATCCGGGAGGTTGAGGGCTGTATCCGCCGCCACCACGCCCACCAGCGTCACCCAGGGGAGGTCCAGCCCCTTGGCCACCATCTGGGTGCCTACCAAGATGTCGGCCTGGCGGGTGGCGAACTGGTGTAAGATGCGCTCGTGGGCCCCGCGGGTGCGGGCCGTATCCAGGTCCCAGCGCAGGACGCGTGCCCCGGGCCAGCGGGCCTTCACCGCCTCTTCCACCCGCTGCGTGCCCGTTCCGAAATAGCGAATGCGGGCGCTCCCGCAGGACGGGCATAGGTCCGGAGGGGCGCTTCGGAAGCCGCAGTGGTGGCAGCGGAGGGCTTCGTCGGCGCGGTGGTAGGTCAGGGGCAGTTCGCAGCGGGGGCACTGGAGCACGTGCCCGCAATCGCGGCAGAGGACGAAGGTGGCGCTGCCCCGCCGGTTGAGGAAGAGGATGGCCTGCTCGCCGCGGGCCAGGGTCTCGTCCAGGGCCTGCTGGAGGCGGCGGCTGAAGATGCTCCGGTTCCCCGCCTGGAGTTCCTGTCGCATGTCCACGAGGTGGACCGGTGGCAGGGGCCCCGGCACCACCTGTGCCTTTTCCCCTGGTTCAGGGGAGACGGGACGGAAGATGCGCTGTGGGAGCGAGAGGAGGCGGAACTCGCCCTCCTGCGCCCGGTGATAACTTTCCAGGGAAGGGGTGGCACTCCCCAGGAGGACGACGGACCCGGTCAGGCGCGCCAGTTCCAGCGCCGCGTCCCGTGCGTGGTAGCAGGGCGGCCGCGACTCCTTGTACGAGGTCTCGTGCTCCTCGTCCAGGACGATGAGACCGAGGCGCGGAAGGGGCGCGAAGAGGGCCGACCGGGGGCCGATGACCACATCCACCTGCCCAGCGCGGACGCGGCGCCACTGGTCGTACCGCTCGCCCCGGGAGAGGCCGCTGTGCAGGGTGGTCACCCGGCCCGGGAAGCGCATGGCGAACCGCCGGATCGTCTGGGGCGTGAGGGCGATCTCCGGCACGAGGACGATGGCCTGCCGGCCCAGGGCGAGGGTGCGCGCAAGCGCGCGCAGGTACAGTTCCGTCTTCCCCGAGCCGGTGACCCCGTGGAGGAGGAAGACGGGGGGCCTCCCCTCCTGCGGCCTCTCGGAAGCCGAGGCCAACCACTGGACCAGCCCTTGCTCCACCTCCCGCCAGACGGCTTCCTGGTCGGGGGTGAGCGCAGGAGGCTCCTCCGGGGGGAAAGAGAGGCCCGCCAGGGGGTCCCGGGGCACCTCCTGCTCTTCCAGGGCGATGAGCCCTGCCGCCTCCAGGGCCTGGAGAGTGGTGCGGTCCACCGAGGTCTGGGTGTAGAGTCCACCGATCCACACCGGCCGGCTCTCCTGGCGCAGAAAGCGCAGCACCTCCAACGCCCGCCCGACGCCCCGCAACTCCCCCAGGGCCGAAAGGGCCTCTTCCTCGCCCAGGAGGAGCATGGCCTGGGCTGGCTCCTCCCACCGGCGCACCCAGCCCCGCCGCTCCAGGGCGGCGAGGGCCTCCCGCGAGACGCTGGAAGCCTCCAGGTCTTCCTGGGAGGCTTGGCCGCCAGCCCCTGCCAGGAGGGCAATGGCCCGCGCCTGGGCTGGGGCCTCCTTGCGCAGGTCTTCTGCCAGGCGCGCTGCCTCCTCTTTGGGGAGGAGCCACTCCACCCACGTGCGGGCCGGGATCACCCGGACCCACCCCCTCCGTTCCAGGGCGCGCAAGGAGGCTGTCTTGGCGCCTGCGGCACGGCACAGGGCCTCCACCTCCGGCAAGGGGTCCGGGCTCCGCAAGAGGGCGAGGAGGAGCCGCGCCTGTTCGCTCTCCCGGCCCAGGGTGGCGAGGGCCTCGGGGACGGTCTCCCACGCTGCCGCCAGGCGCACCGTCTCAGCACGGCGGGGCCGGAGGCGAGGGAGCGCGTCCCCCGAGCGGCGCGCCACAAGCCCCAGGCGGACGAGGCGCAGGACCCTCCGGTAAGCAGAGGACCACGGCTTCTCCACACGCCGGCGCAGAGACCGCAGGGAGAGGGAGCCCTCCGCCCGGATGAGGTCCAGGAGGCGCCGGTCCTCCGCGGGGAGGGCAGCGAGGTCTTCTGGGGAGGCCGGGAGTGCCTCCAGGAGGACCTCCGGCGGGGGGAAGAGGCCCGGCGGGAGCATGAGGGCCACGCAGCGGGGCCAACTGCGTGCGGGCCAAGAAGCGGGCCAGGGCCAGTTGATGCGGGAGGAGCACGGGCACGGGGTCCAGGATGGCCTCCAGAGGGCGCAGGTCTGCCCCTTCCGGTGGCTCGCTGGGGAACCCTACCACCACCCCCACCTGGCGCACCCCCCCGAAAGGAACGCGCACCAGGTGCCCCAGCCGCACCTGGGGGCGCAGGGAAGGCGGGACGGCGTAAGTGAACCCTCCTCCTTCCCCCAGCCGCTCG
>FWWL01004513.1_pt1 | contig 23356 bp, 19 predicted proteins | sample 2228331 | NCBI WGS metagenome assembly FWWL01 (sample SAMEA103939775, study PRJEB20133) | metagenome | reverse complement strand
AGGGCAGACACTTAATTGATAGTATCTGCCCGGTTGTCCTACTTATTTAATACTGGTGATAATGTAATCTTTCCCTTGCTGTTCCAGTGTGAATTGCACTTTGTCACCTTTTTTCACATGGTCGAGCAGCATCTTGTCCTTGACCTTAAACGACATGGTCATGGCACTCCAGCCAATAGCCGTGATCGCCTGATGCTTTAGCGTAACGTTGCCAGCGGGTTTGTTCTCGGAAACCACCACCCCTTTACCCGTGATGGGCTTCGCCATATCGGCTTTGGCAGTAGGCATGTCCATTTTCATATCATCGGCATAAGAGATCGCGGTGAAACTCATCATGGAAAGAGTTATTGCTACAAAAATTGCTTTTTTCATTTGAATCATCCTTAAAATTAAATAGGTTGTAGAGTGAGTGCGTTTGAGCACACTCACTTAGTTCATTACTTCTTGCTGTCACCACATGGGGCTGATGTCATTTGCAAATGATGTTCTTCCATCATTTGGTTCATGATTTCATCCATGATTTTTTGGTGTTCGGCATACCATTCATCACGCTCTTTTTCAGCCATATTGGCCTTGGGCTTCATTTCGCGGCATTTGCTCATGTTGTCGTGCAGCATTTGCTGATGCTCATCCAGAAACTTTTGGCGTTCTTCTGCCTTGGCTGCCTCAGCCTGTTGCAGTTTTTGTTTGGTTTGTGCCATTTGCCGGATAATCTGTTGCTGTTGATAATCCGGGCCGGCCATTACCGTGCTAGACAAACCTAGACTGGTAACAAATGTTGCTGCGATTAAAATATTTACTAACTTCTTGTTCATGATCATTCTCCTAATGTTGATACCGCCATCATTTCAGGCAGTCACTAAATTCTCGGGATACGATTGCAACAAGGTTTGGGGCGCTCGTTGGTTTGGCTGGCGATATTGGTATCGACAAAGTCATACCATGCCGCCTTGATGCGAAACCAGCGAGAAGTTTTTACAACAACCCCCAATGTAGGTAGCTGTTCCAGAATCTGGTTAAACTTAATTCGTGAAGCATCATAACGAGCCATTAGATCGCTGCCGTGATCAATATGTAGAGACACTTTAAGATCTGCCTCTATGATATGTAATTGCACTGGATTAAGTGCCGACTCCACAGGAATCGTCCTTGATACCATGCAATTAGTTTTGCGGTGATGCTGTTGAGTGACTTGTGACATCCCAATTCCTTCGCCTTAATTTCCGAGAAATATCTATACGCTTAGCAGTACATGAATGTACTTACGCCATACAGCGGTCATGCATTTGCTGAGCGAGGATTTAGTATTGTGGATGGTGGTGATACATCACGTCTCAGCTAAATCAAGACGCAAAAACCTATTCGCCACTATCCAAATACTAGGCGGATGTTGACTTGGGGGGATGAAACAGTGGGGGTGAGTAGATATGATAGGATCCGCTTATTGTATCGCGGTAGATCATTGCAGTATTGTCAGCTAAAACCAGCAGATGCGTGTTTGGGAGAGCAAACACACTTAGATGGCACGTGAAGCATTTCTGGTCAGAACACTGATGGCTATTGCTAGCAGGTTTGCAACAGCCATCATCACACGGCATGGATTGAGTCGTAGCGTGATCCATCGCCATGGAAGTCGAGTGGACGGATGTTGATACATTGGCATTGATTGAGGCGCTGGACGAGTTACAGGCAGGCATCATGACCGCAGCAAATCCCTGAAGAGGAATGCTGACAGCAAGTGCTACCGTAACAAGTAATTTAATCCAGTAATTCATTTTTAGTGATGAGTATGCATCTATTTCTTTAACGTATTATATGGCAATTATGACCAATTGACGCAAGGTGAGTTCAATAGTATCACTGAGCCTCCGCTTGCGCCAGATTATCCAAAATTGGGCACTCAGGCCGTGCATCGCCATGGCAACAACTGACCAAACGCGCTAATTCTGACTTCATCGCATTAAGCTCGCTTATTTTCTGATCCAGCAAATGAATATGCTCGATTGCCAATGTCTTCACATCGCTGCTAGAACGCGCCTGATCACTCCATAGCTCCAGCAAACTACTGATCTGTTTTACCGAAAAACCAAGGTCACGTGCATGTCTGATAAACCGTAGCATATGCACATTCTTGTCGTTATACACACGGTAATCAGAAAGTGTGCGTGAGACTTTTGGTATGAGGCCAATCTCCTCATAATGGCGAATCATCTTGGCCGAAATACCTGAAGCATGCGCTGCTTGCCCAATGTTGTATACACCACTTTGCATTATGCTATTCCTCACAAATCTTGATTTCTGGACCATTATCAACCTTCCCTATAGGGTAAGGTCAAGTGTTTTTATGATGATGTTCCATATTTGAATTGGGTGGTTGCCAGTTTCGTAACATCAACGCATTAGCAACTACGCTTACAGAGCTAAATGCCATGGCGCCCCCTGCGATAACTGGGTTTAAAAGACCAAATGCGGCTAATGGTATGCCAATCAAATTGTATATGAATGCCCAAAATAGATTCTGTTTGATTTTACGATAAGTCTGTCACAAGAACTATTTAAGCGTCATAAATCGAACCATAATATGGCAGTATAACGCGGAGTTATTCGTTTAGTATGGTGAATTCTTCTGCCCGGAAATAAGCATAACTTGTCGGTTAGACGAAATAGTAAGCATAATTCGTCCATATGACAGAAGCAAAATTTGACTAAGGGACGGAAGTGTAACTTGGCCTGTTTTCAATTCGTGCTTAACTCTTTAAACACATCGGTTTTCGCAGACTCTATTTAGACAACGTGACATATCGCCCTTGTCAGGCTTGGTACATGTTGATGGCGGTCATTTTGGCGGCAAGCCACGAAAGTCCAACCAACGTCGCAAACCGGATGCTGAAGCAATAGCAGATAAAGTCGCCCATCAGTTTGGAGACAAAAATAAGAAGAAGCCTAAACCTAACAAATATGCATATGCCTCTTCGCCTCAGAATATTGAACGACGAAAAAATAGACGTATCGTGATGGTGATGCGCGAGGTTTCTTTAGATAGAGGAGTGGGTGGAAAACGAACCATCGTATCGATTGCAATGGCGGAAAATAGTATTAATGCAGAAACACTAATAAGGCGGTATGTCAGCAATGGGACATCAATCATGTCTGACGAAAGCTCGGCATACACTAGACTTTCACAGTGGTATGACCACGAGTCAGTTGAGCATGCTAAAGAGTTTGTTAGAGAAGACGGGGTTAACGAGAATCAGGCTGAGTCCTATTTTAGCCGCTTAAGAAGGTATGAGTATGGAATTGGTCATCGTATAACTCCAAAATATTTGATGGATCTTGCAAATGAAATTGCTTGGCGGGAAGACACGAGAAAACTCAGTGAAAAAGAGCGTTTTGATGATATTTTTAGGAAAATATTCAAAAATGGCCTTTCCCGATGGTGGCGAGGATACCATCAAGGACATCATAGGCATACTGAGATATTGATGGCTTAGCATAGATAGCTACTACCACTCGAAATCATGAGGATGGGCTAGATCTAATGAGCTCATCCTCTACCATTAATAGAAGATTTATTGAATGCTTTCGGGGAGTAAATCCTGGCCAGTTAAGCTAAACAGCAAAGTGGTTTGGTGATTGTCGGAAATATAACTTTTACCCAAAGCATTGTTTGTTGCGATGTCGTTGTCGAGCTTGGCGTACGTGTGGACATCTAAAAATGAAAAAACCAGCTTTCGCTGGCCTTTCCCCCCAAGGTCAGAGTGGTCACGCCACAATATACTATGGGTCAGTTGTTATAAAATATGTTATTCGCTTTGCATCATTTGGTCAATCATTGATTTTATTTAAGTTTCAGCAAGTAATATGCTTAATACAACATTCTTAAGTTATTGTGCCATAACTAATAGTGCTTAGGTTCCGGGTGTATGGTCATAAACTAATATTTCGACTCAGAATAATGCCATAGTGACCGTTATTTATCTTGCCCGTTAATAGCCGCCATCACCTCTTTGATTTTATCAGTCATCATCGTGAGACTTGCTTCGTAGCGAATTCCATTATCTACATAAGCGTTTCGCTCTACGTCCATATCAACGGTATTGCCATCTACGGATCCTTGTATCAATGATCGGAATAATACGTCACCTGATCCGGGGTAACCATTGCCAGCATTACCATTTATATGAGCATTATTGGTTTGCTGCATTTCACTTGCAGGTTGTGTTACAGGGCCAACTCCAACACTTTGTTGAAGTGCTGACTGCATTGCAGATTGAAAATCAATGTCACGCGCTTTGTATTGGGGCGTGTCAGCGTTGGCGATATTTGATGCAAGTAATTCTTGGCGTTGGTTGCGTAGGCGCAGTGCTGCTTGGTGAAAGTTAAGTTCAGCATCTAATTTCTTAAGTATCAATTTAGACCTCCTAAAATAAAAGCTGTTGATTTGTATTAGGTTCTTAATTGTCGATTGAAGTAAATCAATCTCAAACCATTAAATACCACTAGCAAACTGGCACCCATATCAGCAAAGACAGCCATCCACATAGATGCATTGTCAAATAAGGCAAGATATAAAAATACAAACTTGATGCCCAAGGCTAGAGCAATGTTCTGCCAAAGAATGGCATGCGTTTGTTTTGATAGGCGAATTGTTTCAGGCAACCTACGTAGATCATCATTCATTACCAAAACATCTGCTGCTTCCATCGCAGTGTGTGTCCCAGCTGCTCCCATCGCAAAACCAATATCAGCTCGTGCTAGTGATGGCGCATCATTGATTCCATCGCCGGTCATGGCAGTCACACCGAATTGTTTCTGAAGAGATTCAATTTCCTTTAATTTATCTTCTGGTAATAGATTACCTTTGACTTCATTGATGCCAGCTTGGATACCTACCGTTTTAGCGGTGGCCAGATTATCCCCTGTTAGCATGACAGGTGTGACTCCAAGTCGTATGAGTTCTGAGACCGCTTCTTTTGAAGAGGATTTGATCGTATCCGCTACAGAGCAGACTGCCAGCACCTTTTCGGAAGTGGCCAGTAAGCTAACAGTGCGACCGGCATTTTCTAGCTTGGCTAATTGCATTTCCAATTCGGAGGAGCAAAGGTTCATCTCCTCAATCCAGCGATGGTTTCCCAAGAAAAAAGTACTGTTTCCAATTTTTGCCTGTACTCCACGTCCAGCAACAGCTTTGAAATTCTTCACATCCTTAGTTTCCCCAGATAAGCCCTCAGCAATTGCTTTTGACACGGGATGATCTGACCTAGATGCCAGACTATAAGCAATACTTCTCAGTTCACCGGGATTAGATTGCACATCAAATACAGCAAAACCAGATAGCTTGGGCTTACCTTCAGTAATCGTTCCTGTCTTGTCTAGCGCAACCGCTTTTATCTTACGGGCCTCTTCAAGATAAACTCCACCTTTGATGAGTATGCCTCTTCTCGCTGCTGCTGCAAGGCCACTTACTACGGTAACAGGCGTCGATATCACCAACGCACACGGGCAAGCAATCACCAGTAATACAAGTGCTTTATAAATAGACTTCATCCAGGTCCACTCTAGTAAGAATGGCATCCAGAGAGCCACGATCAGTGCAAGAACAAAAACCGCTGGTGTATAGATCGCCGCAAAGGAATCTACAAATCTCTGTGTCGGTGCACGAGAGCCTTGGGCCTGCTCAACCGCATTAATGATTCTGGATATTGTGCTGTTCGAAGAAAGGGCAGTGATTCGAATCTCTAATTCAGCCGCTTGGTTGATAGTTCCGGCAAACACTTGATCATTTGGAGACTTATCCACTGGTAGGCTTTCGCCGGTAACAGGAGATTGGTCTATAGCACTCTGCCCGGAGATCACAATGCCATCTAGCGGGATACGTTCACCGGGTCGAATACGCACTTTTGCACCAATTGGAATATCTTTGACCAATTCACGCTTCCAGGCACCATCCGATTGCAACACCTCAGCATCTTCTGGGGTTAATTCCATCAAGCTCTTAATTGCGTTCCGTGCCCTATCTACAGCCTTAGCTTCGATAGCTTCTGCGATTGCATAGAGCGCCATCACCATTGCAGCCTCAGGCCATTGACCAATGAGAAATGCACCGGTGACAGCAATAGTCATTAATGCATTGATGTTTAAACGCCCATCATTAAATGCTTTGAGTCCTTTTATATAAACATCTAACCCTGTCAAAGCGATTGAGAGACCAGCCAAAGCCATTCCAAGAAATCGAATTTCTTGGGTACCTGTAAATGCAAACTCCAGGACTTCGGCTGCTACTGCCAAAACCAAGCCGGCGATTGGTTTACCCCAACTATTCCAAAGTCCTTTTGGAGACGCTGTAATGACTTCAGAGTTTTTCTCGTCAAGGACTAATTCAGGTTCAAAACCTGATTTCTTGATTGCCTCCATAGCTAATGGGATGCTATTCGCATCTGCATCGATGATCAGTTCACGTGCGCCCAAATTAAATCTTAAGCTTTTGATTGCATCAATCTTTGCAAGCGCACGTCTAATCTCAGCCTCCTCAGAAGCACAATCCATGGATGGAATACGAAATCTTGCTTGATCTAGAGTAGATAAAGATGCTGTCAATGTACCCTCTGAAAGTGCAGTAGTAATGACTGGTTCTTTATCAATGCAATCACTGCATTGTTTAGCTTCGTTTTTATGATTCTTAGATCTATTCACGATATTCTCCTTAATGGAATCATGAAACATTTATGCTGATGATCAGGCTGCTACAAATGCAACCTGATCCGATCACTTAATTAACCAAAACTCCAAATCAATTTGGGCCTTTAGCTTCGCCGAGCTCCCTCCTTGTTTCCATCCAGTCGTACGCAACCGGCAGGAAAACCAAGGTAAGTGCCGTAGCCGTGAGAAGGCCTCCAATAACCACGACAGCAAGTGGTCTAAGGATTTCTGAACCGACACCGGTTGCAAGTAAGAACGGGATCAAACCAAAGATCTCTACCATGGCCGTCATCATCACAGGCCTTAATCTGAGTGTGGTACCTTCCAGTACAGCCTCATCTACGGACTTGCCTTCTTCGCGTAAGCCATTGATAAACTCCACCAAGACAATACCGTTCAGCATGGCCACCCCGAACACTGCGATAAAGCCAATCGCCGCAGGCACCGATAGGTACTGGCCGGCAATTGCCAGAGAGAAAATGCCGCCGATTGCTGCGAAAGGCACATTGGCAATAATCAGTCCGGCATAACGTAGTGAATGGAAGGCTGTGTAGAGAAGAACGAATATCAGACCAATGGTAAGCGGTACGATGATTGCCAGCTTAGTCATGGCTCGTTGCTGGTTCTCAAATGCGCCACCCCATTGAATCCAATATCCACTTGGAAGTTTTACTTGCTGCTCAATCGCGGCTTGAGCCTCTTTAACAAAGCCATCAATGTCTCGACCTTGCACGTCCATTTGAATCACTGCATAACGTTGCAATTGCTCACGTCTGACAAATGAATAACCCTCTTCAATATCAACGCTAGCAACTTGAGACAACGGAATCAACGCACCCTGAGATGTTGAAATGGGGATATCGTTAATTGCTCGAATATCACTGCGGTACTCCGGTTGTAACCAAACTTGGATGGCAAATCGCTTCACACCGTCAATCAGCGTAGAGACGGGCTTGCCACCAATACCTGATTGCACAACTTGCAAAACATCATCAGCATTAATGCCATAACGGGCAATCGCTTCACGATCCACATTGATAATGAGTTGCGGTTTTCCTATGTTGGCTTCCAACGCCAGATCTGTAACTCCATTAACTTTGGAGACCACAGCTCTTACCTGATTAGCGATACGATCAATGGTTGCAAGATCTTCACCATAGACTTTTGCAGACAAAGTTGCCCTGACGCCCGAGATCAACTCTTCAACCCGAGACTGGATAGGTTGAGAAGCCGAAATAACAGCCTCAGGGACATCTTTTTCAACTTGCTCCTGGAGCTGCTGCGCGAGGTCGGCATAGGTAATTTCTTTAGGCCATGAATCTGCTGGTTTTAAATGCACTAGTACTTCCATGTAGTTCACGTCAGCGGTTTCACCCTTTTCTGCACGACCAATCATTGCCAGGCTGCTTTGCACTTGGGGCATTTTTTTGAGGCTCTTCGCCACACGATCAGAGACTGAAATGGATTGCTCAAGTGAGGTAGAAGGTATGCCTGTCACCCTAAAGAGGATGTCCTGTTCCTGCAGGTTGGGCATAAACTCTTTGCCCAGGAATGGAAACATCGCTAAGGCGGCAATGAAGGCAATACCCGTAGAGCCTACAACTAGCTTCTTATGTGACAAACACCACTTCAGCAGAGATACATACTTAGGCTTGATTAAACGAATCAGCCATGGGTCTCTCTCTTCCTTTGGCTTCAATGCCAAAGAACACAACACTGGAATGAGTGTCAGCGTCAGGATCATTGAGCCAATCATGGCAAAAGTCATGTTGATGGCCAAGGGCTTAAATAGCTTCCCTTCCAGCCCCGTCAGGGAGAATATAGGCAGGAAAACCACGGTGATGATCAACACACCAAAAGTGATTGGATTGATCACCTCTCGTGAAGCATCGAGTACGATTTTGGATCTATCTACCTTTTGACCAGCGAAGTGAGCCAAACGACGGAAGCAGTTCTCAACAAGAACCAGTGGGCCATCAATGGTCATACCTAGGCCAATAATCAAACCACCCAATGACATCAGATTAGCTGAGATGCCATATTTCTCCATGAAGATAAAAGCGATCAGACGGCCCATTGGGATTGCTACAACGACGACTAAAGCCGAACGCACTTCGCCAAGCAACATGAACAGCACCGCAATGACTAGCAATGCGCCCTCAATCATGGCGCGGTCTGCCATACGTATAGCCTTGTCAATGATCGCGGTTCGATCATAAACAGTTTCCAGTGTCACACCCTTAGGTAAGGTGGCTTTCACCAGCTCCAACTTCTCTTTGGCAGCATCAACCACTTGCTGGGCATTTTCACCAATCCTGGCAAGTACCATACCCATCACAACTTCCTTGCCATCTTGCGTAACAGCACCAAAACGGGGGCCTGCCCCTTCAACTACTTTGGCAATGTTTTCTACATAAACTGGCGTACCCTGATTCTCAGAGACGACGATACGTTGAATATCGCGGCTATTTTTAACCAGGCCTAAGCCGCGAACCAAGAACTGCTCTTGGCCAATATTGACGTATTGCCCACCAACCTGATGGTTATTTGCCACTAACCTGTCGATGACTTCAGAGAAAGTCAGACCATATTTGAATAGCTTTTGAGGGTCGATTTGAACCTGAAATTGTTTCTCGTTGCCTCCCCAGGATGTGATGTCATCGACTCCGGGTACGGTACGCATTACCATGCGCACATTCCAGTCATGCAATGTGCGAAGATCCATAGTGCTTTGCTTATCGGACTTCAAGGTATACCAAAGTACCTGACCTAAACCTGATGTGTTGGGGCCAAGTGTTGGTTCGCCATAACCTGCCGGCATTCTGGAGCGAGCATCAGCTAGCTTTTCACCCACCAAAAAGCGAGCCTGTTGTATGTCAGTAGTATCAGAAAAATAAACACTGACATAAGACAAACCAAACAATGAAACTGACCGAATCTCCTCAATACCTTTCAGGCCAGCCAAAGAACTCTCGACTGGAAAGGTAATTAGCTTTTCAACATCCTCAGAAGCAAGTCCAGGAGACTCCGTATACACGTTTACCTGCACAGGAGTCACGTCTGGGAAGGCATCTAAAGGGACTTCCTGCCATGCTTTGACACCGAAAAAAACCACGACAACAAATGCAAGAATGACAAGAAGCTTGTATTTGAGGGCAGCATCTAATATCCAATTCAACATGCTGCTCTCCTAGTGCTCATCACTGATTTGTGATTTGAGTTGTCGAGCTTTTAGAGCGTATACCCCTGTCTGAACGATACTTTCATCTTCAGTTAATCCAGTTTTAATTTCGACATACTCGTTATATCGGGCACCTAGCTCTACTGCTCTTGACTTAAATCCGCCACCTTCGCTCACGTAGACGTTGGGGATGCCTTGTACCATCACGACAGATGCATTAGGTACAACCAGAACATCCTTCGTACCAGAGTGATTCAGAACGACCTTGGCAAACATGTCGATGCGAAGCTTTTGCTCGGTATTAGGCAGTTCGATACGCGCCTTGACCGTACGGGTGGTTTTATCCACTACGCTAGATAGGTAGCTCACTTTCCCGGTAAATACTTCATCGGGATAGGCGGTGACAGTGACGCTGGCTGTTTTACCGACTTCCAGATATTGCAAATCCCTTTCTGGAACATCGGCATCAATCCACACCGTGGACATGTCCGCGATCGTGAAAATAGTATCTGCTGGATTGGCTAATTCACCAATCACTGCATTTTTCTCTATCACGATGCCGTTGAATGGTGCTTTCAATAGGTAGGTAGAACCACTCTGCTGATCCAGACCGCCATACATTCTTAATCTTTCAGAATCTGCATAGAGCGCTGATTTAGCACGCTCCAATGCAGACTGAGATTCAATGAATTGCTTTTGTGGCACAACCTTGTCTTCATACAGCTTGGATATGCGATCAAAGTTCGCCTGAGCTAGCGCAAGATCGGTCTTAGAGCTTCTAAATTGCGCACGAGCCTCTCCCATCGGAACACTGTCAATCTCAGCTAGGATTTGACCTGTTTTTACATGATCTCCAAGATTGGCGATCACTTTGGACAGCTTCCCTTCAATACGAGGCGTGACATGAGCCAGTTTATTTTGATTGGCCAAAATGTTCGCTGTAAAACTGAGCTGATCCTGTATTGGTTGCTTGGTTACCTTAGCGACGGTGACACCACTTTGCTGTATCTCGGCAGGACTTAATTTAATTAAATCCTCATCAGCTTTTGTCTCCGCTGGGGTACTTGAGGTTTCTGTTTTCGGCTCTTGAGACTGGTTGTTCTCAGAACTGCACCCGCTTAAAAGCATGAGGAAAATGATGACTGAAAATGCCAGTGCAATCACGTATAAATTTCTGAAGAACTTTAGCATTTTAGTTTCCTAGTTTTGATCAGTTGCAGCTATAGGGGATAGCCAGCCAGAGATATATTCCAATTCGATCTGCACGAGGCGCAGTTCTTTTTGAGCATCAATAATGTCGCGCTGCGCATCCACAACCTGCCTTTGCACAATCAACAACTGAGGTAAGCCAATTTCTCCGTTTTCAAAGGCTTTCCTGGAAAGCGTCAGGTTTTCTTCCAACCTCGGATATACCTCGCTATCTAACCGTCTTACACGGTCTTTGATATTTTCACGACGTAACCATGCTGCCTCTATAGTCGCTTTTGCATTGCTAGTACCAGAGGTGCGGTTGATTTCTGATTGAGTAAGCTCAGCGGCCGCACGACCTACACCCGCAGCATTTCGGCGGAAGATAGGCAACGGCAAAGAAACACCGATGGAGGAGATATTGTCGCTACCAGCCAAGCTGGCTTCGGTGGTATTGATCAGACTCACCGTTAAATCTGGATAACGCATGCTTTTTTGCAGCTCCAAACGTGAGCGTGCAGAAGCTTCTTTACTGGTTAGTGCCTGAATGCCTGGGCGGGAATCTAATTTGTTGAAAAGATCTTGCAGTGTATATTGCGTCTGATTTGGAGTTAACTGACCCGTGACCTCGGGAAAGTCATTGGCATTAAGTTGTAGTGTGGCAGCCAGTTGGGTTCTGGCACGCAGCAATTGCTCATTCAAAGAGATCAGCTGATTTCTTGCGCGTTCAGCATCAACGATGGCTAGATTGCCATCAAGCAAACTATCTTCACCGGCACTTACCCGCTTGCGAGACAGTGAGGTATTTTGCTCTATGAGTTTGAGAATGCGCTTCTCAACTTCTATACGCTTTTGTACTGCGAGCACAGTAATAAACTGCTCTTCCAATTGTGCATGCAGGACACGGTATTCTTCAGCAATGTCCTGGCTAATTGCCGTTTTGCTTTCCTCAGCTGCTTGCCTACGGAAGCCTTGCTGTCCGGCAATCTCAAAGGTTTGAGAAACGCCTATGCCATATTCGCTTCGATATGGGTCCGATGCGCCAGTTTGAGCAATACGACGCGTTCTCGCCTCAAGGTTGACTGTTGGGTTGTAATAAAGTGGCCCTGATGCATCCTGGAATTCGCCAGCCGGAATACTTTGGTTAGCGATCAAGCGTTTCAGATCAGGGTTATTCTGGGCAGCAATATTCCAAGCTACATCCAATGTTAATGGTTCAGCTTGTATAGCTGGGGCTATGAAGAAAGCTATTGAAAGTAATAGCCATCTTCTAATAGATGATTCAAACACGGTAAGACCTCTCTCGTTAGATCAATGATCAAGATGCCGAATCGAGTCAGCATCTTAGAAAAATTGACTAAACGAGTGCAGGAGGTCTATAGAGACTTTTCAAGACAGGATTGGTGAACTGATTTTTAGGTTCGATTTGGAAAGTCATCGAATCTAATTGAGGAAGTGTACTAACAACTTCACTGGTCTCAATAGCCGTGATATGCGCAGAAATGTGGCAAGCATGATCACAAAACTGCTCAGGCATCGGGACAGTTTGATTAGTTTGATTATCTGAGACCGAAGTGATTTGTGACTTATTAATCAAATGGACATCTTGCATGACTGCTTGAGACGTTACCGCATCATCAAATAAAACTTCAGGCGAAAAGGCCCACGCCGATGAACTCATCACTGAGATCAGCGCAAGAAATACCATGAATTTTTTGAAAATTTGATACATGCCTTTTTTAAATCTAACAATAACTCATTGATGAGTCAATGATTTCAGTGTAACTAAATGTACGAGAGCCTAAATCCCAAAATAAAACTTTCGAATCTGCTTTTTTATTTCTGTGAACTATCAATAGGATCGATCATTTATAACTGCATTTTTTGCAGATCATTTAACCTCTCACTCTGCAAAAAATGCATGAATATCAGTATTAACTTGGATTAAACATATAAAATTCAATAGGTTATGAATTGGCATCTGAATTGCTTATCAGGAATGATAATCATTAGAAGATGTGACGATGCTTTCAAGTACTTTCAAAACAGGGATTGCAAAATACTTTTCTGTACCGGAAACACAAACCAAGTGGATATTGGCAATTTCGTTATTCATTATGGTGACTGGCAACTTCTCCCTTTGCCAAAACTTGCTGAAAACATATCCAGTAAGTTTCCATAACCTACCTTTCCTGGCCTCTCTGATAATTTTCTTTTTTGCTACGATTGCTATCGTCTTTCAGATTCTTTGTATTGGCAGAACAACAGCAAAGTGGGTATTAGCTATATTGCTGATCGTTGCCTCTATCAATGCGTACTTTATGGATAGCTTTGGTGTGGTCATCGATCACACCATGATGGATAACATAGCGCAAACTGACCTTAAGGAAATGCAAGGATTAATAAGCATTGAGCTTTTAAGCAGATTGGTTCTGTTAGGCTGCATACCAGCCTACTTGGTCATCAAATTCTTTCCCAAAGGGTTGGCCTTCAAACAAGAAATCAAAGGTCGAATCAAAGCGATTTCTGCTCTTGTGTTAACTGCTATCGTAGTCGTTGCACCATTCACTGCAGGTTACGCTTCATTCATTAGAGAGCATAAAATCGTCAGGTTTTACGCGAACCCCACTTACTCCATTTACTCTGCCTACAATTACCTGAATCAAGAGGCCAAGGTTTACGAAGCACGCAATACAGCGCTCAAAACCATTGCTGGAGATGCAGTAAAAACCTCCTCGATAGGCAACAAACGTAAACTGATGATTATGGTGGTTGGCGAAACGGCTCGTTTTGACAGGTTCTCACTCAACGGATATCAGCGAATTACTAATCCCAACCTTGCAAGCGCCAATGTGATTAGTTTTGAGAACGTGTCCTCCTGCGGTACGTCTACAAGCGTTTCTGTGCCGTGTATGTTCTCTTCCCTTGGTAAGAAAAATTACGATAAACAAGCAGCATTAAAGCAGGAGAATGTCATTGATGTACTTGCCAGGAATGGCGTCGATGTATTGTGGAGGGATAATAACTCCGACTCCAAAGGCGTTGCCTTAAGGGTTAAATATCAAAACTTCCAATCCACAACATTGAATCCAGTCTGCGATCCAGAGTGCAGGGACATCGGCATGCTGGATGGCCTTGATAAACATATTCAATCTAAGAGTGATAAAGACATTTTGATCGTGCTGCATCAAATGGGAAACCATGGTCCTGAGTACTTCAGAAGATACCCCGCTGCCTTTGAGAAATTTAGTCCGGTTTGTAAATCCAAAGAGCTAAAAGATTGCACTAAACAGGAAATAGACAATTCTTACGACAATGCAATTCTCTATACAGACTATTTTCTGTCAGAGGTCATCAAGTTTTTAAAACCCTATGAAGAAAATTATGATGTTGGGATGATGTATATCGCAGACCACGGTGAGTCGCTCGGAGAATACGGGATGTATCTGCATGCAGCACCGGTGATGATTGCACCCAAAGAGCAAACTAAAATTCCACTGATAGTTTGGACTGGCAACTCATCTGCCTTTCCAGAAAATCACTTAAGGCAACATAAAAGTGCTGTGCTTAGCCATGATGATGTCTTCTGCTCATTGTTAGTAGCGTATGATTTCCGCTCCAGTATGTGCACGCCGTATGTGGACGCTGCCAGACATCTACATAACTCATTAGACCATGATGCAGTTGCGGCGGATAATAAGGGAGTCTCTAGCTAAATATTGTGTAATCTATGACTCTTAAGTCAAGCAAACTGCAAGCTAGATCTACCACTCAACTCGCAATTGTCTTTTCATTATTCTTGTATATAACCTGCTGAACGTCCTCGGCCGTGAGCCGGAAGGATAAATTACCCACCCCAAGGGGAAGAACAAAGTGGCCGCTTCGACCAACGTATGCGCCTGGAGACACTTACTCATCATTAAGTTTATTCTTTCTTGGACGCCCCCTCGTGCTGAGTGTCGTCCAATTTGCCAACTCCCACCTTCCTTCAAAATTCGACTTTGCTTGATTGGTTATCCTGATAAACCCTTTGGCATGAAGTGCTACTAGTCTTTTGCCAAGAGTAAAGCGTAAATGCTTGCGTTCATCTGCTGTAAGCTTTCGGCGGCAATTAGTAGTGATAAAAGTAAATATCTCAGAAGTAGCTCGACATTCACCACCGGCGAATTTTAAGCAGCTAAATATAAGGCGAGTCATCTCCCCAAATTGGAGTAACCTCGGGGAGGTTTGAGTTTTCAATGGCCCAATTATTTCTGGGTTGATGGGAATGTCGTGCAACAACAAAGTTCCATCAATCGTCTGAAGATCAAATTTCAACTGCTGAAGATAAGCTTTTCTTGCCTGTAAATTGGAAGAGCTAACTGCCTCAGATTCCTTATGGTCAATTAGTAATTGACGATACGCATTTTGATCTTCACGCAGCGCATTTTCTACTCTGGATATTTCGGATACCAACCTTGCATGTCTGTTGATAAGCCACTTTAATGATGAGGGAATTCTTACTGTCATGGAATGTAAGGTTAGCTTCCATGACAGGTAAAGTTAAGTGCAACAGATGGCTAAAAGCGAAAGCGAGAAAGATTTGCTCTCATGGATGGATTATTAGTAATTAGCTTCATATAATTTCTCGATCAACGGGCGTCAACATTTCCCACATTGACATGTCAGTGGGAGGCTTGGCATTTTTATCACATTGATTTAGAAGATCATCCAGTTTGTATTTGGGATTTACAACTCTAAAAGACTTTAGATCAACCACTACAGTATCACCAATAGTTGCCCCGATTTTGGAAAGCATAGTAGTTGGCAATTTTACTGCTGCGCTATTGCCCCACTTTTGAATCTTTAATTTCATGCTCGTTTCCTAAAAGATTACTGATGACCATCTGGATAATTTTGTGTCTAGAGCGCTAACAAATCGTATGTTTAGCACAACATTTTTAAACTACGCCGCCGTAAGCAATAGCACTTAGTATTTTTTCGACTTCTTTTCGCCCTTGTGGTGATTTGGCAAAAGCAATTGGGGTATCACCTAATATCATGTGAAACTCATTAAGCCAATCATCTGCCGTAGACTCTGATCCAAAAGTACTAACAGCTAAAGAGCGTAATTCAATTAGGCTCGACGTTGAAATAGCTCCAGTAGTCATAGGCGTTCTCCAAAGCATGGGCAAAATTTGATATTAGCTAAATACTTAGTCAAGACAACAGTAGCACTTAAGCATCTACAAATCCATCATCTTGGTTGGTAAAAGCTACAGACTTTCCTGCTCAACAACGAACTCAGCTTCACTAATTGCATCTCCTAGTTCCGACCATCCAGCTACTGCAGAAAAGTATCTGATTTGTGCCAATGTATGCGGAGTAGCTTTTCGCCTAACATTCTTAGGAACGTCATCAGGGTGCATCTTCCATGGTAGCAGCTTGTACCCAACTGAGTTAGCATCGCTGGCCAAGGTGGCAGCAATTCTGAATCCACCTTCATCCACATCTCCCCAATGATAAACGGGTACATCATTTGAAAGGCTTCCAAGCAATCTACGGTACATTGCTCGCCAAGCAGGGGATGGCATCCCGGCAGTGTAGATCAACAGCACATTTTCATCGCATCGTTGGCGCGCCTCGCTATGAAAGGTAGTAAGGTTCTCGATGGTCATCACCATACTTGGAGTACTGGCTAATCGAAGGACCGTTTGCGCCGGTAATCCACTATATGGTTGATCCAGGCAGGCTGTGACGCGTTCACGCTCTACAATCACATTCCCAGCAAGTCTGGCTGGATGCTCCTCCCGGAAAAGTCCAAGTTCCTGCAAGACGCCGGCCTCTGGTCGAATATCACTATCTAATCCTCCAACGAGCAGAACATCCAATGGCCCAATCAGCTTCTCTATACGCTTGCTGTCTTTAAACAATTGGCTGCTGAATTTTCGCACAGGCAAGGACATTGTTTGGGTGGATGCGGCGTTTTGGCATACCACTATCGTGCGAATGGCATCCATCCAATCCTGATATTTTTCCGGCCCAAGGCTTCTCACCTTACGTAGCTTTCTCCAACGATCAATAACTTCCTCTAACACTGGGTAGTCGGTAACGAATGGCTGCAAATGCTCCCTTGCCTCATCGACCTTGTCCTCGGAAAGACGGATTCCCAGAAAGGCTGCTAATTTTCGTCTGTTGACAAGGTTAATGCGCTTGATAAAACCTTCACCGGACTTCTTTCCATCCCAGACAAGTTCAACGGCTCCCTCGGCCCGCGCAGCCCGCATTGTTTCCTCGAAAGATTCCTTTTTCGGTAGTGAGGAAAAACCGCGATATTCAGCCAGTGGTGATTCAGTCAATGCCGCCTGGCGTGATCTTCGACCCGCATTACACATCTCACCGGCAGAGAGTAGTTTGCTTAACAGGGAGTGAGCTAGCGTATCCATTACTCAGCCAACTCCCTCTGCCTCGCCATTGCAATAGCCTCTGCTCGCATGACTTCTATTTCCTGCTCGACGAGATTAGGGTTGAATTCCGGTAAGTCTTCCTTGAATTGGATGCGGATTTCTTCAGAAACATTATGCCCTTCGAACCGGACCGTGTTATTTTCAGGGTCGCGCAATATGTCATAATAGCGCCGCAGGAACGCAGTAAGAATTCCAAGATTTTCTCCAGGGCTGGCCATAAATACCTGCAGGCCTAATTGCTCCAAGTAGCGCATGGTAGCAACAATGTTAGTAATATCCATCTTATTAAAGGCTTCGTCTAGCAGCATCAGGCGCAGCCCGTCATGATTTCCACGATCTAACCTGTAAGCTGCGGCAAGTGCGGCACCGGCGATCACATACAAGGGAGAGCGATGTTCGCCGCCAGATCCAGGGCCCAGCCGTTTGCTGAGGTGACCAACGACCTTGTTTTCTTTTGTGACAGTATCTTCGCGCAGAATCTCAATATCGAACTCATAGAACTCTCGATAGTCATCCAACGGACTCTTAATTCCAGCCGCACCTGGGGCAGTCTTTTCATTTAGTAATTCCTTGAATTCTTGCGGTAAATCTCCTGCACCGCCCAGCAAGTCCTGCGTCGGCCCATAGGTCGCCACATCCTTGATAAACTTGAGCAAAGACGCTAGGTGTGGTTTTACCACGCGACGGAAGCGATAACGCTCGCCATTCGAGAATGTTGGACATTTGCTCAGGACTTCATTCAGGCGACTCATAGTGTCCCCGAGCCATTCAAGGTTGTCATTCAGAGCAATCGCAACGTCATTTCGGAAAGTCTCCTGCGAGGTGCGGTAGGCTGCATCCATTTCTTGGCTGTAACCGGCAAGCTCTGTCCTCTCAAGACGCTGAAGCAGTTCGACAAGCCATCTGTGTGCATCCCGCCATTCACTGGTGTCCGTCAGGGTCTGTTCCTTGTAGTTCGTAAGGAATGCGCCGAACTCCTTCATGCCACGAACGATAGCCTCATTCATACGGTCTTTGGCACGTTCCCGCTGCTTATCGCAATGTGTCACCCTTTCCGGCAGCTTATCGTCGAACATTTCAATTACTCGATCCCATTGAGACAGCCAATATTCGTGGTCATACTCTGGGTTCTTCCGAGCTTCCTCGGCCGCATTTACTGCAGCTTGAACTCTCTCTTTAGCCTGCTCCTCATCCTTAACCAACTGAATGAGTTTTTCTTCGATCTTACCGACTTCTCGGTTAAGGCTATCCTTTACAATGCTAAGTTCGGAGGCTTTATTTATCCATTCCTGTTCTTGCTGTCCCATACGGACATATTCTTCATCAGCCATGCCCTCCAACAGCGAGGCATTCGACGACGCTTCGCGCTGCGCTCGATCCATTTCGACCAACGTTTCGGTCATGGACCTGACGATCAAATCCTCATTGGCAATAAGGCGTAGACTATCCATCAACGGCTGCAGACCTCGAATAGCGTTCTGGATAGCAGATATTATGGAAGCCGCCGCGACAACTTCTTGTTGTACAACTGCGATATGAGCTGGGCTACCTGTTCCGATCATAAAACTACTCTTGGGTGTTGGTCGCATCTTTTCGAAATCAGCGGCGGAAACCAGCATGCCGTCAGTCGTCATAGTTCTCTTTCCGGAGAGCGCCTCTGTATCCGTTGTCACTCGCATGATGTCGCCAAGCTGACGGCGCAGGAAGGCTACGGCAGCTGGGTGGTCTCCCTCAATTAGTTCTGCAACAGTGCCGGGTTCTGTATTTCGTCCTGTCTGCTGTCGGCTCGCCATGGCGATCTTCGCGCCGTAGACCGCTCGCTGGCCATTCATGCCGCGATAGATACGAAAAGCCTCCTTTTCCTCGTTGGGTTCGACCAATAAAGCCTGCAAATTGATGTTCAGGTAGGACTCGATCACCGGTTGCCACTCTAAATCAATGATTCTCACTAAGTCGCATACTGGCGTTGGATGCAGACCGTGATCCTGTAGCTCGGTGAGTAATCTTTGCACATGACTGGCCAGTTGTGGTCGTCCATCCTTGACCCTTTCTAGTGATGCCTGTAAGTCCTTGTGATTTTTGTCGGACTCTTCCAGTTGCTGGTTAAGCAAAGTCATTTGCCTCTGAACTTCGGAAAGCGCCTGCTCGGCACTCTTGATGGCTGGGCGTATCGTAGTGTCAACGTCGTCGCTGGTCAGGATTTGCTCCCGCTCGGCCAAGGTGCGAATATCTTCTGCAGCAGCCAACATGGTTTCTGCCTGTCTTTTCAGGACTTCGGACTTGGCAGCTTCCGCCAGAGTCTTCTGAACGAGCTTTAGTTCGGTGCGAAGACTCTTCTCTTTCTGCTGTACCAGTTGCGTGTCAGCCTGAATTCTCGACTGCAAGACGCCATAATCTTTATGTGCGCCATGAGCTTCCTTCAAGGTCCGGTATCGCAGCGCCTCCTGGCTAGCAGAAGAGATATCGTCTTCCACTCTCTTCAGCTCATCACGCTTGGCCTTTTGCTCATCCTCGACCTGCATCTTAAAGTCGATGGCTTGATTGTGGGCCTCTGTTGCAATCTCTAAGGATGTCATCTTACTCATGACATCCCATGTCGCCACTCGGCCGCAATCCTCAGCCGCCTTAATGAACTCGGCTTCTACTTTTTTTCCATCGATGATTTTTCGCTCAATGTCGGCAACAAGTTGGGAGAGCTGCCGAAAAGTATCGGTGACCTCGCGGAACTTCCTAATATTAGTCGGGCGCGACTCCAGCACATCGTTTCGGACGATATGATCGACGGTGCGGTCGAAACGCATGCGTAAGGCGAAACGAAAAGCTCTGACAAACGATTCCATTTCTGGGACATTTCCCGAACCACGCAGTGCCAGCAGTACAGCTTTAATGTAGCGTTGGGTATCTGGGTATAGCGAATCTTCTCCAGTAATCTTTTCCTTATCGCGCAGTTGATGACGGAAACTTGACCACTCGCGGGGCCGCTCCCGTCCGTCGACTACTTCCAGGTGATCACCCATCTGAAGCTCGACTCCTGGCAACAAATATCGGCCAAGGACGTCATGACCATCACGATCCGAAGATGCGCCGATACACACTCCCATTGTCAACGGAGTACCTGTTAACGTGTCTCGCCAGATCAATGAGATATACGTTGTGGCATGGTCTCGCGCTCTATCCTCGGCATTTTCTCCATACTGGCCCAGGCAGTAGGCGCGAAGCGTGCGTGACGTGCGTTGCTCCTCATCTGCTTGAGCATTCAGGGCGAAATTGCGAGTATTTGCTCCAAGCATGGCTATCTGAACCGCGTCTAGCATCGAGCTTTTGCCACTGGCGTTTGGTCCGAAAATACCGGTGATTTCATCCACCAAAATCTCTTCCCTCTCAAACAGGAAAAATTGGACTAAACGGATTTTTTCCAGTTTTTTCATTCAGTCACCTCATGATCGTCTTCCGACTCAATACCCTCAATTCGGGGCATATGATCTAACTCCTTCCATTGGGCGAGGCGAAGTAATGCCATTTCTCCGAGGATGTCAGCGATTGCTGGTCGGATGATGACGGCGTAAGGCAGTGTCTGATCGGAATCCCCCCTCTGTACCAAGCTTTCGTCGGACTTTTTGGCAATTCCCCATCGCTTCATAGTTCGCATCAGCTCGGAAAATTCGCCTTTGCTTGGCAGTTCGCGCCCAGTCATTAAGCGATATTTCTCTTCAAGCTCTACAAGGTCACAGACGACCTCGCCATCATCGGTAAATTGGCCAAGCCGTGCGCCTTCATCATAGAGTGCTCGCAGCACGAGGGCGAGCAAAGTCTGAGCCACGGATGCCGTACCAGCCTTTGCGTACTGGGGCTTGGCATAGACATAGCGCAACTGTCGGTTGACATCTAGTGTGATGCCCAGTGGGGCGAGGGCTTCCTTAAAGTCACGTTCGAAGCCCTCGATCAGCCAATAAGTGGTGCGGCTATGACGGTCCGCATAATAAATGACCTGTTCTACGACAAGTCGGTAAGCTGCAGACTCGAACTCCTCCGACGTATGTTGCCCATCGGTGCGGGCGGAAAGATTATCCCAGTAGTGACTCATTTTTTTGACTCCGAAGATCCGGCAGGGGCTTTTCTTGATTCAACGATGAAGGGACGGCCGGAAATTCCATTCCCCTGGGTTTCTAATGTGTCTGTAAAGCGTACGCGGAAACCCTTAGCTAGTGTCATCGCCGAAAGCATTAGCCGCCTGCTGTCGGCGCTCATAGCCATGCTGATGGACGACAGAACCTGAAAGTTGCGCACATTGCTGACGGACTCCATATTCAGTTTTTCGCTGGACAAATATTTTTTTGAGTCCAGTTGCGAGCGTACATATTCAGCAAGTTTAGGAGCAGTGACAGACCGTGCTTGCTGCGCACGCAACATCACCCTAGACTTTGCCAACTCTCTTTCGGATGGCACATGCCGACGTAAATTTGAGGGCGCTGGGCGTTCGATATGTTTGCGTGGCTCTGCTAAAGCTTCTCCGCTAACTAACACCCGTACAGGGAAGGGGTCACCTAGCCCTTGGGCATTGGATGACAACACGGCTTCAATTGCTTGCTTTACCATTTGATCGACTGGTCTCAGGGAGCGTAGCCGATATTCGAGGTAAGCGAGAGCTCGACGGTTAGCCATCCGGATCTCGTCATCAAGGCGCTCAAGATACTCGTCGATGCGACGTAGATCCTGCAACCTCTGTATATCCCGCTCAAATAGCATCTCTGCTCGGCGTCGATCGCCCGCACAGCGCCTGGACTCATACCAGCCAATCAGACGCGCTCGATGTTGTTCCGATTCCTGAATTTCACCCACTGCTCGGAGGATTTGTGGTCGGCGAGAGAGTGGATGTTCCTTTGTCCTAAGCTCTCGATAGTCACCAATGAAGACGTTCTCAATATACTGATTGAAAAAGAGCCGCACATATTGTGCCGTAGCGGTTTCTTTCGACAGTGAGTCCATGATGTCGCGCACGGTGGTGCCAGTGTTGCGCACATGTTCCATCAAACTCCGCGCCTGATCTGCCGTTTCAGAGAGTGTGTCGCCATCTGCCTGTCCATCAAGCACTTGCTGGATGTTGAGCTCGATGGATCGAATTTTGCCAGAGACGAATACAGGGCCGGTCTCAGCAAAAGACACCATAAAGGTGAGAAACTTGCTCACAGCAGGTCGCATCGTGACGCGCTTCTCAAGACCAAATGATTCCATGCGAAACCAACCACTGTCGGACAGACGGTTGAATATCATGTGCGCTCGCACCGCAAAATCTGTCTCTGGCGGCTGACCATCCTCACTTTCCCAAGAGTCCTGACTCAGCAACTCATCTTGGATGTCCTGTAGTATTTCCCTAACTGCGAATCCCTTGCTCGGTGGTAGGGGAGCATCCGGGCCAAAACGGTTGGCATGCAAAGTGCATAAAAGCGCCCAGTATCGCTGACGGTTTGGCGATGCCAGTGGTGCGAAGATTCTCTCAGGCAAGCGCTCGAATAACAGGTTAGCAGCCGAGCCTACTCCATTTCGAGACGTCATGTTCCAGGGAATAGCCATGGGCGCACCTCCTCGATATTCGAAATTGCCAGCTGATACTCAGGAGGCTTCTGTTTCTTTATATCCGTGGCCGCGCGTATATCCTGGATGAAGTAGTTAACCAGTGCCCCTCGGCAAGTATCAGTGCGTGCCGCAGTGTTGTTGAAGTATTCGAATCGGATCACGGACTCTTGTGCAGTTGTCAGCTCTGGATGTGCAACGAGTCGCACCTGCACATGAGTCGCCCAGGCTACGTCATCAATCTCATCTCTTTCTGAATCCTCGTCGAGCA
>FWWL01004511.1_pt1 | contig 23361 bp, 17 predicted proteins | sample 2228331 | NCBI WGS metagenome assembly FWWL01 (sample SAMEA103939775, study PRJEB20133) | metagenome | reverse complement strand
ACCGATAATCCTTACCAACACGCTCAGTGTGGGATACGCTTTCCAGGGATTGGTTGAATACATGTCCAAGAGGAAGAAATTTCGCTCGCTCAATCCTGTTGTAGGTGAATGCAACGATGGGTTTTTGAACGATATACTTTATTCGTCGGTGAAACCGTACCATGTCATGGAAGCGATCGAAGCCGCAGAAGAGGATTTCGAATTGGGTTCCGTCGGTGCTGGAACTGGTATGATAGCCTTTGGTTTTAAAGGTGGGATAGGGAGCAGTTCCAGAAAACTTCCCAACGGTTACACCATGGGAGCGTTGGTCTTGGCAAACTTTGGGGTCTTTGAGGATTTAACAATCCTTGGGAAAAGAGCAGTTGATTACTTGAAAAGCGGAGTAAAAAAATCCTCCGAAGGTTCGATAGTAATAATCATAGCAACGGATATGCCTTTGGATTCCCGACAGCTCAAAAGGGTCGCAAGGCACTCTTTTCTTGCACTTGGCATGCTTGGAGCGCCAGGCTATCATGGAAGTGGGGATCTTTGCATAGCTTTTTCAACACAAAGAGGTTTGGTTGAAGAAAGCAGGGAAATTTTTGATATGCTTTTTCGAGCAGTTGTTGAGTGTACATACGAAGCGATATGCGACGCTTTGTTCTGCAGTGAAACGGTGACAGGTTTCATGGGAACTGTTCAAGCCATGCCTGTCGAGTGGCTGGTAGAATCGTTCAGGAGGTGACATGCTTGAAAGACACGAACCACATCAGAAACATATGTACGATAGCTCATATAGACCACGGGAAGACCACCTTTGTGGATAGAATCTTGGAACTGACTAAAAGTGTTGATACGCGGCAGATGCACAGTCAGTATCTCGATCAAATGGATATTGAGCAGGAAAGGGGAATCACGATAAAGGCTTCACCAGTCAAGGTGATATACGAGTACAACGGCGAAGAATACGAGATAAACATCATAGATACTCCTGGACACGTTGATTTCTCTTACGAGGTTAGTCGAAGTATGGCTGCTTGCGAAGGTGCCGTCCTAATCGTTGACGCCTCCCAAGGAGTTGAAGCTCAGACAGTCGCACACACTTATCTTGCGATCGAAAACGATCTGGATATTATTCCAACCATCAACAAGATAGATCTGCCAAACGCAAACGTTGAAGAGACGGCGAGTGAAATAATCAGCTTGATCGGTGTGCACGAAGAAGAGATCTTGAAAATGAGCGCGAAGACCGGTCAAGGAGTTAAAGAAGTCCTCGATGCCGTTGTTGAAAGAGTTAGGCCTCCAAAGGGAGATCCGAATAAGCCGCTGAAAGCCCTCATATTTGATGCCAAGTACGACAAATACAGAGGCATAGTCGTTTACGTCAGGATCTACGATGGCACGGTGAAAGCTGGCGACAGAATCTTGATCATGTCCACCAATCAGCAGTACGAGGTGAGCGAGGTAGGCATTTTCACTCCCTTTATGAGGCCAGCCGATGTTCTTGGACCGGGTGAAGTTGGCTACGTCATAGCGGGAATAAAGGAAATTGGGCATGCAAAGGTTGGTGACACAATAACCAGTGCAACCAATCCTACACCGACTCCTTTAGCTGGTTATAAAGAGATAAAACCAATGGTGTACGCCGGAGTGTTCCCAGGTTTGCCCGAGTACTACGAGGAACTCAAGAAATCTTTGGAGAAACTCAAACTCAACGATTGGGCTCTGACTTTTGAACCAACTCATTCTCCTGCTCTTGGTTTTGGATTCAGATGCGGCTTTCTTGGCTTGCTGCATATGGATGTTGTGAGGGAAAGACTTGAAAGAGAGTTTGAGATGGCTGTGATACTGACTGCACCGAATGTCGAGTACAAAGTCGTGTTGAACAACGGGGAAACAATCTTTGTCAACGATCCTGCGAAGTTTCCCGAGGACGGAGAGATCCAAAAAGTCTACGAGCCATTCGTCAAACTTGCGATAATAACTCCAACGGATTATGTAGGGGATATATACACAAACCTGCAAAACGAAAGACGTGCCACTCTTTTGCACACCGAGAACGCGGGTAAGAACAGAGTCGTGATGTACTTCAAAGCACCCTTGGCAGAGATAATAACTGACTTTTTCGACAAATTGAAAGCGATGAGCCGTGGTTATGCTTCGATGGACTACGAACTGATGGGTTACGAAGAATCAGATGTTGTGAAAATAACTATCCTTGTAAACAAAGAACCAGTTGATGCTCTTTCAACAGTTGCACATAGAAGTAAGTCTTATCAAGTTGCAAAAAAGCTGGTTGACAAACTTTCCGAACTGATCCCGCGCCATCAGTTTGAGATACCAATCCAGGCAAAGGCATTTGGGCGGATCATAGCGAGAGCCGATATAAAAGCGCTCAGAAAGGATGTTCTTGCAAAATGTTATGGTGGAGATGTGACAAGAAAGATGAAGCTGTTGGAAAAACAGAAGGAAGGCAAGAAGAAACTGCGAGAAATAGGGCAGGTCACAATCCCTCAAGAGGCTTTTCTTGCAATTCTGAGAATCGACGAACAGAAAGATTGAAGTATTAACTTGGAATTTTTACCCAACTCTTAAACGTGGGGTAACCAGTTGAAATTGATTCTGCCTTATAATCACATTTGCCTGCCAAGTTAGAAATAGAAATAGAGGTGCGAAATTGATTGTCATTGGTGTTGATCCGGGATTTGGAATTCTTGGCTATGGCGTGCTGAGAATTTCTGGAAATTTTTGCGAACACGTTGGACACGGGGTCATTGAAACAGAGAAGAACACACTCATGACTACGCGACTGAAAATTCTGTACGAAGAGTTAAACCGTTTGTTTGATGCGTATAAACCCCAAGAGATAGCCATAGAGAAACTCTTCTTCTTCAGAAACGTCACAACCGCTATTTCCGTCGGTGAGGCAAGGGGAGTTGCCCTACTTGTCGCAGCTCAAAGAGGTGTTGAGGTATTTGAGTACACGCCACATCAAGTGAAAAAAGCCATAGCTGGAAGTGGAAAGGCAACGAAAAAGGATGTACAGAGGATGGTCAAGATGTTTCTGAATTTGAAAGAAATTCCGAAACCAGACGACGCTGCCGACGCCTTGGCGATAGCTTGGTGTCATGCTCTTGCGAGAAATCTACGGAGGTTTGCAAAATGAGAATCACGAGGATCGAGAATCTGAACTTTGATTTCAAACAATTCGCCGAAAAATTCGGTTTTAACGTAGAAGTAAGCGGAACAATCGAATCAGTTTACTTCGACTGGACAACGAACACATTGATACTGCAAGCGAGAGGCATTGAAAGTAACATTGAACAAATAGAATGCCTGTTGAAAGATTTGCTGAAAAGCGATGTCAAACTCGTGCAAGCCGATGCCTTTGTGAGTCTCGACGAGATCTCCAAGGAGCTCAACGGAACCTTCCCTTACATTCAGAGTGTACTTTTGCAGAACGATAAAGTGTTCATCAAAGTAGCGACCGAATTTGGAAAAGAACGTGTTGAAAGTAAGATGAATCTGATCAGAGGTTATGTCAACCAAAAACTCGGACTTCAAGATATACAGATTTTGGTCGAACAACCGAAGATAGAACAAACCGAGCCAAAAGTCGAATCAATCGACGCGTCGGTGGAGAAAGTCAGTAAACCAAAAAGACCGAGGACGAAAAAGGAGGACTTTCTAACTCCATCAAAGATAACCAATCAGCAGGGTTCGATGAAGGTCAAAGGACAAGTTTTTAAAATCGAAAGCAGAGGCGGAAAGAAAAAAGTTGTAGCAGTCTACATCACCGACAAGAAAGATTCTCTACTGTGCCTTGCTTTCAACAGCATCGCCGAGAAACTCGAAGCGGATATCCAAGAGAAGGACTCAGTGATAATCGAAGGAGACCTCAGATTCGACGAATCCGGTGAACCAATTTTATATGTGAAGAATTATGAAAAAACAGAATCCACTTTGAGAATGGATCAATCTGAACTAAAGCGAGTTGAACTCCACGCACACAGCAAATTCAGCGACCTTGACAGCGTTCTTGACATAAACAGCTATGTTGATCGGGCAAAACTCTGGGGCTGGAAAGCTGTTGCGATAACCGACCATGGTGTAGTACAAGCAATACCGCAGTTTTACGAAACCTGTAAGAAAGCAGGCATCAAACCCATATTCGGTGTTGAAGCCTACGTTGTGAACGATTCTGAACCGGTGATGTACAACCCACGCGACTTTGATATGATGAGCACAAGCTATGTGGTTGTTGATATAGAAACCACAGGGTTACATCCCATGTTTTCCGAGATCATAGAGATAGGCGCAGTGAAGATAGAAAATGGACAGATAACCGAGGAATTCCACAGCCTTGTGAAACCAAGAGAACCCCTGAGCGATTTCACCTCCCGTTTGACTGGGATAAGCCAGCAAGATCTTGAAGACAAACCGTCTGTTGAGGAAGTTCTTCCGAAGTTTTTGGAATTCTGCAAAGACAGCATCTTAGTTGCGCACAACGCCTCCTTTGATTATCGCTTTCTTCGCTACTGGATAAACAAGTTGACAAGCCAAGATTGGACACCTACTTTTGTAGACACACTTGCACTTTCTAAGCGTTTGATCAAACTCTCGAGTTACAACCTTGAGAAGTTAGCAGCGCACTTTAAGATGGGGGCCTTCTCCCACCACCGAGCCTTGGATGATGCAAAGATCACCGCTAAGATTTTTCTCGAACTTCTCGACATAGCTGAAAAGAAATCCTTCACGAACTTCTACGATGTGGAGACGAGTCAAAAAGAGATTGTGACAAAACAGTCAAAACCATTCCACGCGACGATACTCGTTCAAAGCAAAGAGGGGTTGAGGAACCTCTACAAGTTGGTCTCAGACGCCCACGTAAAGTACTTCCACGGTTCACCTCGAATACCCAAAAGCGAGCTTCAAAGACTTCGGGCTGGTCTACTGATAGGTAGCGCTTGTGTATCAGGTGAGGTCATTCAGGAACTGCTTTCTGGTGCAGATCAATCCGAAATAGAGGAGACGATTTCTTTCTACGATTTTGTTGAAATAATGCCGCTTGATCTTCTCCCAGAGGACAACGACCTTGGTTTGACAAGAGCAAGGTTGAAGGAAATCTACACGAAGCTCTTTGAAATAGCTGAAAGGATGAGCATACCGGTTGTAATGACAGGTGATGTTCACTTTCTTGATCCAGAAGACTCGAAAATTAGAGATGTTCTTGAGGCACCCCAAAAAGACAAGCTGACTCAACAACCGGCCGCGTATCTTCGCACGACTGAAGAGATGATCCAAGCCGCCCTTGAGATACTCGCTGACGAGGAAAAGGCAAGAAAAGTTGTGATAGATTATCCAAACCAAATCGCCGACAGTGTAGAACATGTTGTACCACTTGAGAGAAAACTTCACACACCCAGAATAGAAGGTTCAGATGAGCAGATAAGAAACCTTACCATGGAAAGAGCAAAAGAACTCTACGGTGAGCCATTGCCCAAGATCGTTCAAAAAAGGATTGACAAAGAACTGAACGCCATTATAAACCATGGCTATTCGGTTTTGTACCTGATCGCGAAAAAAATGGTTGATAAGTCCATGAGCGATGGATATGTAGTTGGATCAAGAGGATCGGTTGGCTCTTCGTTGGTTGCCTATCTTTTGGGAATCACGGAGGTTAACCCACTGCCCCCTCACTATTTCTGCGGCAAATGCCGGTACTTTGAAATGGTTGAAAACTCAGAGTACGGCAGCGGCTACGATTTACCCAGAAAGAATTGCCCGAAATGCGGCGAAGATTTGCAAAGAAATGGTCAGGATATCCCGTTTGAAACCTTCATGGGATTTGAAGGTGATAAGGTACCAGATATAGATCTGAATTTCTCCGGTGAGTACCAAGACGAAGCTCATCGTTTTATAGAGTCTCTCTTTGGAAAATCTCACGTCTATCGAGCGGGTACGATAAACACCATAGCGCTGAGAACTGCGTACGGATACGTAAAAGCTTACGAAGAGAAAACAGGACGCAAAGTCAGAAAAGCTGAGACCGAGAGATTGGTCAACGAAGTTATGGGCGTTAAGAGAACCACTGGCCAGCATCCAGGTGGTTTGATAATTGTGCCAAAAGAGTACGAGATCTACGATTTCACACCAATACAATACCCAGCGAATGTCAAAACAGCTGAGACTTTCACGACGCATTTTGATTACGAATCGATTCACGACGATCTTGTCAAAATCGACGCTCTTGGACACGATGATCCAACTTTTGTGAAGTTGCTCAAGCAGTTCACCGGTATCGACCCTATGACGATACCCATGGATGATCCAGACACTCTCAAGATCTTTTCTTCTCTTGAACCACTTGGGATAGATCCAAAAGAACTTGGCAGTGAGGTTGGAACACTTGGAATACCGGAATTTGGAACACAATTTGTTCGTGGAATGCTTGTTGAGACAAGACCAAAAACTTTCGCTGAGCTTGTCAGAATATCGGGTTTGTCGCACGGTACCGACGTGTGGTTGAACAACGCAAGAGACTGGATAAAACAAAGTAAAGCCTCTCTTTCAGATGTCATAGCCTGCAGAGACGATATCATGAACTATCTGATCAAAAAGGGTATGAACGCATCAAAGGCTTTCAAGATAATGGAAAACGTCAGAAAAGGTAAAGGTCTAAGCCAGGAGGAAGAGGAAAGTCTGAGACAGTTGAACGTTCCAGAGTGGTACATCGAATCCTGTAAGAGAATCAAGTACCTCTTTCCAAAAGCCCACGCTGCGGCCTATGTGAGCATGGCCTTTAGAATAGCGTATTTCAAGGTTCATCACCCGCTCGCTTTCTACGCCGCTTACTTCACGCTAAAGGGAGATGAATTTGACATAGAGGCGGCGATGGGTGGAATAGATGTTGTGAGGAAAAAGCTTCAACAGATGGCGGAAGTTATGGACAAAGATGTACGTGAAAAATCCGAAGAGACAACACTTGAGGTCATGCTTGAAATGTTCTTGCGAGGAATCTCATTTCTGCCTGTGAACATAAAGAAATCTCACGCAAAGTTGTTCTTGATAGAAAATGGGAAACTCCGCATACCTTTCAACAAACTGCCGAACCTTGGCGACAGCGTTGCAGAGTCCATAGTTAAGGCAAGAGAGGAAAAACCGTTCAGCTCTGTGGAGGATTTGTTGTTCAGAACCAAGATCAACAAATCTCACCTTGAAGCCTTCAGAAAATACGTCGAGCTTGAGAATCTACCTGACAAAGAACAGATCACACTCTTCTAAGGTGTAAAGAAAATGAACTTCGGCTGAGAGCAGCTGCGCAAACTTGTCGATGATCTTTTCCACCAGCTGGTCCAAGCTTGCCGTTGGGGAGAGCCACGCAAGGTTGGAAACCTCACTTCTGTGACTCTTCACAATTTTCTTTGATCCCTCAGGATATCTCTCCTCCCAAAGTATAACTTTCTTTAGTTCGTCAAGATTTGCGTCAAAGAGCAGACTCGCATGGTAAAAGAAATTCTTACTCGAAACGGCAACAGCTGAACCAAGGATCTTTTTCCCATCCACAAACAAAGAACCTCTTTCGTTCACAGTCGGTTCAATTCTCGTCAATTCACCTACCGCAGATGCTATAACTTTTGATATTCCTTTTGCCTCCTCAATGACGTATTTTGAGAACAACATCTGTTGCTTGTTCTTGCAAAACGTTATGTTGAGAACACCTGGATCATGGTAAACGGTGCCGCCACCAGTGAATCTCTTGAGAACCTGTATACCCTGTTCCCTCACATATTCCAGATTGACTTCGTATTCTTCATTCTGGAATCTTCCAAGTACAACGGATTTGGAGTTTCTCCAAAATCTCAACAAAAAGGTGTCTGGATGAAACTCGAGCCTGAATACTTGTTTTTCTATATCCAGGTTCTCCGAAGGGCTTGTGACATAGTTCTGTTGCGATAGGATCAGCAAATTCATTTGTATGATTATCCTCTGCTTTTTCCGCCCGTGATGTTGTAGGTAACCCCATGGATGTAAGATGCTCTCTCTGAAGCCAGAAAGCAAACTAAATCCGCCACTTCTTGAAGCTTTCCAACTCTTCCAAGTGGTATGCTCAGTTTTTCATAACTTGCACGCAGTTGCTCCACAGTCATTCCCCTGGCATAAGCCAAAGCCTCTTCGTAAGCTTCGCTTCTCAAACCTGTTTTTTCCAAAATTCCTGGTGCAACCCCCACAACCCTGATTCCGTATTTTGCCAACTCCTTTGCCCAAGACCTGGTGAACGAATACAGACCAGCCTTTGTTGCGGCATAACAACTTTGCGCCTCAGAACCTTCCAATCCACATTCCGAGGTGATATTTATGATCACCCCATGACCTTGTTTGATCATCTCTCTTGCTACCGCCTGAGCACAGAAAAACGCACCTTTCAAGTTTACGGCAATCATAAGATCGAATTCTTTTTCGTTCAACTCGTACTTACCCTTAGGATTCTTTGGATCGACGAGTAGCCTTGGTAAATCAATTCCTGCGTTGTTGACAAGTACATCAACTTTGCCGTATCTCTCAATGGTTTTCTTTACCATTATTTCAACGCTGGCCAAGTTTGTGACATCGGTCTGCACAAACAGATGTCTACTCTCTCCACCCTCAAGCTCTTTCACAGTCTCTTCACCAGCAAGGTTCACATCTGCTATAGTGATATACATACCCTGTCTTGCCAGTTCCTCGGCAATAGCCTTTCCAAGGCCTGAAGCTCCACCAGTTACAATGCCAACTTTTCCAAACAAATTAAGCCAGGAGTCTTTCATGAAATTCCCTCCTATTCGCCATTCCAATTTTCTTGTAGATCTCTATTCTTTCCAATAGATTGGGATACTTCGAGATTATATGCGATGAAAACATCCCATGTTTCGGATCCAATTCACATGCCTTTTCGTGACCAACCAGCGCCCAAGCTGAGTCTATGAGGTTTTTGAATTCCTTTTTCTTATATACTTCACATGCAAACTTTTGCCTCGGAGAGTTGATATCTTCACCGCTTATCTCAAAGAAATCATATTTTCTGCACAGCGCTTTAACTCTCATCAGTTGTTTCATTGTATTTCTCGTTGGCATGAACGTTATTGCTTTGAATCCAAGGTCCTTTAGCAACTCAAATAGATCTTCCAGATAATCGTCTTCGAACTTTTGAGCTCTTTTGTCACCGGTCACGGAATCTTCCACGTCGCCAAGGTAAGCATATGCAGTTATAGCACCAACTTCTTCTGCCATTTCAAGGAAATCTTTCACATCTGGGCATTCGTTGGTGGCGTTGATGTAGAAGAAAGATGTATCGCTTTTCAGAACAGCCAAGACATCGTATAGGTAATACGGGTTTTCGATTTCCATCAAGTGTTTTCTGTTTCTGTCGCTGACCTGTAGGTTCATCTTTTTCTGCAGGAAATCAATCAATTCCATTCCTTTTCCGATTTTTTCAACCATTTTCTTCGCAAGTGCGAATAGTAAATGTCTTTCTGTGACTGTTCCTCCTTCATGAAACTTGGATATCGGCAGCACATCTTGCTCAAAATCCAGATTTATCCCATACGGATTCATGAACATGTTAATTTTCTCAACCATCAGTCTGTTACGTTTATTTCTCTCTTCCCTGTAAGGTCGCAGGAAATTCTGAACTTTGTCAATCTGCGAAAGGGGAATTCCGTGAAGTACCACGTACGCAACACCATCTTGATCCGGATTATTGATCTTTCTGTCCTTCAAAAAGGTTTTCGAGAAGTCCGCTCTGCATTCCATACCGATCGTGGTAGCGATACCGAGGATTTCGCCGGCTTCTTTGAACTCCTTTGCACCAGCAATTGTATCATGGTCTACGATTCCGCAAACGACAAGTCCGGCTTCGTGAGATTCCCACACAGCCCTGGTTGGTGAGAATGGGGAAAAAGAATAAAAAGTGTGTACGTGATTGTTCACGTATTCCTGACATTTTTGGATCCGTATGCAACCTTTGTTGATCAGGTCCAACAGCTTTCTAAGGTTCGAAATCCTCACATTTAAACAGTCGTTGTTTAAATCTTTCAAATATTGAGCGTAGTCGTTCATCTTTGTATTCTCACTGCTTTCACGGTCATCATATGGGCTTTGCATTTTCCAGCAAAAACCTCTCGGCTTCGAGATTCCACAACCCTCGATGTTTTTCGACCAGTTCGGCAAGTTTGGCAAAAAATGGGTCATTTTCGCCTTTGCTTTTGAATTCATCAATTGCCGTCAATTCCATTTCGATGTGGGTGTATACGAGTTTCTTGCCTCCGGGTATATTCGGTAAATTAAGTGTTGTATCTACCACACAGTTTAATCCTCCAATGTGTGTGATCATCATTGCTGGGTTTATGAGACCTTTTTCCATGAGTTCCAAAGCTTCCTTCATATCGTCGGTGTTTCCACCGCTTGTGCCAACCAAGTGTGTTGAATTGTAATGCACGTTGTAAAAATTGATTTCTGCGGAGAACTTTGGATCTGTCGGACCTGCGAAGAAGTTCAGACAACCATTTCTACTCAGCATGCTATCTGCCTGTTCAACGAGTGATTTGACGGGAGCGAACACGAAGATGTCGTCATAGCCTGTACCATTTGTTAGAGACATCAGATACTCCTCGGGGTTATTCAAATCTCTCGTGTTGATGTAGATGAGTTCTACTTGATACTTTGCAGCTTCTGTTTCTGGAATCAATTTGCGAGCTCTTTGTAGCCTGTTTTCATCTATATCTGTGACAACGAGAAGCCTTGGTTTCCTTGGACCATGTACTGCGTAATCTATGGCTCCCAATCCCATCGGACCTGCCGCACCAAAAAGTGCCATCTTTCCGCCTTCCCTTATTCCCATTTTATGCTCGTATTTTCCCGGTTCAGTGTGATACGAAGCATGAAAGGCACCGATTATCGTTGACATGGGTTCGGAAAGTGATCCGTAAAAATATGCTTCGCCATTGTAAGGTAAAAGACAGTTCATCTCCATGACTTCGTTTGGTATTATCACATACGTGGCATCCCCTCCAATGTATCGGTAGGAATACCCAGGTGCATCAAGTGAACCTTTGTAATTGAGCGCAGGTTGAATCGTGAACTTCTGACCTGGTTGAAATCTGTGCCTCCACTTCGATCCAACTTCTAAAATCTCTCCGCAGAATTCATGACCAATAATGACAGGATTTTGATCTACGTCCTTAGGTACACGTTTGTGTTCTGGACCTTGAATTGCAGCCTTATAGGAAGACATACAGATGCTGTCGCACACCACACGAGCCAGTATTTCATCCTCGTTTATTGGAGGCAGATCGAATTCTTCCAGTCTGAGGTCCTTTTTTCCGTAAAGCCTAACGGCTTTTGTTCTCATGATCATTCACCTCCACTCAAAGAAAAGGAGGCTTTTCATCCTTGTCTTGTCTCACCGAATAATCGATTTGCTGTGATGACTCCAAGAAGTATGATGCCCCACAGAGCACTTACGAGATGTGAGCTGAGTCTAAGAAAATTAAAGCCTGTAGCCACTGTCTGTAACACGGCGATTGATATAACAACTCCTGGTAATTGTCCAAAACCACCAGCTGGGTCTATACCACCCAGGACGCAGGCCAAAACTGTCAGAAGCAGGTACGCCTCACCATAATCTGCTTGAGCGGCATTGAAACGAGAGATCATAACAAGACCGGCTATGCCGGCAAGAAAACTCGACAGAAAATATGTTTTCAATATTTCTAAACGATTGTTGACACCAGCGAAAAAGGTCGCCACCGGGTTGGAACCAAGAAGATAGACGTGTGTACCAAACTTTGTCCAGTTGAGCAGGACATGAACAAAAACAGATAGCGAAGCAAAAACCACGAACGGCATTGGAACACCAAGAATACTTCCATTCCCAAGAAACAGGAAGCTCGATGGGAATCCAGCTATGACATATCCTTTCGTGATCAAGAGAGAAATTCCTCGGATCAAAATCATGAAACCCAGAGTAGCTATTATGGGTGGAACGGAAAACCAGGCGATGAAGATACCTTTCAGCAATCCGAAAAGCAATACCAGCGACAGACCGACGAGAACAGCAACAAAAACTGATGTCTGGTTCTTCATCAATATCGCAGTGATCACTCCAGTGAGATTTGCCACCGCTACGACTGAAAGATCAATCCCTCCAGTTAACATCGGTACGATCTGGGCAAGAGTCAGTACTCCAAGAACTGGCAGCTGAAAAGCCATCGATTGAAAACTGTCCAAAGTCAACACGCGTCCTTTTGTGAGTATACCCACAAGGACAATAAGTAAGATAGCTACAGTCGAAAGTACGTACGTCTGCACCTTTTTCTGGGATAAGAGGGAATTTGTCACTTATTCTTCACCTCTCTTTTCTTTTTCTCAAGGTATTGTTGGTATGCCGCAAAGGCAGCAGCCAAAGTTATGATCGCACCGGTTATGATTTGATGCCAATACACTGGAACTTTCATCAGTATCAACCCGTTTCGGATAATACCTACGAGAATAACTCCGAGTACAACTCCCAACGGACTACCCTTTCCACCGAACACACTTGCTCCACCAAGGATTGCGGTCGCAAGTACTTCTAACTCTCTACCTACGAGTGCGTTGGGTTGTATTATCTGGTTGAGACCTGCATGAGCGAACCCGGCCAGACCTGCGAGCAGTCCCATATAGCAATACACAAAAAGTTGGATGCGAAATATGTTGAAACCAGCTCTTCTCGCACCTTCAGCATTCCCGCCAAGTGCGTAGATTTTTCGACCCATTGGCAAATATCGCAGAATCAACCATGTCATGATCGCCACGGAGAACCATATTACGACGAATATCGACAGGCCGTACTGAACACCCTTTTCTGAGACAAGGGTGACGACTCTAAGACGAGCGAAATTTCGGAAAGTTGCAGGAAAACCGTAAATCCATTTTCCTTGGCTGAAAAACATCAGAAAACCATGGAATATGTTCAAAGTTGCTATTGTCACAATCACCGGATGAACTCTGAGTTTGTTCACCAAAAAAGCGTTGAATAAAAAAAAAAAAATACCTATCGTAATTGAGAAAAGTGCTGCGAGCAGAACATTTCCCATGGAATACTTTGTTATGACGATACCCATCAAGTATTGAGAAACCGTTGCTACTGCCGTGAAAGATACATCAATACCACCTGAAATCAACACAACAAGCTGCCCGAGTGCGAATATTCCCATCACACTGTTGGCTCTGAGGACATCGAAGATATTCTCGAAGGTCAGAAACTTCGGATTAAGAAGGAAAAGGATAACCGAAAGAACAAGCATGATGACAGTGAGATAAACAGCTGGATTTCGGAACCAGTCTTTCAACTTGAGCCCTCCAATCCTAAGATATCACGTCGAATCTTTTCTTCGTTAACCTCGTGTGAAAGGTACTGACGGATGATTCTCCCGTCACGCATGACCAAAATTCTGTGGCAGACTCTCAAAACTTCTTCCTCTTCGTCCGATATTAAAAGAATGCTCAGATTTTCGTGAGAAAGCTTTCGAATTATCTCGTAGATATTTTCCTTTGCACCAACATCCACACCGTGTGTAGGCGTGTCAAGAATCAGGATTCTTGGAGCTGCAAGTATCCATCTTGCAAGAACGACTTTTTGTTGATTTCCACCCGAGAGTGATCTCACGGGGAACTGGACACCTTGAGTTTTGATACCAAGATCCAGTGCAGCCTTTTCCGAAACTGAAAGTTTCCTGGAACGATTCAAAAAACCAAGGCGGTTCACAAACGACCGAAGCACGGTGAGAGTTATGTTGTCTGCGATCGGTTGATCAAGAACAAGCCCTTGGATCAACCGATTCTCGGGTAGGTACCCTACACCATGGCGGATCGCATCACGATTAGAATGAAAAACTACTTCTTTACCGTGAACAAGTATCTTACCCTCATCTGGTTTGTTGATACCGAAAAGTGTGAGAGCCAACTCCGTTCTTCCAGCGCCGCGTGGGCCAATCAGACCGAGGATTTCCCCTGCATGAAGATTAAAGCTGACGTTATAGTACTCCCCATACCTTGTCAAATTGTCGACACGCAGAACCTCCGGTTTCTCTGAGTAGAGTTCTGTCGGAGATGAGGTGGTTATTCCTCTTCCTGTCATTAGCGAGGAAAGCTTTGCCTTCGTGAGCTCTTGTTTGTTGAAGGTACCGGTCTTTACGCCATCTCTCAAAACAGTTATTCGGTCGCTAATATCCAAAACCTCGTCAAGACGGTGGCTGATGAACACAAAAGCAACCCCTTGATTTCTGAGGTCCAGGATTATATCAAACAATCTTCGGACTTCCCTGGAAGTCAGCGAAGCAGTTGGTTCGTCAAGGATCATGAGTTTTGCGTTGGTAGCGATCGCCCTTGCGATGGCAACGAGTTGCTGGTCAGCAAAAGATAGTCTTCCAACCGATTCATTCGGATCAAGGTTTACTCCAAGTCTTTCCAGAACTTCTCTTGCTTTTTTCTTCATCATAGACCAAGGAACAAAGCGAAACTGATTGTTTATGTATTCATGAACAAAAATATTCTCTGCAACAGAAAGGTTTGGGAACAATGAAAGATCCTGGTGAACGACTCGGATTCCTTTGTGAAATGAGAGATATGGATTGGAACGAGAGATCTTTTGTCCTTCAATGTAGATGTCACCTTCGTCTGGTTGTATAGTACCGGTGGCGATTTTCACCAGAGTGCTTTTACCAGAACCGTTCTCACCGACGAGTCCATGAACCTCACCTTGAAAAACTGAAAAATCCACGTTTCGAAGGGCTACAACTCCTCCAAACCTTTTCTTGATACCAACGAGTTTAATAACTTCTCGTCCTTCCGACAAGTGGTGACACCTCCAAAAAGATGCTGGAGCGGCTGCTCCAGCATCGTCTTAATCTCAAGATCTCAAGTGATCAAATCAGAATCCAAAACCTTTTGCAGTTTTTGCATCCGGCATCATAAGTATACGATCTACACTTATTACTTTACCATCAACTTTGATTGGACCTAAGCTCGGAATTTCCACACCACTCTTGATTTGCACACCATCGAGAACCATTTTTGCGACGTAGACCATCGCATAACCGGCGTCTTTTGGATCCCAAAGCTGAACAAATGTTGCTGCACCCATCTCAAGGTATGGAACAATTGTGGACGGAATGGCACTTCCGAAGACCATGACTTTGCCTTCCAGTCCTTTTTCAACAACAGCTTGTGCTGCTCCAATTGGACCAAGACTTCCCCAACCGATAACAGCTTTCAACTGATCACCATAAGTCGTGATCAAGTCTAGAACTGCGGCTCGAGAATCTTCAACACTCTCAGCTGTCGGAAGTCGTGGTGTCAGCTCTTTTAGGAACGGATATTTTTCCTTTGCGTATGCAAGAGCCACATCAGCCCAGAAGTTGTGAAGAGGAACTGTCAAGCCACCAACCAGCATCACAAAACCAGCTGGTTTCTCTGGAGAGTATTTGTTCAATTCACCTTTTTCTTTGAGCTTTTCGACAAGCATATCGATCGGCAACTGACCGTATTTAACGTTGTCGATTGCTTCAACATCCCAATCTATAGCTTCCGTTTCGAAAGGAGATTCGTGTGTGATAACTGCAATACCCTTTTGTCTTGCTCTGCTAAAGACTGGGGCGAGTGCGCTTGCATCTGTCGGAACTACACAAATCGCATTTACACCTCTCGCAACAAGATCTTCGACCATCTTGACTTGAGATGCCGCATCGGCTGTCGTTGGTCCAATCAGGTAGGCGTTAACACCAAGTTCCTTTGCAGCTTGGTTTACACCCTCTGCCATGCGGTTGAACCACGGGATACCAGCGATTTTAACGACTACGGCGATTTCGTAAGTTTTGGCTAAACTGACAATGCTGAACACGAGAAACATCATTGTGATTAAAAGAAGAACCATGAACCGTTTCACCGCAGACACCTCCTTTGTAAGTAACAGCACGGAAATTCTCATGGTGAGTTGTTGAAAGGGGCTCCGTGGGAGCCCCTATTGCGAATCTTATTGATACAGAAGTGGCTTAAGAATAGGAGCATCGATGTTGGTTTTGTCGTACCAGTAGAAACCACTATCGATGAATTTGGGCAACTTTTCTCCTCGGATAGCTTTTATCGCAGCTTCAACTGCTTTGTAGCCCATGCCAACTGGGTTCTGAGTTATAGCACCAGCCATAAGTCCTTCTCTGATAGCATCAAGCTGATGCTTTCCTGCATCGTAACCCACTACGACGATTTTACCCTGCATACGAAGTTCTCTTACAGCCAAAACTATACCCACAGCGGATCCTTCGTTTGCACCGAAGAAGCCTTTGAGATCTGGATGGGCAGTGATAATGGCTTTCGCTATATCAGCAGATCTGAGGTGGTCACCTCCACCGTATTCAACGGCGACGATTTGGATGTTCGGATACTTCTCCTTGATTCGGTTCACAAAGCCGTCTCGTCTTTCGATACCAGTTCGGCTTACAGGATCGTGCACTATTACAGCAATTTTTCCTTCATAACCGATGAGTGATGCCATTCGATCTGCCGCGTGTGCCGCTGCTTCGATGTTGTTTGTGGCAACAGTTGTCAAAGGAATATCGCTTTCAACACCAGAGTCAAAGCAAATAACGGGTATTCCCTGTTTTGCCGCCATTTCCACGTATGGTATGAGTGCTTTGGCATCCAAAGCGGCTAAACCAATGGCATCTGGTTTTCTTGCTAAAGCGTTCAAGAACATTTCAATTTGTTTGTCAATCATCGCTTCGGTCTCCGGTCCTTCGAAAGTTACTCTGACTCCAAAATCACGTCCGGCTTGTTCAGCACCTTGTTTAACCGCTTGCCAGAACTGGTGCTGGAAACCTTTTGAAATCATTGCAATGTACAATTCTTTAGCGACAACCACAGCGCTTGCCAAAACAATGAGAACTGCCAACAGTACCAGAAGTTTACCCTTCATTAAGCAAACACCTCCTCGGCTTTCTTAATTTGATCCCCCTCTCGTTGGGGAGATCTACTAATCTTTCCTTCGAGAAATATCCAAATAGACGGCGGTGATTACTATTGCACCAGTTGCAACCATTTGCCATTCTTGAGGTACGGTGAGAATTCGCAATCCATTTGCCACGGTGCTTATTATCAAAGCACCCAGTATCGTTCCATATATGGAACCTTCTCCGCCCCTCAAAGATGTACCACCAATAACTGCTGCCGCTATTGCATCAAGTTCATATCCGAGGCCCAAGCCAGGTTGAGCAGAATTCAAGCGTGAAGCCATCAGAACACCGCCGAGACCCACACACGCTCCACACATAGTGTAGGTGATTATCTTCCACTTATCTACGGCAAGTCCTGATAACCTTGCAGCTTCTTCATTGCTACCAATCGCAAAAATGTACCGTCCCACTACTGTCTTATTCAAAATTATCATGGTAACTATAGCAGTTGCGAACAGAATAAGAACAGCGTTTGGTATATTGAATCCCGGAAAAATTGCATTCAATAAAGATCCCATAGCTATTTTGTGAAAACTCGGGGCCTGGAAGAAATAAATTGGTCGTAACCCGGAAATAACCAATGCCAAGCCTCTTGCTACCATCATCATACCCAAGGTTGCGATGAAAGGAGGGAGCTTCATTTTAGAGACCACCAAACCATTGGTTGCGCCACACAGCATACCCGTTCCAATTGCTCCAAGGACACCAAGCCACACGGGCAATCCCCAATAACTTATGAAAACCCCAGCCATAACTGCCGAAAGGGTCATTACCGTGCCAAGAGAAAGATCAATTCCTCCAGAGATTATTACAAAGGTAACTCCCAGAGCAAGCATACCGTTTACGCAGGTTGCCAGCAATATCGAAACGATATTTTGAAAGGTGAAGAAACGGGAAGAAGCAACCGAAAAAAACAAGAAAAGTCCACCGAGTGTCACAAGCCTTAAAATTTGGTACAAACCTTCTTGACGTGCTCGAAAAGTTCGTTGGAACTTCTCCAATTTTTCCATTATCAATCGTTCCCTCCTTCAGCTTGGTTAAACTGCCGTTCGTTCTGTTTCTCTTCTCATCGTTGCATATTTCATGATCAATTCTTCTGTTGCTTCCTTTGCGTCCAGCTCACCAGTAATTCTTCCTTCACACATGACGATTATTCTATGACTCATGCGTAGAATTTCAGGTAATTCTGACGAAATCATGATCACTGCTTTGCCTTCTTGTGCAAGTTGATTGAGAATACGGTAAACTTCGTTCTTTGCGCCGACGTCGATACCACGAGTGGGTTCATCAAAGATTAGAATATCGCAATTTTTCATGAGCCATCTGGCAATGATCACCTTTTGCTGGTTTCCACCAGAAAGGAATTTCACCTTCTGTGTAAGCCCAGGTGTTCGAATATGTAGACGATCAACAAATGAGTTGCACGATTCTTTTATGGTCCTTTCCCTCACAAAAGTCTTGAATCTCAAGAATTCCCGTATCGATGGTAAAACTATGTTTACCCCAACATCAAGGTTGAGCATCAATCCTTGTAGTTTACGATCCTCCGGCAAATAGGCTATGCCATGTCTTACCGCATCTACAGGATTCTTTATGTGAACTCTCTTTCCGTTTATGTAGATTTGTCCACCTTCGACTGGATCAGCTCCGAAAATCGCTCTGGCTACCTCCGTTCTTCCTGCTCCGATCAAACCTGCAAAACCAAGAATTTCGCCTTTTCGCAGAGAAAAACTCACATTGTCAATTTCTTTACCACGTCGAAGATTGCGGACCTCGAGAACCACTTCACCATGGACTTGCCGCTCTTTTGAACTTTCGTAAAGTTCCCTTCCGACCATCATTCTTATGATTTCATCAATTGTGACTTCAGTTGTCTTAACAGTTCCTATGTATTGACCATCTCGAAGTACCGTTATGCGATCAGCGATATGCGGGATTTCTTCAAGACGGTGTGAAATGTATATTATCCCCATTCCTTGATCACGCAATTTTTTAAGAATTTTGAAAAGCTGTTCGACCTCGCTTTCACTCAAAGCGGATGTTGGTTCATCTAAGATCAGAACCGAGGAGTTGAAAGAAAGTGCCTTGGCAATTTCCACCATCTGTTGCTGTGCAACTGTTAGGTTCTTCACCTTCGTATTTGGATCAACGTTCAAATGCAAGATTTCCAGATATTCCTTAGCCTTTCTGTTAATTGTTTCATCGTCTAAAAGAAACGAAAGAAACCCACGTCTTCTCGGCTCTCTCCCGATAAAGATATTCTGAGCAACGGTCAGATGAGGCATCAAGTTAAACTCCTGAAAAACAATGCTGATGCCCATTTCTTGCGCGGCTCGTGGGTTGGGAATTTCAACCTCTTTTCCCTTGAAAAAGATCCGTCCCGAATCTTTTTGATAAACACCTGCCAAAATTTTCATCAAAGTCGATTTTCCAGCTCCGTTTTCTCCAACAAGTGCGTGAACTTCTCCAGGTAACAGTTCAAAGTGAACACCCTGCAACGCTTTGACTCCAGGGAAAGATTTCTCAATACCTTCAGCAACCAGCAGAGGTTCAGGCATAGGGTCTACCCACCTTCTTGTACAGAGGTCCAAAATTCATACATGCCCTGAAGTCGGCTCCTTCGAGGTCTTCCGTCCCAAAAGAGCTCCAAGCGGATGGTCTAAAGATCCTTTCTCTCTCGACGTTGTGCATGCAGACGGGAATACGAAGCATTGAAGCCAAAGTTATGAAGAGATCTCCAACGTGGCCATAGGTTATATTACAATGGTTTGCTCCCCAGTTTTCCATGACAGAGTAAACGCTGGTGAAAGCACCCTTGCCGGTCAATCGAGGGACAAACCATGTGGTTGGCCATGTTGGATCAGTTCGATTGGTGAGGATACGGTTCACCTTTTCTGGTAATGTCACCGTGTAGCCTTCCGCAATCTGCAATACTGGCCCGATTCCTTTCACCAAATTGAGACGTGAAATTGTCACGGGCATGCCTCCGCGTGTGGTAAACTGTGTAGAGAATCCTCCTCCCCTGAAGTAACCAAGATTGGCATAGCAGAACTTCGTTGCATTGAGGCACTTTTCGACTTCCTCTGGCGTTATCTCCCAGAAAGGCTTAATTGCTGGTTTTCCATCTATTTCTTCCTCGCCAGTTCCATCTAACGCGGCTGGTCCGGAGTTGATCAGATGAATGACACCATTCTGAGCCAAATCCTTAGGAGTCCAGCCTGTCACTCGCTTAATAGCCTCTGGGCTCCAGAAAGTTCGAACATCCGCAAAAATCTGAGCGGTGTTAGTCAGCAGAAATCCAAATAGCATGCACACACCATTTAGACTATCGTTTTCTGTTGCGAGAATATAAGGTGCACGCAGACCATTCCAGTCAAATGACGAATTCAGTATGGCTTCTGTAAAATCGCCGTTTGGGAAATGATCAGTCCAGTGGCGTTGCCCCTGGAATCCGGCCAAGATGGCGTTGTGCCCCAAACTCTCTTCTGGGAAACCTATCTCAGCGAGTTTCGGATTTCCAACCATTAGATCTCGGATTATCATCGTCATTTTTACTACAAATTCCCAAACTTTGTCCTTGGTTTTTCTGTCTGCTCTATTTTCAGTTGGGTTCGGATCGTCGCCTTCCTGGCAGTATTTTTTCACCCATTTTATGGCTCTTTCAAATTCTTTTTCGTCGTAGATTTTCCTTTCAATCCTTCTCAAGACTTCTGTCATATCTACGTACTCAACTCTCATTCCAAGATAATCTTCAAAGAAATCTGCATCAACGATTGAACCAGCGATGCCCATTGAGACGCTTCCAACGGACAGATAGGACTTGTTTTTCATCATACTTACGGCAAGAGCTGCTTTCGTGAACTTGATCAGCTTTTCCTGAACATCAGGTGGGATCGATGTGTCATCTTTGTCCTGTACATCCTTACCGTATACTTTGAAAACAGGCAAACCTTTTTGTGTATGTGCTGCAGAAACTGCAGCCAGATAAACTGCTCCAGGACGCTCAGTACCATTGAAACCCCATACCGCTTTTGGAATATCGATAGTCATATCCATTGTTTCCGAACCATAACACCAGCAAGGAGTAACAGTTATCGAAACCCCCACACCCTCCTTGCGAAACATCTCATCGACCATTCTGGCTTCAACAACTCCACCAATGCACCGATCAGGAACGACACATTTAACTCTTTCACCGTTAGGAAGATAGATATTTTCCTCTATGAACTTTGCCACTGCTTTGGCAAGGTTTAGGGTTTGGGCTTCAAGGGATTCTCTTACTCCACCATAACGGCCGTCAATAGTTGGGCGGATACCAATCTTAGGCAGGTCTTCGACAAAACGTTTCTCACCCTTAAGAACTTTTAGTTTCATATTTTATCCCCCTATCGGACGTGGTTTCTACATTGAATGTTACCATACATACAGCTTTCTTGAAAATAGGCAGAAATTATTTTCTTTTATGTTTCAAAGTTGACGATTAGATTGAAAGGTAACGCACATTTATTTTTTGAGTAACGCATACGTTTGCATCGCTTAGCTTTATGATATTACGACGAAAATCAATAGTCAAGCGAAGAAAAACAAAGCAAAAAGATGATTGAGGAAGAATTCCGTCGATAAAATCCAAAATTTGTCGAAATCGGAAGATTTCAGCAATTCATTGCCATTGACGATAAATAAAGCTCGTGTAAAGTAGAATTGAAAAGAAGGATCTGTTGCGAAATCGATTGCGGCAGGTGACAAAAATTGCGTGCTACCATAAAACAGATTGCGGCAGAAGTTGGAGTAAATCCGTCAACCGTGTCACGTGCTCTTAACGGCAAGTCGGGCGTCAGTCAAGTTCTTAGGAAGAAGATTCTTGAAGTTGCACAAAAGATGGGTTATACACCAGATATGACTGCCACCGGTCTTAGGACTGGAAAAACGGGCATTGTCGGCGTGTTGATACCGGACATTTCAAATCCGTTTTTCGCACATGTTATTCGAGGAATGGAAAAAGTTCTTCGTCCTGCTGGTTACCACCTTCTATTGTGTTCAACAGAAGAAGACCCCGAGTATGAAATGGACAATCTCAAGACGTTGCTGAGTCAAAAAGCCGAAGGGATTCTGGCGGCACCGGTGGATTCTCGGGGTAACAAAATTATCTATCAAAAGATTGCGAGATCTGGTATACCACTCGTGTTTTTCGACAGAATTATTCCGGGTATCGATGTAAGCTATGTTGTCACCGACAACGAATCTGGTGTTTTTGAGTTGGTACACTACCTTAATGCAAACGGTCACAAGACTTTGGGCATAATCACAGCAAGATCAAGGTCCTTCACAGGGAGAGCAAGACTTAGTGGAACACTCAGAACGGCTACACAACTCGGGATGTTGATAAGGAATGAATGGATAATCAATGGTCAATCAAGTGAAGAAGGAGGATATCTGGCAGTTAAGCAACTCTTTTCGTTGCCTGTCAAACCAAGTGCGCTTATAGTGAGTAATAACTTGATGATGCTCGGTGTGATGAAAGCTTTTAGAGAACTAAAAGTAAAAGTTCCCGAGGATATTTCTGTTGTTTCTTTTGATGATTCTCGTTGGAATGAGATCTTTGATCCTCCCATAACCTGCGTGGCTCAAGAGCCTGAACAGATGGGATTGATAGCCGCTACACTTCTTTTGAACTCCATTATGCACAGAGAAAAAGTCAGTAAGGTCATCCTGAAACCTTATTTCGTGGAAAGACAATCAGTTGCGAAATTAGCAACTGCCAACGTTTAGAAGATAAGAAGTTTTGCCATCAATTCTCACTTTTTCAGTTGTACGGGTTAGCTGACCTGTTACTGAAAATATATGATCGTATGATCATATAAGAATATAATAAGTGTGGTGGTCTTGGTGGATATTGTAGAGCTTTTTAAGGTCTTGAGCGATCTGAATAGACTGAGGATATTGAATTTACTACTTAGAGAAAAACTCTGCGTTTGTGAACTGCAGACAATCCTTGGTATGACGCAGTCGAACACCTCGAGACATTTGAACAAGCTGAAAGACGTTGGAATCATCGAAGCAGAAAAGTCTGGTCAATGGGTGTTTTACAAGATTTCTGAAGAATTTCTCAAAGAAAATAGTGTTTTGCTGGAATTCGTTCGACGCAGATTTGAAACCGAACAACCTTTCTGCAAAGACTTGGGAACTTTGAGAAAGTACAAATCCAGCTTCACCTGCAAAGATATTCGTGAAAGAAAAGATCTGGTCGAAAAGTTTATCTACCACAAGGAGGGAGAAAGATGAAGAAGAAGGTTGCCTTCATATGTGTGAAAAATTCCTGCCGTTCTCAGATGGCCGAAGGTTTTGCAAAGCAATA
>FWWL01002749.1_pt1 | contig 23376 bp, 18 predicted proteins | sample 2228331 | NCBI WGS metagenome assembly FWWL01 (sample SAMEA103939775, study PRJEB20133) | metagenome | reverse complement strand
AAAAAAAGCCACCTCTGAGTGAGGTGGCTTAGTGGGCGCAGAAGGATTCGAACCTCCGACCCCCTGCTTGTAAGGCAGGTGCTCTGAACCAACTGAGCTATGCGCCCAAAGCGGCCACAAAGGTAGAGGCGCCTTTTTCAAACGACCAAATGTTTTTTTGAAAAAGTCTTTTTACCTCTGTAGCAGCGCCACATTGTTTTTTCAAGGTCTCTGTGAGAGGTTTTGGCTAGGGTACAGAGGCGTCGCATGTTTTTTCTCTACACAGCTATAAGCATCTGGATACCTTCGCTCCTTATTTGCGCTGTAATCCATTAGCTGGGAGAACAAATGCTATCATTCAGGGAATTCGAGCTGTTGTATGAAGAGTGGGTGGAGCATCCCTCTGCCGAGTATCGCCGACGTGTCGGCTCTCCGGTAAATATAGATGCTGCATCTCTTGACCAATTTTTGCAGCGATTACACACCCACCGCGCCGACTATCCAAACATGGCCTTTTGGCTGCTGATAGACTACAAGACGCTTTTGGTCGCCCGCGGCGAAGGCGACGAGCAGGCGCTGGGCGCGCCAGTGCGGATCTATCGGGATATGCTTATGCGCATACACCCTGATTATCTGCTGCCTTATTTCCGCTGGCGCAAAGCAGCTTATCAGATGGTTTTCCTCTATCCTGAAAAAATGCGGCAGCCACTTCTACATGCTTTCCGCATTTCATTACCTTTGAGGGTGCGCTTCGACAAGTACTGGTGGTTCTGCATCAACTCCACCGTGGTGCAAATGGACGCTGAAGGCCGAATAGCCACAATCTTGCTGACCTTTTACCGTGAAAGCGAGTGGTCTCCGCACAACCTGCGCCCCGTCGAGGCCAGTCTCTTCAGCTATTCGGAGGAAAATGAGGACATTAACAAGGAACTGGCTGCGCAGCTTTCCCTGCAGATGTCCGAAGTCTTCACTGATGCAGAACTCGACCTACTGGCCCTGTACGCCGCCGGTAGGAATACCGATGAGGTGCTGGCCGCTAAGAACTGGTCGCGCCACACACTGCACGAGTACAACGCACACTTGCTTCGAAAATCAAAGGAGCTTTTCGTGTACGACTTTAAGAGCGCCCGCGACTTTGCAGAATATTGTCAGGAGCGCCAAATGCTCTTGTTCAAGCCGATTTCCCCTAGGTAGGGGTTTTTTGCGGAAGAATGAGGCCGATACTTTTGCGCCAACATCATCAAAGCACGCTACGACTTTTTTCGTTTTCAAATTGATCGGGCTGCTCGCTTCTGAAAGAGAGGCGGGCAGTTATTATTTTCGGACTGTCTCAAATACCTCGGCAGCATTGAAGCATTGAGCGGCAGATAGCCCCCCTTTCCGCGCCGCCATGACGCCGTAGCGGATGTCGTGGATGCCTTCCTTGCTGTGGGCGTCGGGATTGATGCTGATGCGCACGCCGTACTGTAATGCCTTGGGTATAAGCGACCAATCCAAATCTAATCGGTGCGGATTGGCATTCAGCTCCACCACCACCCCGTGGCGGGCGCAGGCCTCAAACACCGCATCCCAATCGAGCGAATACCCTGCACGGCTCAATAGTAAGCGCCCTGTCGGGTGGCCCAGGATGGTGGTGAAAGGGTTCTCAATAGCGCGCAGCACCCGTTGCGTGGCTTTCTCAATGCCCATATTCAGGTTGGTATGAACAGACGCTATCACAAAGTCGAATTTCTCCAACAGCGCTGGCTCATAGTCGAGCGAACCATCAGCCAGGATGTCGCTCTCGATGCCTTTGAGAATGCGAAACGGTGCCAATTCGGCATTCAGGGCATCTATTTCGTCCATTTGGGCCGGCACGCGCTCTGGCTTCAGCCCATTGGCGTAGAATGCCGATTGGCTGTGGTCTGTAATCCCGATGTAGGCGTAGCCCAATTCTCGCGCATACAGGCACATATCACGCAGGCTGTGCAGGCCGTCGCTCCAAGTAGTGTGCACGTGCAGCACGCCCCGGATGTCGCCATCCGTAATGAGCGCAGGCAAGCTACCCCTGCGCGCAGCACCTATCACCCCCTCGTTTTCGCGCAGCTCAGGCGGCACATAGGGCAATCCGCACTGCTCAAAGACCTCCTGTTCCAAGCGCGGCTGGCTGCCCGATAGCTGAGGAAACGCCGCAAAGAAGGCCTCTACAAAGGCGGTGCTGCCCGTCGTCTCAAAAAGCCGCGAGCCAAATGCCTCTGCCCGGCAGTGGAAAAGGCGCAGCGGCGTCTGCCCCTCCAAGCGCAGGTGATAGACGCTGCCCTCGGCGCGTTCTACTGACAGCACCTGACCATCGAAAGCCGCAGCGAGGTCGCCGTTGTATCCTACGAGCATGTCCAAGTGCTCCACTACCGGACATCGCCGACGCACTTCGCCCGTAGGTGCCACAAACGCTCCCGGAAGGCGCCCCGTAAGCCAGGCCCCCACAAAATCCGCCGCCTCCTCGGCCGTCGGGTAGTGTAGCTTGTCCTTGCTGCGCAAGTAATACTCGAGCTGGTTCTTCACATTCTCCTGCGTTTTCAACCCAAAGCCCTTGGCCGCTGCCAAACGGTTCTCGTGGCAGGCGTACCACAACTCGCCCACATCTGCAATGCCCATCTCCTGCCACACCACCCGCACCTTCTTGGGGCCAAAGCCCCCAATGTGTAGCATCTCCACCACTCCTGGTGGCGTCTGGGCGCGCATTTCCTCCAGCGCTTTCATCTTGCCTGTTGCCAGCAACTCCCTGATTTTCTTCGTAATAGCCGGGCCAACACCCCGTATGGCCTGTATCTCCGCGTCTGTTAGCTCCGCCAGCGGGCGCTCCACCTTGCGCAGGGCCAAATACGCGTTTCGATACGAACGCACCCGAAAATCATCGGCATCGTGCAACTCCAACAAATCAGCCAACTCATTGAAAGCCTGGGCGATATCCCGATTGCTCATAAGGGCAGGTAAGAGCCGCTGCTTAGCGGCACATTAAGGGTAGTGAAAAGCAAGGCGAAAGGTACGCACACTTTGCCGGCATAGTGGTGCTCATCCTCGTAGTAGCCTTATGCGCATCATTTGCTCTGGGCAGGACCTTTCTTTCCTCTATTTGTTTTTTGGGAAAAACGGCCCTGCGCTCTGGCTTGGCTTACTCACCCTAAGCTGGCGTCCTTACCTTAGCCTTGTGCACGGCTGCGTCTCGCTTTTGGCTTTAATAATGGCGTGGTGGCGGCCTCTCGTCTCCATCTCAGCCCGCAGAGGTTGCGTGAGAAGTCAAACATTTACCCCAAGTGCGGAGACGGCATGGCGCAGCTACGCTATTAACTGAGACCAGGAGCGGGACGGGCGCAGGCTAAGCCTGGGATAGGGCTTCTGTGTTGCGCGTGCGCGAAAGGGTCAAACAGGAGTTCCGAGGCCTTTTTTCTCAAAAAACAGTTGTCTTAGTGGAGAATGGTGAGTTAAGAGCCTCAGCCCTGTTTCGGCTTTTCTGTTTGTTAGGGCCTTGTTGTTGTGGTGTCTGGTTGCTGTGGTTGTATTTTGGGCGGCGTAGATGCCTCCGCCAAAACGGCGAATAATAGCGAAGTTTGCCACGCTATTTTTTTAGTTATCTATCACAACGCTCATGATTCAGCGCATTCAAACCCTTTGGTTGCTGGCTGCCATCGCCTGTATTGTAGCGGCCTTTTTCGTACCTTTGATGCAGGCGCCCGTCGAAGACCCTGCCCGCGGCGTAAGCGTATTGGCCGACGGTGCCCTCACGCCTGCCGACAATGCAGGGCTGTTGGGGCTTTCCGGTCTTGGTGCTCTGACGGCCTTAGTGGCCATTTTTCTATTCAAAAACCGCCCTTTGCAAGCTCGTATGGCCATGGCAGGTGCAGGTATTGGCGTGTTGTTGTTTGGCCTGGCGCTGTTGGCTGTCAATATGGCGCGCACGGAGTTGCCCGCTCAGTCTGACGCTCACCTGAACATGGGTCTGGCGTTTCCGCTGCTCTACACGGTTTTTTGTTGGCTGGCTGCGCGTGCCATCCGCCGCGATGAGGCCTTGGTGCGCTCCATGGACCGCTTGCGCTAAAGGGCTACCTGCAGGGCGTTTTTCAGGATGGAAAACTCCGCCGGTGTTTTGCCTAAGAATTCTCCGTCGGCCTCCAGGCCGATAGGCGCTGCGCCAGTGTGTTCTACGCGCAGGGCTGTGGTCTGAAAGCCGTGCACGCGGGGATGCTCCAAGAGTGTGCCCTGGTAGAAGCGCCTTGTCTGGAGTAGCACTTCCCATTTGGGCAGGTCTGGGGCGTAGGTAACGGCGAGTAGCCCATCGTTGGGCACGGCGTGGGGTACCAGTTGCATGCCGCCGCCCGAATAACGACAGATGCCCACGTTGATGGTGTAGAAGGCCTCTTCGGCTGTGCACTCTTGGGCGTGCAGCCGTCCTGGCGTTGGCTCAAAATCAAACAGATAGCGCCCTACAGCTATCAGATAATGGAGCCGAGAAGAGAAGCGGCGTTTCTCTGTCTTTTGGGCGATGAAGGCGTCGTATGCCATGCCGGCCACGTTGGCAAAGTATCGGTACGCTGAATGCCCATTTTTCTGCAGATAGTCCACTCGGCCCACATCTTGCCAAGTGCGGTCTCCCACTAATAGCCGCCTCAGCCGTGCTTCGGGGTCTGGCGGAATGTCGTAAGTGCGCGCCCAATCGTTGCCAGAGCCAACGGGCAGCATGGAGAATAGCACCTCTTGTGGTGGCACATGGGGTTGCATCAGGATGCCGTTGACCAGTTCATGGCAGGTACCGTCGCCGCCCATGCCCAGAATTTGCCTGTAGCCGCCGAGCAGGGCATCTTCCACGAGCCGAATGGCGTGCCCTCGGTGTTTTGTGAAGCGCATGGAATAGGCAAAGCCAAGTTGCTGAAGCAGCTGCTCTACTACGGGCCAGCGTTTGGCTGCTCGCCCATTGCCTGCTGTTGGGTTGACTATGATGCACCAGGGCTGCATGCAGGGTTTTAGGTGTTATTCAGCCGTCTTGTTTTACGCTGCTGGGCGGCTGAGGTCGTCGAGGATGTCCTTGAGGAGCTGGTAGAAGCGCTCTACAGCCGGGATGTGTGCGCGCTCATCGGGCGAGTGCGCTCCGGTGATGGTAGGGCCAAACGAGAGCATTTCCATGCCCGGGTATTTGGCGCCGATGAGGCCGCATTCCAAGCCGGCGTGGATGGCCTCAATGCGCGGTGGGTGGCCCAGCAGTCGTTCGGCGGCTCGGCGCCCTACGGTAAGGAGCGTAGAGTGCATATTAGGCTGCCAGGCCGGATAGCCATCGGTGTGGCTCACTTTGGCGCCAGCCAGCCTTAGCCCTGCGGCGATGGAGGCGGCCAAGTGTCGTTTGGCACCCTTCACAGAACTGCGCTGGCTGGTGCCCACCAGCAGGCGGCCGTTTTCCTGGGTTATGGTGGCGAGGTTGGTGGAGGTCTCCACCAAGTCTTCGATGTCGGCACTCATGCGCACCACGCCGTGTGGCAGGGTGAGGAGGAGTTGCAGTATCCGGGTGGCGAAGCGCTTAGTGTAGGTGCGCTCGGGCATGCTCACCTTTTCGACGCTTACGCGGAGGTCTGGGTCGGTGGTGCCGAACTCGCTCAGGAAAATGCCCTGGCATTGGGCCAGTCGTTCGTGCAGGGCGGCTTCCTGGTCGGCCCGGAGCACCACCACTGCTTCGGCCTCGCGCGCAATGGCGTTGCGCTTGCTGCCGCCTTGTAAAAAGGCGATGTGAGGCTTGAGCGGTTGCAGTTCGTGCAAGGTTCGGGCGAGTAGCTTGATGGCATTGGCCCGACCTAGGTGGATGTCCATGCCGGAGTGGCCGCCTTTCAGCCCGCCGATGCGCAGGGCGAATGCGGTGCTGCCTTTGGGTGCAGCAGGTTCTGTGGCTATGGCAAAGGTACCGTTGGTGTCAATGCCGCCCGCACAGCCGATGCAAAAGACGCCGTCCTCTTCGGTGTCCAAGTTGAGCAGGAGGCGGCCCTTGAGGGCTTTAGGCGATAGGTCTTTGGCGCCGTTGAGGCCTGTTTCCTCGTCCACGGTGATGAGGATCTCCAGCGGCCCATGGACGGCTTCAGGGTCTGCGGCAATGGCCAAGGCTGCAGCCACACCGATGCCGTTGTCGGCGCCTAAGGTCGTGCCGTTGGCGCCTATCCATTCGCCATGGCGCACCAGTTGGATAGGGTCGCGCTCGAAGTCGTGTTGTGTACCGCGGTTTTTTTCGCACACCATGTCGCTGTGGGCTTGTAGCACTACGATGGGGGCCTTCTTGCGTCCGCGGCTGGCTGGCACGCGCGCCACGAGATTGCCCCGCTTGTCGCGGGTATATTTAAGCCCGAGGCGGCGAAACTGCTCCTCTAAATAGGCGGTGATGCGCTCCTCCTTCTTTGAGCAGCGCGGGATTTGACTGATTTCGTAGAAGAACTGCCATAGCAGTTCGGGCTTAAGGCCTTCAATAGCAGTGCGGGAAGACATGTCCTAAGTGAGTGAAGTTTTGGTTAGCGTATCTTTTCTTTTAGTTGCGCCTGAAAGGATAGAAAGGGTAGGAGCAAAGGTAAGTTTCCTTTTTTGGCCTCAGCTCAGGTTTACGGAGATGCCTATTGGAAAGAAGGGCAAAGATTTTGGCGGAGTATCGGAGTGGGGCCTAAACGGAGACAACTTGATACTGATAGCACCGGTGTTCTTTGTATCATTGCGCCCGCAATTCAATATTATCGTTAAACGAATACGGATTTTCTGGTTATGAAAAAGCTCTTCTTCCCCCTAATCCTCCTCTGCCTGCCGGTTGCCCTTTTAGCCCAGGCGCCCAAAGTTGTTCGCGATTTTTTCGACAAGAACACGGTGGGCGAAATACGCCTGAACCTCCCTTCAGAAAAATGGAACGAAACCTTAGACTCCATGCGCCTTTATGGCGAAGGTATGCTCGTGGGTAGTGTTATCATTGACGGCGTTAGCTATGAAGGTGTAGGTGTTCGCTTTCGAGGGAATAACTCCTATCAATTGGGCCTCAAGCGAAATCCCTTCCATATCAAACTGAATTACACCGACAAGTCGCTTCAACACCAGGGGTGCACGTCGGTCAAGCTGTCGCCGGCACTGCGCGACCCCAGCATGGTTCGCGAGGTGCTCTTTCACGAAATTGCTGCTCAGTACATGCCTTCTCCGCGCGCCTCATACACCAAGGTGTACGTTAACAACGAGTACATCGGGGTATTCATCAATTTGGAAAGCGTCGAAGGGCAATTCCTGAACAACCACTTCGGCTCCAGCGACGGACCGCTGTTCAAGGCTGGTGTAGATTACAAACCCGACAATATTCCCACTGGTTGTAAGCAGAACCTCTTCGGCTCTTTGGAGTACGAAGAGGACATCAACTGCTACCGCCAAAACTTTGAGATGAAATCTGACCGTGGTTGGCAGGCACTGCAGGAACTGACCCGCATCCTCAACAAAGACTTGAGCAAAATAGAAACCGTTCTGGACGTGGATCGCGCTCTTTGGATGCTGGCCTTGAACAATGTCATGGTAAACTTGAGCAGCTACTCTGGCGCCCGCAGTGTGAACTATTACCTGTACCAAGACAAGCACGGGCGCTTTCAACCCGTCCACTGGGATCTGAACCTGTCTTTTGGCAGTTTCAAAAACACGGGACAAGGCAGCGACCTCGACCTGCGCGGTCTGCAGCGCCTCGACCCCCTGCTGCACGCCGACAACCCACTTAAACCCTTGATTAGCCGACTGCTGAGCGACCCCCTGTATCGGAAAATCTACTTGGCCCACGTGCGCCAGATCAACAGCGATTTCTTCGCCAATGGCGAGTACGAAAAGCGCGCAAAGGCACTGCAGGCGCTTATTGTAGTGCCCTACAACGATGACAAGTACAAGCAATACAGCCTGGAGGAATTTCAGAACAGCCTAAAAATCACTACCGGAGCACGCAGCCGAATCCCGGGCATAGTAGAGTTGATGGGCAAGCGCGCGGCATTCCTCAAAGCGCATCCTGAGCTGACCGCTCTGCCCTCCAACATCAGCGACGTGGGCGTGCAAGGCCGCGCCAAATTTGAGGCCCAACCGGTAAGTGCTTTCCGCATCCACTGCAAAGCCGACCGCTATCCCAAACGCGTGTTCATCTACTACCGCTTCCAGCCCGACCAACCCTACAAGAGCGCAACCATGACGGAAGACGCTAACGCTGCACTGCCGGCGGGCACCAAGTCTTTTTCCATCAGTATTGACGCGCCCAGCAGCGATGCTGAATTGGAGTATTACCTCATGTCTGAGAATGCTGGCACAGTGCAATTCGCTCCGCTCAATTACGTTCAGGCGCCGTATAAAGTGCGGCTGGCTGACTTGAATAGATAGCGCGATGTTTCTCCTGTAAGAGTGCGTCCGCTCGGCAGCGCCCGCTATTGGAAAATACAACTGATACTATGCGAACAATCCTCTTTTGGCTCTCTTTGACAGCAGCAGGCGTAGGCGCGTCTTACCCTGCTGCTGCTCAAGATTTTTACGGAAAGGGTATCCAGGAAATCCGCATCGAATTGCCCTATGTAGACTGGGACTGGAAGCTGGACTCTCTCAAGACGGTTAACCCGGAAGGGCGCCTGTTGGGCACTGCCTTCATTAATGGGGGCAAGTATGACAGTGTGGGCGTGCGTTACAAAGGGAACAGTTCCTACTACCGCACCCGCAAGGAAACCTCGCGGAAGCTGCCTATTAACATCAAACTCAACTTCCGCAAGAAGGAACAGACTCTCAAGAGTGGACATACCACCGTCAAACTGTCCAATGCCTTTTTGGACCCCAGCTTCGTGCGTGATCCTCTAGCGTATATGATTGTGCGGCGCTACATGCCCGCTCCGCAGTGCAACTTCGCCAAGGTGTTTATCAACAAGAATTTCTTTGGCTTGTATGTCAATTCTGAGTCTATTGATGAACTTTTCATTGAGAAACACTTTGGCACACGCGCGGGCTACCTTGTGAAATGCGACCCAGACCAGTGGAAGCGCGTGCGCAGCCAGAGCGGATGCCCAAAAGGCGAGAACGCCTCGCTGATGTATCTCAACGAGAACCCGGGCTGTTATGAGGCCTTTTACGAAGTGGATGATCCTGCCGCCTGGCGACCACTCATTTATCTCATTAAAGTGCTCAACCAAGAACCGCAGAAAATAGAAACTGTCCTCAATATTGACCAGACACTGTGGATGCATGCCATTAATAATGTCATAGTCAATTTAGACAGCTATACCGGGTCTCTGTCGCACAACTACTACCTCTGGATTGACTCTACGGGCGTAGGGCATCCACTCATTTGGGACTTGAATATGGCCTTCGGCGGCTGGCGGCGCGATTTCAGCTTCAGCACTATGAGCGACCAAGAACTCATCGAGTATAGCCCGCTGGCAGAATTTAATAACGCTAAGCGACCGCTCATTTCTAAACTCCTGCGCGTGCCACTGTATCGGAAAATCTATCTTGCTCACGTGCGCACTATTGTGAATGACTGGCTGGCCAATGGCCAATGGCTCAAAGAAGCAGAGGCCATGATGAAGGAGATAGACCCGTGGGTACAAAAAGATACGCTGAAGCTGTACTCCTACGAAGCCTTCAAGAAGAGCTTAGACAGCACATTGGTTGTCGGCCCCGACAAGATCATCGGCCTGCGCCAGCTTATGGATCGGCGCGCCAAGTACCTGCAACAACATCCAGCCCTTAACAGGCCGGCGCCAGTAATAGATGCTGTTCGCCATGAAGTCAAGAGTGATAGCGTCCTCATTACGGCGGCATTCAAAGACGCAGAAAACGGTTGGCTCTTTTATCGGAAGCACCGCATGTTTGCCTTTAAGGCATTGCCCATGAACGACGCCGGAGAGAACGGCGATGCCGAGGTGGGCGATGGCATCTTCAGCGCATTAGTGCCGCTTTCAGAGATTAACCACTATTATGTGGTGGGAGAAAACAAAGACGCTGCGGCGCTTTACCCAGAGAGAGCCTCACATGAGTTTTTGAAAATTGAATAACCGCCCTTTTCCTGGGTTATTTGGGTGGGAACACCTGCTGGGCCATGTTCATGCTCTTGCTGAAGGCGCGACGATCGAGGCCTATTTCTACGCCCATTTCGTCGAAGAAGAAAAGCAGGTTTTCGGTAGCCATGTTGCCTGTCAGGTCGTCTTTGGCCATGGGGCAGCCGCCAAAGCCGCGCATGGCGCTGTCGAAGCGACGGCATCCGCTTTCCCAGGCGGCTTCTATCTTTTCGCGCCAGTTGTATGGTTGCGTGTGTAGGTGGGCGCCAAAGACAATGTTCGGGTAAGCAGGGATAAGGTTGCTGAACAGGTAAGTGATATTCTCTGGCGTGGAGCACCCGATGGTGTCGGACAGGGAGAAGATGCGAATGCCAAATGGAACGAGTGCACTAACCCACTTCTGTACGATTTCCACGTTCCACGGGTCTCCGTAGGGGTTACCAAAGCCCATGGAGATGTAGAGCACGAGCACCTTGCCGTGCTTTTCGCACAGTTCTTGGATGGCTTTGGTGCGTTCCACGCTCTCGGCAATGGTGGCGTTGGTGTTGCGCAGCTGGAAAGTCTCGCTGATACTGAACGGGTAGCCTAAGTAACTGATCTGTGGGTATTTGCAAGCCTCTTCGGCGCCGCGCTCGTTGGCCACAATGGCCAGTAGTTGCGTTGGGGTGTTGCTCAGATCCAGGCGGGCCAACACCTCGGCGGTGTCGCGCATTTGAGGGATGGCCTTAGGGCTGACGAACGAGCCGAAGTCTATGGTGTGAAACCCGACGCGCAGCAGTTGGTTAATATAGGCCGCCTTGACGTCTGTCTCGATGAACGTACTCAGCCCTTGCATGGCGTCGCGCGGGCATTCTATGAGCTGAACCGAGGAGGCTGTATCAGGCATGTGAGGGAATTGGGTTAAGGAGTAGTGTGGATGAACAAAACACCTGCCTCAAAGTTATGCTGCCTATCTTGCCCTCTCGTTCCTTTACGACAGATGCCGCATTTTTGCACTTGATGAAACACAAGAACCTCTGGATTATCGCCGGCCTGCTTCTCATCATCGTTGGCCTAACGGCCTTGGCCTTGCAGCTAGTGGGGGCACAATGGGCCTTCCTTCAGTTTTTGGAAAAACCGGGCCGCCTTTTCTCTTTTGTTGCTAAGATCCTCATGATCATGGCGGGTTTCGTGCTGTTGGTAGTGGTCAACACAGACTGGGAGCGCGAGCGCCGCGAGAGCGAAGAACTGTAAAAAAATCAGGGCGGCTCCCTCGAGAGAAAACCGCCCTGAGTGCAGGAGTTAGCGCTCGCTTTAGAAGGGAAAGATCAGGCCTGCCGTCAGCGCGATGCCGCGGTTTTTGATGGTCGGTTCATCACCGCTGTGGCCCGAGCCGCTGCCGTGCTCGTGCTCGTCTAAGTTGGTAAAGCCCAATAGATAGCGGCCATCCACGAACAGGCGCAGCGAGGAGCCTAAGTTCAGCCCCAGAGAGGCGCCAATTTGGGCACCTAAATCGGTGCGGCTGATTTCGTCCCGCTCAAAGTCAATAGACTCTGTCTGTGTCTCTGTTTGGCCCAAAGCCGTGAGGGTTGTTTTGGTCTTTCCGTTTAGGCCGTAGCCGAAGCTCGGACCAAGGAGCACATCGAAGCGTCCTAAGCCAAAGCCTGTTCCAACTTTAAGCAGGAGGGGAACTTCGAGGTAGTTGATGCGCTGCGTAAGGTCAAGGCTCACGTTGCCAAGAACGGGGTCAATTGCTGATACCGAGAGGTTGCCGCCCTTCTGGATGTAGTTCACCTCTGGCTGAATGGCTAAGTTGTCGCTGAGGCGGATCTCTAACAGGGCGCCGAAGAGTATAGCGTTGACAGAATTTGGATCTGTTCCCGCCTCTTCTTTTGCGGCATCGTTGAACGACCAGTTGGCCAAGTTGAGACCACCGCGAATACCCAGGGCGATCTGGGCGGAGAGGTTTGCTGCGCACACAACGACGAGCACGAGTAGTGCAACTTTAGGGAAGTGTTTCATCGTGATGATACTGTTTTAGTGAAGTGTGATGTTTTTCCGCAGCAAAGGTAGCTCCAGACTAAACTATTATATGCCTCTTGGGTTTTAATTTTTATTATATTGCCCTGATTTTTTCGTCGAAGAGGCCATTGTTCACACCCATGAATCTTACTGTTTTTGGAGCATCGCTGATAGATCCGGCAGCCATTGACCAGATAGAACGCTGCCTGACGACTCCAGAAGACCGAGCGGTGCTGACGGCCGATGCGCATGTGGGCTACGGGCATCCGATTGGTGGGGTGGTGGCCTACCGGGATAAGATCAGCCTTTCGGGTGTGGGCTTCGACATCGCTTGTGGCAACAAGGCATGCCGAACCCGTATTCGCGCTGCTGACGTGGACGTGGAGAAGGTCATGGACGAGATTTTCCGCCAGATCGGCTTTGGCATCGGGCGGCCTAACCCCAAGCCTGTGGATCATCCGGTGCTGGAGCACATTGCGCACGCGTCCTTCAAGCCGCAGCGCGCCCTGTTGCCGTTAGCGGCCGAACAATTGGGCACCGTTGGCTCGGGCAATCATTTCATTGACCTGTTCGAGGACGAAGAGGGCTGGCTCTGGGTGGGTGTCCACTTCGGCTCTCGAGGCTTTGGGCACAAGACGACCACGGGCTTCATTGCGCTATCCAAGGGCAAGCGCTTCGATGAGCACGTGCCTGAAGGCGGCATGTATGCGCCCCCTATCCTCTTCGATGCGCGCAGCGAACTGGGACAAGACTACCTGGCGGCCATCCAACTGGCTGGCGAGTATGCCTATGCTGGGCGCGATTTAGTGGTGGACAAGGTACTGGAAATCTTGGGCGCCAAAGCTGTTTTTGAGGTGCACAACCACCACAATTTCCTGTGGGAAGAAGTGCATTTCGGGCAGAAATACTACGTGGTGCGCAAGGGAGCCACGCCTGCCTTTCCGGGCCAATACGGCTTTATTGGGGCCAACATGGCCGACATTTCGGTCATCATTCGCGGGGTAGAAAGCCCGAAGAGCAAGCAAGGGTTGTATTCCACGGTGCACGGAGCGGGGCGCGTCATCAGCCGCACCCAGGCTGCGGGTAAACGGCGCTGGAAGAACGGCAAGATTCAGTATATGTCGGAGGGCATTGTGCGCTGGGGCAATGTGAAAAAGCTAATGAAGGCGCGCGGCATCGTATTGCGGGGAGGTGCGCCGGATGAAGCTCCGGAGTGCTACAAGCCTCTACAGGAGGTATTGGAGGAACACGCCGGCACTATCGAAATAGTCCATCGCTTGCGTCCTATTGGAGTGGCCATGGCTCCTGCAGATGTGTATGACCCGTATAAGGACTGAAGGTAATAAGGAACTTTTACAGGGTAATTACAAAGGGTACATTTTCCAGAGCGTCCGCAAGACCTGGCATTTTGAAGTGATGAATGATGAATGATATTTTCCAAAGCGCCCTCAGAGCCTGCTATTTTGAAGTGAAAAGTGATAAGTGATAAGTGAAGATTAGAACCGGCCACTTCCTACCCCCCTTGCCTTTCTCACCTCCATTTTTTTAGGGTGAAAAAACAGCTGGCGGCTTCAGAGCGGCTGCTGTGGGCGTAGTAGTTGGGGCGCGGCTCCTGCTGGGCCCCGTGCGTGTTTTCGTCCCGCTTTCGGGCCTTAATAATGGCGAAACAGCGGCCTCTCGCCTCCGCGCCTGCAAGCAAGGCGACCCTGCGGTGCCGCTCATGCCGTTATTAAGCCCCCAGGGCGAGACGGGCACACGCTGAGGGCCGGGCTAAGGTACGGGGGCTACCTGCGTGCGCGAGGGCCAAGCCAAAGACCGAAGGCCGTTTTTCCCAAAAACATGTGGACGTGTAGTGGGTGAATGTAGGTAAAAGTGCAGCGGTGGTATTGGAAACTGTGGGATAGATGGAAAGGAGAGCTATTTTCGCCGCGAGACAAAAGACAAGTAACTATGCTCAAATGGACTGTGCTCTTTGGCCGTGTATGGTCAATTTTCTGGGTGTTGCTGCTAGTAGTTGGCTCCTTGTGTGGGCAGACGGTAGAGCATTTGCGTGGGCTTTCATGGCGCAATATTGGGCCTGGTGCGATGTCGGGGCGCATTACGGCGTTGGCATGTGACCCAACTAATCCGAGTGTTATTTATGCGGGTGCTGCTTCGGGCGGCGTTTGGCGGAGCCGAAGCGGTGGCATGCAGTGGGAACCAATCTTCGACAGCGCACCGAACCAGAGCATTGGGGCAATAGCCATTCATCCCGGGAACCCGGATCTTATTTGGGTGGGCACGGGAGAAGGCAATCCCCGGAACTCGCAAAACTTTGGCACGGGCATCTTCAAGTCTATTGATGGGGGCCGTACATGGCAACACATGGGCTTGGAGAAGACGCGGGCTATTCATCGGGTAGTGTTGCACCGCGACAATCCAGACGTTGTGTGGGCGGCGGCGTTGGGTTCTCCGTATGGCTCTACGGAGGAGCGGGGGGTGTATAAGAGCACGGATGGGGGGCGCACTTGGCGGCGGGTGCTATTTGTCAATGGCTTGACGGGTTGCGCTGAGTTGGTGGTGGATCCGAGTAATCCGGACAAGTTGTTTGCTGCCATGTGGGAATACCAGCGCTGGCCGTGGTTCTTCAAGTCAGGCGGCCCTGGCTCGGGCTTATACGTTTCTTATGACGGCGGGGAAACTTGGGAAAAGCGTACGGATCGCGATGGCTTGCCGAAGGGGGAATGGGGTCGTATTGGCATTGCCATAGCTCGAAGCAAGCCTAATGTGGTGTATGCGCTGGTGGAAGCCGAGGAGAATGCGCTTTATCGGAGCGATGACGGCGGTCGGACTTGGCGAAAGACTACTTCAGAAAATGTGGGTGGTCGGCCGTTTTACTACGCGGAAATCTATGTGGACCCGAAGAATGAGAATCGTATCTATAGCCTACACACCTTCATAAACAAGAGTGAAGACGGGGGAAAGACCTTCGAGACCTGGATCGGGTGGAAGATACACTTAGATCACCACGCATTCTGGATACATCCGGACAATCCGGACTATATCATCAATGGCAACGACGGCGGCCTGAACATCACTTATGACGGTGGGCGTACTTGGCGCTATGCTGAGAACATTCCCGTAGGACAGTTCTACCATATTAATGTGGACAATGACGTGCCCTACCACATATATGGCGGGCTGCAGGACAATGGCTCATGGGTAGGTCCTTCGGCGGTGTGGCGCAGCGGTGGCATTCGGAACTCCGACTGGCAGGAAGTGCTTTTCGGCGATGGTTTTGATGTGATGCCGCGGCGCGACGACAACCGCTATCTCTTTGCTATGTCGCAGGGCGGCGAGTTGCACTACGTGGATAGGAAGACCGGTTTCACGCGCTATATTAAACCTTTGCATCCGGAAGGCATTCCGCTGCGCTTCAACTGGAATGCAGCCTTAGCCCAGGATCCTTTTCGCGATGGGGGCATCTTTTACGGCAGCCAGTTTGTGCACTATTCGCCTGATTACGGGCTGACATGGCAGGTCATCTCACCTGACCTGACAACCGACGATACGACTAAGCAGAACCAGCGCCAATCGGGGGGCCTTACGCCCGACGTTACCAGTGCAGAAAATCACTGCACCATCCTGGCAATTGCGCCCAGCCCGGTGGAGCAGGGGGTGATCTGGGTGGGCACCGACGATGGCAACCTGCAACTCACGCGAGACGGAGGCCGCACTTGGCAAAACCTCACAGACCGGCTGCCAGATTGCCCCAAAAACGCTTGGATACCGCACATCGAGGTGTCTGCGCGTCATGCTGGGGAGGCCTTTGTGGTAGTCAATAATTACCGCCAAAATGACTGGAGGCCTTACCTGTATCACACGACGGATTACGGCAAAAAGTGGAAGCGCCTGGTGGACGAAAAGACCGTGGACGCCTTTTGCTTGTCGGTGGTACAAGACCTGGAGGTGCCGGAGTTGCTTTTCCTCGGTACGGATCAGGGCCTGTATTTTAGCCTTGACTACGGCAAACACTGGAATCCATGGCCTCGGCCCACTGCCGACAAGCCGGGCGGATTGCCTGCCATGCCCGTGCAGGACATGAAAATTCACCCTCGCGAAGGTGATCTCGTGCTGGGCACCTTTGGGCGTGGGGTTTGGGTCTTAGACAACTTAGCGCCGCTGCGCGAAATGGCTCGTGTACAACGGGCTGAGAAGCCCTTGCGTGTCATGAAGCCTCAGACGGCTTACCTTGCTGTTTGGCGCTCTTACGACGGCCCGCGTTTTTCTGCTGATGCCTTCTATGAGGCACCCACACCTTTCTCCAATGCGCGCATACCGGTGTGGGTAAGCCCCTCCTTGGCGAGCAAAGCTGACCCTAAGGAGAAAGGTGAGGAGAAAAAACGGGACAACGCCGCGCGTCCACAGGGGCGTAGCAGTGCTAATGACCGCAAGCGAGAGAAGGTAACGGTTTTCGTCCTGTCCGCACAGGGCGACACGCTGCGCCGCTGGAAGGCTGAAGTGGACACGGGCTTCAACTGGATCAACTGGAATTTAGACACTCGGGGTGTGGACTTCCCCTCCAACCGCGAACCCGACGCCGACCGGTTAGAACCGGGTGGCGGCCCAGCAGTGCTCCCTGGCATTTATCGGGTCATTGTGTGCCTGCGCGATTATGCCGATTCTACTTTGCTCGCTGTGGAGGCCGACCCGCGGTTAGACATCACGGCCGAGCAGCAGCGCACCAAAGCAGAGGCCGTGCGGCGTTTTTACCCTACAGTTGAGCGCGCTACGCAGGCATATGAGCGGCTCAAGAAAGCCGAAAAGGACATTCAAACTGTCGAGAGTGCATTGGCCAACACACCCGATAGCCTCAAGAAAGAGGTGCTCGAGCGTGGCAAGACCTTGCGCGACAGTATTGCCGTGCTCAAAGACCTGTTCTTTGCCCAAAAAGAAGGGAAGGGCATCCAGCGCAATCCTGAGGTCCTGAATAGCCACCTCAGCCGTGCTATCAGCTACCTTAATGCTGCGCCAGGCGAGCCAAACGCTACGGCGCAAGTAGCTGTGCGCCATGCAGATAGGGCGGTGGAGGAGGCTGTAGCGCGCGTGGAGGCGCTGTTGGGCGAGCCTTGGCGCCAGTACCGGCAGATGGTCGAGCAAGTACCCATTTCACTATTCCGAGAATAAGTGCATGTTGTCTGGCCGCCCCTTGCGCATTGTCGTCATTGGCTCTTCAACAGCCGAAGGCGTAGGAGCATATCCGCCGCAGATGAGTTGGGCCAATCGCTTCAGGATCTACCTCAAAGCGCTACACCCCGATAGCGAGCTCATCAACTTAGGGCGCGGAGGACTGCAGACCTTTCACTTAGTACCCAGCGAGCACTCGGCAGCGCCAGGGCGCCCGCGCCCCGACTCGGAACGCAATATTACGCGCGCACTGGCCTTCCGGCCCGATGCGGTTATTGTGCAGGCGCCCTCCAACGATGCAGCAGCTAACTATGGGCCGGCGGAGCAGTTGGTCAATTTTGACCTCATCCTCGCGGCGGGTATGACAGCGGGAGTGCCGGTGTGGTTTTGCGCGCCGCAGCCGCGCCAGTTTGCGCCTGAACAAGTGCGCATCCAGGTCGAATTGCGCCAAGCTATGCGCCTGCGCTATGGCCACCTGCTCATTGACGCCTGGGAAGCACTTGCCACACCTGAGGGCCTGTTGCGGCCCGAGTGTGATAGCGGCGACGGAGCGCACCTCAACAACAGAGGGCATGCGCGCCTGTTGGAACGGGTGCTGTATGCCAACATTCCGAGAGCCTTGGCAGACGCCACCTGCAAGCCTGATTACTGGACGCACCGCGTGCCTGTACTGGCTGAATGGGCTAAGCAAAGCCGACAGATACCCTCGACAAAACAGCGGGTACTGGCTTGGGGGCGCTTAATTCGTTGGCCAAACTTGCTCGTCGTGGTGTTGGCGCAGGCGCTGCCGTACTGGGGCATTTGGCGACCTGTGGCGCTCGAGCAGGGCGTAATGCCTCGGCTCGATGGTGTGCTCTTTGGACTGCTGTGCTTAACCACCGTCCTAACAGCAGCGGGAGGATATGCCTTGAACGACTATCACGATCGCGACATGGACGCCCTCAACCGCCGGGATAGGGTAGTGGTAGGGCGGCTACTGAAGCCTCGTGTGGTGCTGGGGTTCTATGTGCTGTCGGTGCTGGCTGTATTGGCTCTGGCGGTTACACAGGCAATGATACTTCGGGCTTGGTGGCTGGCGGGAGTCTTTGGAACCGCCTGTGTGGCCCTAGTCTTGTACGCGCATTGGCTCAAGTGCACGTCTTTAATAGGCAATGGTGTGGTAGCCCTTTTGTGCGGTTTGGTTCCGCTGCTGCCTTGGTGGGTGGAGGTTGCTGTTTTGCCTATCTCGACGCCCGCCTTACAAAGGGCACAGGTGTGGGTGTGGGCCTATGCGGCTTTTGCCTTTGTGATGACACTGTGGCGCGAGCAGGTGAAAACCCTCGAGGATACTACGGGTGATGCTGCCTGCAGATGCCTTACTTTGCCCGTTCGCTCAGGCTGGTTTTTGGCTAGGGATGTAGCCGCTTTCACGGGTCTGTTGTTGGCAGTGGCCCTAACGACTGCAGCCGTATGGTGGGCACAATTAGGTGCCCCCACATGGCAGGCTGTAGTTGGCGCTATCTTCTTAGGTGCTCCGATGTTGGCATTAGTGGTGCGGCTTCGCAGCGCTGCAGCACCACATCAGATGACCGCCATTAGCTGTTGGCTCAAAGTGCTGATGCTGGCCGGCATTATGGGCCTTTGCGCCGCTTATTGGGCGGGCAGTTAAGTCAGCCGAGCGCCTACTTTTGCGCGCAAGTCTTCATTTTCTACATCCGTATGTTTCCAAAGCGTCCGCTCATTCTCGCCTCTAAAAGCCCGCGCCGGCGGCAATTGCTAGAAGAAGCCGGTTTTACCTTCACCGTTTGCGGTCTGGAGGTAGATGAAGATTTCCCAAGTGACATGCCGGTGGAAGAAGTAGCCGAATACTTGGCGCGCCGAAAGGCACAGGCTGGGCGGCACCTCATCCAGGGCGACGAAATCTTGCTTTCGGCAGATTCGGTGGTCATTCGGGAAGGGCGCATCTACAACAAACCCGAAGATTACGCCGACGCCTTTCGCATGCTGCGGTTGCTGTCGGGAGCGCAGCACACCGTCATCACGGGCGTATGCCTACTGGCTGCAGAGCGCGAGCACTCATTTTCAGAGCGTTCGGAAGTTTTTTTCGAGCCGCTGACGGACGAAGAAATTGATTTCTACATCCGCCGGTATCAACCCTTCGACAAGGCAGGTGCCTATGGCGTGCAAGATTGGATTGGGTTGTGCAAAGTGAGCCGAATCGAAGGCTCTTATGCCAATGTGATGGGTTTGCCTGTGCACCGCGTGTACGCCGAACTTCTGTCTTTCTGAGCAATGGCCAGGCTTATCCTGACAGTAACCAATGACCTCATTTGCGACCAGCGCATGTACCGCATTGCCTCCTCTTTGGTCAAGGCTGGGCACGTGGTAACGCTGGTGGGGCGTGTGTTGCCCGAGTCGGCGCCCTTGCGCGCGCAGGGGTACGAGCAGCAGCGGCTGCGGTGCTGGTTTCGGCGCGGGTTCTTGTTCTACGCTGAGTACAACCTCCGGCTGTTTGCCTGGCTGCTGCGCCAGCCTGCCGATGCCTTTGGCGCAGTGGACTTGGACACGCTGCTGGCTGTTTGCGCTGCAGGGGTGCTGCGCCAGATGCCTGTGGTCTTCGATGCTCACGAGTACTTCACGGAAGTGCCCGAGCTCTCTGGGCGGCCTATAGTGAAATGGGTCTGGACCATGATAGGACGCCTGTGCGTGCCTTTTTGCCGGCAAGCCTACACGGTAGGGCCAATGTTGGCCGACATCTTCAGCCGTCAATATCGGCGGCCTTTTGGCGTGGTGCGCAATGTGCCTTTAGCACAGCGAGAGCCATTAGCCCTACCTCCAGTTCCACCACCTTTTGTCCTGCTGTATCAAGGCGCGCTCAACGAGGGCCGTGGCGTCGAGGCACTGCTAGAGGCAATGCGCCACCTGCCTAATACAGTGCTGTGGTTGGCTGGAGAGGGCGACCTGTCGGCTTCGCTTCGCCAAAAAGCCGCCCAGCTCGCCTTGGGCGAGCGCGTGCGTTTCTTGGGCCGACTCCATCCTGAAAAACTCCGTGCCCTAACACCCAAAGCCTGGTTAGGCGTCAACCTGATGGATGGCCAACAGAGCCTTAGCTACTATTATTCGCTGGCGAACAAGTTCTTCGACTATGTGCAGGCTGGAGTGCCTGTGCTGACAATGAACTTTCCCGAATATCGCGCCCTCAACACGCAATACGCCGTGGCACACCTTATCGGCGAACTCAGCCCAGCAGCCATTGTAGAGGCCGTGCGGTACCTTCAGGAAAATCCCGACGCCTACCAACGCCTGCGCCAAGCCACCCTGCAGGCCCGTACGGCGTGGGTGTGGGAGCGCGAAGAACCGACCCTGCTGGCGCTCTGGAGCGGCGCATTAGGCTCGGGATAACTACCTTTGTCCGCAACCTCACTCATTATGCTGATACTCTTCCTTGTCCGACATGCCAAGTCCAGCTGGGACCACCCCGGCCTGCCCGACTTTGAGCGCCCCCTCAACGACCGCGGCCACCGCGACGCACCGCGCATGGCTCGCTTCCTACAGGAAATGGGCCTTAAGCCCGACCTCTTCGTAAGCAGCCCAGCCAAGCGCGCCCTTTCCACCGCCCAATACTTCGCCCAAATCTTCGGCATCCCGGAAAAAGGCATCCTGCGCGATGAGGACATCTACGAGGCCTCTGTGAGCAACATCCTGAGCGTTGTTCGGCGCTTGCCCGAAAGCGCCCGTATGGTTTTCCTCTTCGGGCACAACCCCTCACTTACCGATGTGGCCAATCGCTTTTCGGAAGACTACATCAGCAACATTCCCACATGCGGCGTGGTGCAGTTGGCCTCAGACGCCGACCGTTGGGCAGCCTTAGACCCATCTAATACCCGCGTGGTCAACAGTTTCTTTCCCAAAGAAGTCCTGTGAGGGAAATATGCGCCGGCTTTTTACCTTTTCTGCAACCCTTTCCCTAGCCTTGCTTTGGGCCGCTTGCCGCCCTGAAGAGCGCCCTCAACTGCCTGACGAAACGCTGGCCCGCATTATGGCCGACCTGCACATCGCTGAAGCCGCTGCCACCGGGCTTACTGGATATCGGAAGGACAGCCTCTTGTACGTGTACCACGAGCAGATCTTCGCCCTTCACGGCACAGACCGCCAAACCTATGAGCGCGATATGCGACTGGTGGCCCGCACCGAAAAACACATGATGGCCATCGTGGAACAAGCCGAAAGACTCCTGCAAGAAGCCAAACACCAGAAGTAATCCGCCTCCCATGCCCAACCATCTGTGCAGCCCGCATTGCCATCCAAAAGCCCGCTGAGTATCCATGTCTGAACCGATTGCTTCCCCATCCTTTGACTGGCGAGACTTCTTCTTCCGGCTATTGCGTCAGTGGTACTGGTTAGCCTTCTCCGTAGGCTTCGCCCTGTTGCTGGCATGGATTTATCTGCGCTACGCCGTGCCGCTCTACCAAGTGTCTGGCACCGTCCTCATCCAAAGCGAAAAAAACCAGCGCACCGTTACGGAAGCCTATATCGCCGAGAAACTCGGCCTCGAGACGAATTTCGAAATCGAGGATGAAATCCAGGTCTTCAAGTCGCGCAGCCTCATGCGCCGCGTCGTGGACAGCCTGAAACTACATATCCAGTACTTCTCAGAAGGACGGGTAAAAATCTCCGAAGTGTACCCCACCGAAGAGCAACCTTTAGCCATTCAACTGCGGTACATCGAGCCACAAAAACAAGCCTACGGCGTAGAGTTGCGCGTAGAGCCGTTGCCCCATTCACCCACGGCGTTTGCCTGTTCCCTCCTTTCAGATGACACCGTCCACGCCCGCTTCGGAGAGCCATTTCGCATTGGCAAATTCACTTGCTGTATTGACCTCAACGACTCCCTGTACCATCGCACCGGACTGCCGCACCTCATCCGCATACACGCTCCCGATGCTGTGGCGCAGGGCTATGCCACCAACATCAACGTACAACAAATTGGGCACTCCAATGTACTGGCCCTCAGCCTCGTAGGCCCACTACCCGAAAAATCTTCGGCTATCCTTAACACCCTGATGGAGACCTACGCCCAGTCGGTCATCGAAGACAAAAACAAGGTCGGCCTGCAGACCCTGCGCTTCATTGACGAGCGCCTCCGATTCGTGGCAGAAGAACTCTACGGCGTAGAAAAGGCCGTCGAAAGCTTCAAGCGCGCGCGCAACCTGCCTGTGGCCCTTTCGGTGCAAGCCCAGAACTTCCTCACCGAAATCACCGAGCAAGACCGTCTACTGGCCGAACTGGCCCTACGCGAAAACCTCTTGGACAGCATCGCCCTCATTTTCCAGACCGATACAGCCTCCCTCCGACTGTTGCCCGTCGCCTCCGAAATCCTCAGCGGTGAACTACTCGCACAAGTGCGCCAATACAACGACATCCTCCTCCGACGCACCCACCTGCTCGGTACCGCCACCGCCGAAAACCCTGCACTCCGCAATAGCCTGCGACAACTCGCCCAGCTCCGTCAAGAAATAAGCCTCAACATCGGCAACGTCAAGCGCGAAATCGCCCAGCGCCGCCAACAACTCCTCCAACGCCTCCAACCCCTCGAAAGCCAAATGGCCCTCATGCCTCGCAACGAACGAGAACTACTCCAAATCATGCGCCAGCAGCAAATCAAGGAGAACCTCTTCCTCTTCCTCCTCCAACGCCGCGAAGAGACTGCCCTCTCCTTAGCTGCCCAAGTAAGCAACTCCCGCGTCATTGACCGCGCCGCCAACGTGGGCCTCATCTCCCCCAAACGAACCCAGACCCTCGTCTTCGCCGCCCTGGCCGGTCTTATCTTACCCGTCCTATTCTTCTACGTCTGGGCACTGTGGCGCAATACCGTGGACACCGAAGCCGACCTCAAGCAGCTGACCAACCTGCCCTTCTTGGGCAGCATCGCCACCGACCGCAAAACCCGAAAAACCCCCATCGTCGTCCGCCTCAACAGCCGCTCGGCCATCGCCGAAATGTTTCGCCTCCTGCGCACCAACCTCCAGTTCATCCTCGCCGACGAGCACTGCCCCGTCGTCCTCATCACCTCTGGCGTCAGCGGTGAGGGCAAAACCTTCGTCTCCGCCAACCTCGGCGTAGCCATGGCGCTCTCTGGAAAGCGCACCGTCGTCGTCGGTCTCGACCTCCGCAAACCCAAGCTCGCCACCTATTTCGGCCAAAAAAG
>FWWL01004509.1_pt1 | contig 23378 bp, 18 predicted proteins | sample 2228331 | NCBI WGS metagenome assembly FWWL01 (sample SAMEA103939775, study PRJEB20133) | metagenome | reverse complement strand
TCTTTCATTTTAGAGATGTGGTGTTGAACCTTGAAAGGTGAATATCGGTACTTCCACCAACCGGTGATGCTGGCCGAGGTGCTGGAGTATTTAACGCCGAAAAAAGGAAGCACAATCGTGGATTGCAATATTGGAGGAGCAGGGCACGCAGCAAAAATCGCAGAAAAAATAGCACCCGGAGGATGGCTGGTGGGGCTTGATTTGAGTGACGCAGCAATAAACGTAGCAAAAAACGCACTCGCCCCCTTCGGCCAGCATATTTCTATAAATGTAGTAAAAGGCGGGTTTGATGAGCTTGACCGCATTCTGACCGAACTTGGTACGGGTCTCGTGGATGGTTTTCTTTATGATCTTGGTGTTTCTCTTTATCAGGTGACTGCTTCTGAAGAAGGGTTCAGCTACAAAGTGGATGGCCCGCTTGATATGAGATTTGATAAAAACCAGGATTTAACAGCAGAAATCGTAGTAAATGAGTATCCGCAGGAAGACCTTGAAAGAATTATCCGTGAATACGGAGAAGAGAAAATGGCTCATCGAATTGCTAAAAAGATTGTCGAGTACAGGAAAGCAAAAAGAATTAAGAGCACACTGGAGCTGGTTCAAATCATAAAAGAAGCTCTGTCAGCCCCATCATTCAAACCAGGAAAGCATCCGGCAAAAAGGACTTTTCAGGCAATACGCATTGAAGTGAATAAAGAGTTAGATAGGCTGAAAAGTTCTCTTGAGGCCGCTATAAGATGGCTTAAACCTGAAGGAAGGATAGTTGTAATTACTTACCACTCTCTTGAGGACAGGATTGTAAAAGATCTTTTTAATGATTGGTCAAAAGGGTGCATCTGTCCGCCTCGTTCACCGGTTTGTGTGTGTGGAAGAAAACCGATAGCAAAGTTGCTTACGAAGAAGGCTGTAATGCCGTCAGAGCTTGAGATAAAAAATAACCCGAGAGCAAGAAGTGCCAAGCTCAGGGCAATTGAGAGAGCATAAAAATGAGCAGTGCAAGCGTTGCAAGAAAGTTAAATCATGAATATATAGATAACCAAAGAAAGACAGTGGCAAAGCCAGGCCTTAACCGGCCTGCCGCCGGCCGTAGGAACAGAGCAGCGAGCTACAGAGCTGCTCTGTTCCTTATTCTTTCGTTTTTTATCTTCCCGGTACTTTACGGTTTTGCGCAGGTCGGTATTTATGCAGATATTTCTTCGATTGAAATGAAAAGAGCAGACCTTATGCAAAAGATCGAGACAGAAAAGGAGCTCCTTCAAAAAGAAAAGCTCCAGTTTGCACAGCTTTCCTCTCCGAACAGGATAAAGTCAATTGCTGAGGAAAAGCTATCAATGCATGAGGCGACAGAGGTTGTTTTTATTGAGCTTAAGGTCGCATCTGAAGAAATGCAGAAGGTTGCCTCTAAAGCCGTTTCTCTGAAGTTTATGAAAAAGAACTCTACCGGTATGAGGTAGAGCCATGGGGAAGACCCGTGGAAATGCAGAAAATTTTTCACCTTACCGACTGATTTTTGTATTCTCCTTAATTTCTCTTATATTTCTCCTTTTAGCCGCAAGAGTCGTAATTATACAGGCGATTAATCCTGATTATTACATAAAAAAGAGTAATATTTCTCTGACTCACAAAATAAATATACCTGCTAAAAGAGGTGAAATTGAAGATAGAAACGGTGAAAAGTTTGCGATAACAATACCTTATAAAAAAATTTGCGTCAAACCTCAATTAATTAAAGACAAAGAAAAAGTGATTGATGTCGTATCAGAAATTGCAGGAATAAGAAGAGAAGAAGTAGAAAAATTGATAAACAAAAACACTGGATATGTCGTACTTGCAAGAGGGCTTTCGAATGAAAAAGCAAAGATGATTAAGGCGGCTGCCTCAGAGGACTGGCTCTGGCTGGAAGATGATTATCAGAGATTTTATCCATATTCTTCTCTTGCCTGTCAGGTTATCGGTTTTGTAAGCAAGAATCTTGATCCTGACACCGGACAGTACTGTGGAAGCGAAGGTTTAGAGTACTACTACGATTCGCTTCTGCGTGGAGAACCTGGATATATAATGGCGCAGTTCTATTCAAGCAAGAACGCAATCGTTCCTGAAACAATAACAAAAAAGATAGAAGCAAAAGATGGCATGAATCTTGTCATTACCATTGATAAAGATGTTCAGTACTTTGTTGAAGAGAGAATTAAGAAGGTTGTTGAAGAATACAGTGCCAAGGCAGCCACCGCAATTGTGATGGACTCAAAAACCGGCGAAATCTATGCTATGGCTGATTACCCATCCTATGATCTGAATAGGTACAACGAAGTCAAAAACATTGAGGATTTCTTAAGCCTTGCGTACAGAGGCACTTACGAACCTGGCTCAACTTTTAAGACGATAACTGTAGCTGCTGCTATTGAAAAGGGTGTTGTCGGTCCCGAAACGAAACTCTATCTTCCTTCGGAAATAAAAATCGGGAAGTATACAATTAAGGAAGCACATCACAGAGCTGCTGGCAGCTATTCGGTCAAAGAGATTCTTCAGGAATCGATGAACATCGGCGCTATCAGGATTTCTGAAATGATAGGGCCTCAGGATTTTTATGATTTTGTGATTTCTTTTGGGTTTGGGCAGAAGACAGGGATTGATCTTAACGGAGAACAGACCGGTAGAGTCTTGCCTCCAGAACAGTGGAAAAAAACTACTCTTGCGAATATGTCTTTCGGTCAGGGACTTTCGTGCACGCCCCTTCAAATGCTTCTTGCTACCAATGTGTTTGCTAATGATGGATGGCTTGTAAAACCATCGATTATGAAATATGCTTATGATCCGCAAACAGGTTCCGTTCAAAGGGCGCCTGAGAAGGAGCGTCTTGAGGTCGTGAGCCGTAAAACCGCTAAGATTGTGAAGGATCTTCTTGTGAATGTCGTTGAAAATGGAACCGGAAAAAAAGCAGGTGTTCCGGGATACTATGTGGCAGGTAAGACAGGAACAGCACAGATTGCAGGTCCGGGTGGTTATCAGAAAGGAAAATATGCTTCCTCCTTTGTGGGGTTCTTGCCTGCAAGCGATCCAGCATTTAGTATTATCGTTGTAGTGTATGAGCCAAAAGGAGCATACTATGGTGGAGTGGTCGCAGCTCCCGTATTCTCAGACATTGCCAGTTTTTTAGTTAAGCATTACAGAATTCCACCTGATAGAAACGATTCAAAGAACGCAGTATTTGATCTGAGAGGTGCAGATGAGCCTACAAATGATTGAGCTGGATATACAGGAGTTAAAAGAAATATTGAATGCCGATACGATTCAGGGATCTCTCAAAGGTTCAATCTCGGGTTTAACTTCAGATTCAAGGAATGTAAAGCAGGGATTTGCTTTCTTCTGTGTAAAAGGCACTAAATCAGACGGCCATAATTACGCAAGTCAGGCTGTTCAAGCAGGTGCGAAAGTAATAGTTTGCGAAACTGAAGTCAAAATTGATAATTCAGAAGTTACGGTTTTAAAAGTTCCAAATACAAGGAAAGCCTATGCGCTGGCTTCAGCTGCTTTCTATGGTTTTCCATCAAAGGCGCTAAAGCTTGTTGGAGTTACGGGCACAAACGGAAAGACTACTACCACATTCATTCTGAAAAAGATTTTTGAAGGCGCCGGCTTTAAATCGGGACTTATCGGTACGGTTTGCGTGAAGCTGGGCGAGAAAGAGCTACCAGCTACCCATACTACTCCTGATCCTGAAGAGCTTCAGAGAATACTCAAAATTATGATTGATGAAGGGGTATCTGCCGCGGCGATGGAAGTTTCTTCGCACTCAATTGATCAGGAGAGGATTTTCGGCACATACTTTGACGCACTCGTTTTTACAAATCTATCTCAGGATCACCTGGATTATCACCAGACGATGGAGGAGTACGAGAGGGTTAAGTTAAGGCTCTTTTTTGAAAATCCTGATATTCCATGGATTGTGAATATCGATGACAGCACAGGTGCTAAATTATTTAAAGAAGCTGCTAAAAAAAGAAGAACTGTCTTGTCTTATTCTCTGAAAAACACCGGAGCAGATTTTTTTGCCACTAACACTCATTTTGTTAAGGATGGAATAGTATTTGATCTCTACTTTAGAGGATCTCTCATGGCTAAAACAAGGCTGCCACTGCTTGGACTTTTCAATGCTTATAATGCCCTTGCTGCAACAGCTTCGGCCTATTCGCTTGGCCTCGAGTTAAAAGAGATAATTGAAAGTTTGTCTGAAGTTGAGCAGGTTCCTGGAAGGTTTGAGCGGGTTGCTTTTGAATCTGACATAATTGCAATCGTTGATTATGCGCATACTCCTGATAGCCTCCACAAGACAATTCTCTCAGCAATTGAGTTGCTTAAAGGGCTGGACACCGGCGGTCGTCTGATTACCGTCTTTGGTTGTGGAGGAGATAGAGACAGGACAAAAAGACCTGCCATGGGAAGAATCGCTTCGGAGCTGAGTTCTATAGTTGTGGTTACTTCTGATAATCCAAGGAGCGAAGAACCTGCTGACATCATTCAGGATATTCTAGCCGGAGTCGAAGAAATGCACAAAGATAAAGCTATAGTAGAGATTGATAGAAGAGAAGCAATTTTTAAAGCAGTTGAAATCGCCAGACCAGGCGATGTCGTTCTTATAGCTGGAAAAGGGCATGAAACGTACCAGATTTTTAAGGATAGAACCGTTCATTTTGACGATCGGGAAGTCGCTTTAGAGGCACTTAAGGAGAGGAAGAGACGAGTTGTTGTTTAAAGCTGAGGAACTTATTTACGATTACGGATTCAGTTATATAGGCATTGAAGATATTGGTTATGAAGAGATGGTCACAGACAGCAGGCAAGCCGGGCTGCGTAAGGCATTTGTATGCATAAAAGGCTCTAAGGTTGACGGACATGACTTCATTGAGGATGCTTATTCTCAGGGAACGAGAGTGTTTATTGTTGATTCTGATCGCATTCCCTCTATAAGGAGAGCTTTTAAAAACAGGCTGACGAGCTCAACATTTCTGTATATTCCCGAACATACGGCTTATGAAGCACTGATTATGGCAGCAAGAAAGAAAGCTTCAAACTTAAAAGGCGAGATCATAGGTATAACCGGGAGTTCAGGGAAAACAACTCTCAAGGAAATGATAGCTCAGTTTCTCTCGGGTAAATACACTGTTTTTAAAGCAAGAAAGAATTTCAACACACCTCTCGGTATATCAATCGAGATAATGAATGCTTCTCCGCTTGCGGATTTTTATATTTTTGAGTATGGAGTAAGAAAGAAGGGCGACCTGGATGAACTCCTTGAAATAATCAGCCCCCATCGAGTATTCATTACGAATATTGGTTATGCTCATATCGGGATCCTTGGTTCAAGAGATGAGATATTTAATGAAAAAATAAAGCTTGCAAAGGCACCGACAGTTACTGAGGTTTACCTTAATTCGTCAGATGACTACTATTTAAAAGCAGTTAAAGAATTAAAAGACTATAACGCAAAGATTTTTACTTCGGGCAGGAGAGATGAAGATGATCTTAGATTTGAGATTAGTTCGCTTGACGAAGTAGGTTATCCTCAGGTTATCTTTAAATTTAAAAATCTAAAGTTTGAGTTTAAAGTTCCTGTACCCGGTATTCATAACGTTGAGAATCTGGCAATGTCAATCCTTCTTGCACTGAGACTGCAGATCAATGTGGAAGAAATACACAAGATAGCCGCTGAGCTTAAGCTCCCTGAAATGCGTCTGAATATTCTTTCGAAAAAAAGTTTTACATTCATTAATGATGCTTATAATTCAAACCCGGCATCCCTTAAAGCTGCACTCGAGTTTCTGTTCGTATTTACGAGAAACAAAGAAGTAAATAAGGTTGCCGTTATTGGAGATATGCTTGAGCTCGGGGAGTTCTCAGAGCAGATGCACAAAGAAGCGGGTGAACTCGCTCGCAAGCTGGGTGTTGATTTTGTTATCTATGTTGGTGAATTTTATGAAAGTTTTAGAGAAGGCTTTGGAAGTAGTAACCTTAAGCGGGCAGACAGCCCTGAGGATGCAGCCAGAATACTTGAGACGGTTGCTCCTCCAGGTAGCGTTATACTTCTAAAAGGCTCAAGAGCAATAGGACTTGAGAGGGTCCTCGAAAATGTCTGAGATATTTGTTTTGATTTTCAAAGATTATCCTAAATACCCATCTTTTCAGCTGTTTGCTTCGCTTTCGATAGCGATGTTCCTGACAATCATTCTTACCCCGCTTCTTGTAAAACTGCTTCAATCAAGAGGGATTGGTCAGGTCGTTCGCACAGATGGGCCCGAACCTCATCTAAAGAAACAGGGTACACCAACTATGGGAGGAATAGTTATCATTTTCTCAGCAGCAATCTCGTGGGGTCTCGTTTCTTCTACAAGAGGTTTTTCGAAAGGAAGCCTTTTTGGTTTCGGCCTATTCCTGGTGTGTGGGTTGATTGGGCTGCTTGATGATTATTTAAAAACTTATAAAAAGCGCTCGCTCGGTTTGAGGGCAAGGGACAAGCTCATTCTCCAGTTTCTATTTGCACTCGGTTTTTCATATCTGGTGATCGAATATTTATCTCTGCCAACTTATGTGAATATACCTCTTACCAGTTACGTATTTGAACTTGGCTGGGCTTACCCACTTCTTGTCTTTTTGATAATTGCTTCAACCACAAATACAGTCAATCTGACAGACGGTCTTGACGGCCTTGCAGCCGGGACTGTAGCTATCGTCACACTGGCTTTATCAGCTATCGCTTTCAGAGAAAAAATGCCGGATATTGCTTTTCTCGGAGCTGCGATTGCAGGTGCATCAGCAGGGTTCTTATGGTGGAATGCTTATCCGGCAAGGATTTTTATGGGCGATACTGGAAGCCTTTCTCTCGGGGGTGCCATCGGTGCGCTTGCAATTCTAACAAAAACTGAGCTTTTCCTGCCTGTTATTGGGGGCATATTTGTGATTGAAGGACTTTCAGTGATTCTTCAGGTTCTTTCTTTCAGGCTTTTTAAGAAGAGGATTTTCAAAATGGCACCGATACATCATCATTTTGAGATGAAAGGCTGGAGCGAAACCCAGGTAATGATAAGATTCTGGGTTATTTGTGGCTTCTTCGCCGCACTTGGATTTGCACTCTACTTTACAGGTGGTCTGAGATGAAAGATATAGGAGAGATTCTTCAAAAGGTAAAAAATTATGGCGGGAAGATAGGAATTGCGGGCCTTGGAAAAACCGGTTTTGAAGCTGCAAAAGCGCTAAGGAAAAGAGGTTACGAAATCATTGTGCTTGACCATAAAGTTGATGAAGGGCTCATCACAAAGGCGGCTGAGCTTGAGGAAAGCGGGATTACCACCTGCTTGAGCTATGACGCTGAAAAAAGAGTAAAAGAATGCGCGATGCTCGTATTAAGTCCTGGAATTCCACCTGACAGTCCTTTTATTAAGGAAGCAAAAGCACATGATGTCAGAGTAATTTCTGAACTTGATCTTGCCTGGCATCTTCTTGATCAGAAACCGGCGATAACGGTGGGCATAACCGGAACTAATGGAAAATCCACAGTAACTACAATGGTTGGCAGTTTGCTGAAAAGTAAATTTGAGAATGTTTTTGTTGGAGGAAACATTGGAACTCCACTCATTCAGGCTGTTGATGAGATAGATGGGACTACAGCGGTAGTACTCGAACTTTCAAGCTTTCAGTTATACTTTAGCTTTAATATACAGCTTGACATCGGCGTATTACTCAACATCACGCCCGATCATTTCGACTGGCATCGGGATTTCAACGATTACACTGCTTCAAAGCGGAAATTGCTCGATTTAATAAAAGAAGGTGGCTGGGCAGTTTTGAACAGTGAGGATCCTATTATTTCCAGCTTTCAGTTACCTGCAAAGGTCCACGGCTGCTATTTTGGAATCAACGCACACGATAAGGGTGAATTACGAGTTTATTTAGAATCGCATAAGAGAATTACGATGTGTAGACCTCAAGCTGAGGTGGAGAATATAGGTATTGCATCGTTTAAGCTTTTTGGGAAACACAATCTTTCAAATCTTGCTGCATCTGTTGCTGCAGCATGGCTTGCAGGAGTCAGCAAAGAAGAAATCGAGAGAGAGATTGGCGGATTTGAGCCGCTTCCTCATCGAATGGAAGAGATATTCAGAGTTGGAAAGATCAGGTTCATAGATGACTCAAAAGCCACTAACTCTGATGCTTCCATTAAAGCTATAGAGAGCTTTGAATCCAATCTGATCTGCCTTATCGGAGGCAAGGGAAAAGAATCAAGCTACGAAGATCTGGGAAAAACCATTGCACGCAAGAATGCAGTTGCGGTGCTTTTTGGAGAATCAGCAGCTAAGATAGAAGAGGATTTTAAGAGAACGGGAGTCGTATATCTTCGTTCGCAAAAATTTAAAGACTCAGTTTATAAAGCTATAAAACTGGCGGCACTGATTTCGCGTTCAGGATACGAAAAATTCAGAGAAATGCTTAAAAACGGATTAAACATTGATTCTTTCAGCGAGGAAAGAAATCTATTTAAGGATTCTGAGTTTGAAGTGGTGGTATTGCTTTCTCCAGCCTGTGCAAGTTTTGATGAGTTTTCAAGCTATGCTGAACGGGGAGATGTTTTTAAGGAAACAGTAAGTAGTTACTTCAGCATGCAGGATAAGAGTGAGCTATGATGGCAAGAGAAAGCAAAAAGGCACTTCGAACGAGAAGCAGTAATCTCAGAGGGTCGCAAACTCTTTTTAGCAGCATAGATGTATATGTTATGCTTGCCTGTGTACTACTGTTGCTTTCCTGCGGCTTTCTATTTGCGTTCTCTGCTTCTTTTCCGAAAGCTGCCCAGCAAAACATGACACCTTTCAAAATACTTTTAAAGCAAATCGTAGCACTGGGTATCGGAGTCATTTCCTTTTTGCTCTTTTATTATTCTGCAAAGGCAGCTTATATCCGTAAATTCTCTGTAATTTTTTATCTTTTTTCCTTAGTTTTTATGTTTTTCACGTTAGTTGCTGGAGTAAGCAAGTACGGTGCTGCCAGGTGGATAGTTATAGGTCCTGTAAATTTTCAACCATCTGAAGTATTCAAATTAAGTTTTATTCTATTCCTCGGACACATGCTCTTAGGTAAGAAAAAGAATCCACGAGAAGCAGCATACTGGGGATATGGGATTATCATATTCTCAGCATTACTCGTTTTTCTGCAGAGAGACATGACGACAGCGGTAATCTTTCTTGCTTCCGGTCTAATCCTAATGTATTTGTCATATTTAGCGGCATCTTACGTTTATAAGATCATTCTTCCATTGTTTGTTGCTGGTATTATCGGAGTGATGCTTGAAGGCTATCGCATGCAGAGAATCATCATTTTTCTCGACCCATGGAAAGCGGGCGAAAGCGGAAGACAGGTAGTTGTATCTCTAACCGCGCTTGCTCAGGGTGGAATCAGTGGAGTTGGAATAGGGCGCTCTATATTTAAATACAATGTGCTTCCCGCAGCACACACAGATTTCATATTTGCAATAATCGGTTCTGAGCTCGGACTTGTCGGCTCTCTCTCTGTAATCTTTCTTCTCCTGATTCTTTTTATAAGTGGCGTGAGAATTTCTAATAAAATTAAGGATGAATATGGTAGACTGGTTTCTCTTTCTCTGATTGCCATGATGGCTATACAGGCAATAATTAATATAGGCGGAACGGTTCAACTGCTGCCTCCAACAGGAGTACCATTGCCATTTGTTTCTCTGGGCGGCACATCACTTGTGGTGAATTTAGCGATAGTTGGTTTGATATGTGGATTTGCAAGCAGGAGTGGAAAGAAAAATGAAGATACTGGCATCGGGTGGAGGAACGAAAGGGCACGCATTTCCTCTCAAAGAGATACTGTACGCTATCAAGAAATATAAACCTGAAGTAGAGATTTATATTGCGGGTGTGAAAGAATTCGAAAGAGAAATAGCGGAAGAAACGGGCGGCAGTTTCATCAAAATAAACATGATAGGAATGCCTAGAAAAATCTCTCCTGCAATCTTCAAATTTACTGTTAAAACCCTTTATTCAGCTGGAAGAATGGCTATCTTTGCATCTAAAAACAGAGTTGATGCTGTGATCTGTACAGGCGGTTACACATCTTTTCCTGCAGCGTTTGCAGCCGTAATACTCAAAAAACCACTCTTCCTTCACGAGCAGAATGCAGTACCAGGCCTTGTTAACAGATTGTTCATGAAGAAAGCAAAGTTGTTTTTCCTGAGCATGCCTCTTAAAGATATGAAGGAACTTGAGAAAGCAGGAGTCAGGTTTGCGTTTTCAGGTAATCCTGTCAGGAAAGAGGCTATCGCTAAAGAAGTTAAGGAGGAGGCAAGAAAAGACTTAGGCCTCAAACCCGAAAAAAAGACAGTTCTTGTATTCGGTGGCAGTCAGGGGGCGATGAGTATAAATCAGGCAGTTTTGAGATTGCTTTCGTTTTTTTTGAAAAAAGAGACTGAACCTGATTTTCAATTAATTCATCTGACAGGTAAAAAGAATTTTTCTGAAATACGAGACGCTGTCTTTAAGATGTTTGGCTCGAGAATGCCCGAATATTACTGTCTCTTAGATGAGCTTTCTGATATGGGAAAAGCTTACAGTGCTGCAGATATAGTTTTTTCAAGATCAGGGGCATCGACAATCGCAGAGCTTATGGCGAATGGAAAACCTGCTATACTTGTACCCTATCCATTTGCGACTGATAATCACCAGTATTACAATGCACTCGAGTATTGTTCGAGCGGTGCCGGTATTCTTGTTCAAGATGATGAATTGAGCAAAAAGAACGGCAGAGAAATATATGAGCTGATATCAAAGTTTATAAATGATGCTGAAGTTTATTATAATGCACAGAAGTTTCAAGAGTTCTACGAGAATAAAAATCCGCAGGAATTGATTGCTGAAAAAATAATTGAGGAGCTGAGCAGGAAGTAAATGCACCGGGATAAAAAGATAAAGAATGTTCACATAGTTGGAATAGGTGGAGCCGGTATGAGCGCTATCGCTCTCCTTCTTCAGAGCATGGGATATTCAGTTACCGGTTCTGATCTGAAAGCCTCTCGTTATACTGAAATGCTTACCCGAAAGGGAATAAAAGTCAGTATCGGCCATTCTGCTGAAAATATTAGAGACTCTGGCATCGTTGTCTACTCAACCGCCATACATGAATCTAATGTTGAGCTTGTTGAGGCAAGAAAGAAAGGTCTGCAGGTTCTGCATCGCTCGGAAGCACTGTCTCTTGTAACATCAGGAAGAGAAGTCATAGCTATCTCTGGAACGCATGGAAAGACAACAACCACATCTCTTCTTGCTTTTACTCTGCGTTCGATGGGGGTTAATGCCGGTTTTCTTGTCGGTGGAGAGATAAATGAATTTGGGACAAATGCTGATCTCGGTTCTGACAGCCTTTTCGTTATTGAAGCTGATGAGAGCGATGGGAGTTTTCTTGCATTCGAACGAGATCACGCAATATTCACCAATTTAGAACCCGAGCATCTTGACTTTTATAGAAATGAGAAAAACCTTTTAGAGAAGGCTCGTGAGTTCATCTCAGGTACTAAGGAGCACGTTGTGCTGTGCGAGGATGATCCGGGTTTGAAGAGAATCAGGAAGAATATTTCAAAGCCTGTGATTTCATATGGTCTTAGTGGCGGCAACTTCAGAATAGGAAAGTATCAGACCGATTCAAATGGAAGCAGTTTCATGCTTTTTGATTCCGAAGGAAAAGAACATATCTTCTCAATAAAGCTTAAAGGTGTACATAACATACTTAACTCTGCAGCAGTTATTTCGCTTTTGATGCAGCTTGGATTTGCGCCGGAAGAGATACGAAGGGGCATTTCCGGATTCAGCGGGGTCGGGAGAAGACTTGAGCCTGTCGGAAGCTTTGAGAATATCGATATCTATGACGATTATGCTCATCATCCGACAGAAATTAAAGCAACTCTGAGCGCACTTCGAAAAGCAGGGTATGAAAGGATAGTGGCGGTTTTCCAGCCTCATAGATACACAAGAACAGCACATCTTTTTCATAATTTCCCAAGTGCCTTCAGTGATGCAAATTTTATAATTTGTACTGAAATTTATGCGGCCGGTGAGGATCCTATCCCCGGTATCAGCGGAAAACTTCTTTTTGAAGCGATTGCAGAGAAGAACCAGGATAAGACACTTGCTTTTATTCCAAGGCTCTCAGATATTCCGGACTTTATCTTCAGCATTGCCCGCAAAGGAGATGCGATCGTCTTTCTAGGAGCCGGGGATATCTCTTCGGTTGCCTCAAAAACAGCTGGGCTCTTCCTTGCTCGCGGACTGAACACGCAGGCTATTTGAGAGATGAAGATTCCGAAGTTTGTGGAAAGAAAAGTTAAGCTTGCCCCCTATACGAGTTTCAGAGTCGGCGGTGAAGCTGACTACTATGCTATTTGCAATACGCTTAGCGAACTGAAGGAAACCCTTAATTTCACCAAAGATCACTTTCTTAAAGTCTTTGTTCTCGGGCGTGGAACTAACGTTCTTGTTTCAGACCACGGATTCAGAGGTATTGTCATAAAACTCGGGAAAGATTTTTCAAAGATTTCTGTAGAAGGAAGGGAGATTGTTGCTGGAGCAGGAGCTCAGCTTGCAATGATAGCGACCAGGGCTTATCAAAACTCGCTTTCAGGTCTTGAGTGGGCAGCGGGCATTCCGGGAACTTTGGGTGGAGCTTTGAAAATGAATGCCGGAGCTCACGGTTTTTCGATGTCTGATATAGTAAAAGACGTGCTTGTTCTTGACCTTAACAACTACGATCTCAGGCGCTTAAAGAGAAGCGAGATAGAGTTCGGCTACAGAAAGACTTCTCTTTCAGACTCAGAGATTATACTTGAAGCGACTTTAATCTTAGCATCAGGAAAGCAGGAAGAAATCAGAAAACTGATGGACAGCATGTTTGAGGAAAGAAAAAGAAAGCAACCTGTTCAGGCAAGAAGCGCTGGTTCGGTTTTCAAGAATCCAGATGGGGATTATGCTGCGAGACTGATTGAATCCTGCGGTCTTAAAGGCTATTCTATTGGTGGGGCTATGGTTTCTGAGAAGCATGCAAACTTCATAGTGAATACGGGTAATGCAACGGCAGCTGATATAAATTCTCTTATCAAAAAAATTAAAGAAGAAGTTTACAAAATGTTTAAAGTTAACCTTGAAACTGAGATAATTTTAGTTGGTGATTTTGATTAATGAGCGAGACGCTCGTTGAACGGAAGAAGCGCGAAAGACTCGAGAAGATAAGAGCAGCCAGAAAACGGCAGCAAATTCGCTTGCTAATCTCTGGAGGTTTTATTGTTCTCGTTCTTTCTCTGGTTTTTATGCTTCTTAACTCGTCTGCTTTTGCGATAAAAGAGGTTGAGATAAGCAAACCCGAGCATGTAAGTCAGAAAGAAGTAGAGGAAGCTAAAAAAAAGCTACTGGGTAAAAATATATTCAGAGCTCCTGTTTCTGATGTTAGAGAAGTTTTTTCTCAAAATCCATGGGTAAAGGAAGTAAGCTTTAAGAAGAGATACCCTGACAGGATTTCTGTGTATATAGAAGAAAGGGTTCCGGTCGGTCAGATATTCTTTAACAGTAATTATTTTCTTGTTTCAACAGATGGGATGGTGCTTGATTCTTCACAAGAGCCATACGAGATTATTCAAATTTCTGATTTACCTCTGAAAAACCTGAAAACGGGAAGTGTAGTTAAATCTGCTGAGTTTGATGAAGCCATGAAAGTCTATAAAGAACTTCCTGAAGATTTAAAGAAAAAGATTTTTGTAATCTCAGCTGCGTCCCAGGACAGGCTGATCTTTTATATTGAAGGAACGGAAATTATCTATGGTTCGGCTGAGTTCTTAGCGGAAAAAAACCAGATAATTAAGGAGATTCTTTCAAGAGAGGGGACAAGAGCAATTTCAATTGACATCAGAGTTCCGGAAAACCCCATCGTAAAAACTCAACCATAGATTTAGACTTTTTCAAAAAAGTTAAACTAATACTTAAATTTATTATAAACTTGTGGTTGAATTTTTTTTCTACTTTATTTAATCTTTTTAAAATGAGTTTATTGATAAATTTTTTTGTTTGAGGAGGAAGAAATGGAAGCAGCAGGAACATACCTTGCAGTCATAAAAGTTGTAGGTGTAGGTGGCGGAGGAACCAATGCAATTAATCGCATGATTGAATCAGGTTTAAAAGGTGTTGAGTTCATAGCTGTCAATACTGATGCGCAGCAGCTCGCAATGTCTGAAGCTGATTACAAAGTACATATCGGAGAAAAGCTGACACGCGGTCTTGGTGCTGGATCAAATCCCGAGATTGGAGCACAGGCAGCTGAAGAAAGCCGCGATAAGATACGTGAAGTTCTTCAGGGCGCCGACATGGTTTTTATTACTGCCGGAAAGGGCGGGGGAACTGGAACGGGAGCAGCACCTGTAATTGCTGAAATTGCAAAAGAAGAAATCGGAGCCCTCACTGTTGGTGTAGTGACGAGGCCATTTTCTTTTGAAGGAAAAAGAAGAGCGGTTCAGGCGGAAGAGGGGATCAAAAAACTTAAGAGCAAAGTCGATACTCTAATCGTCATTCCAAATGATAACCTCCTTGCAGTTGCAGATAAAAAAACCTCAATTCTTGAGGCGTTTAAGCTTGCGGACGATGTACTCCGGCAGGGAGTTCAGGGTATTACAGACCTCATTACTGTTCCCGGTCTAATAAACCTTGATTTTGCAGACGTGAAAGCAATTATGAAAGATGCCGGATCGGCGCTTATGGGTATAGGTGTGGCATCTGGAGACAACAGGGCTGTTCAGGCTGCTGAGCTTGCAATTACATCACCGCTTCTCGAAGAATCGATCGAAGGTGCGAAAGGAATACTCTTGAACATTTCAGGCGGTCCTGATCTCGGACTTTACGAAGTGAATGAGGCAGCAGAAATAATTGCCAAAGCTGCAGATCAGGATGCAAACATCATCTTCGGTGCTGTGATTGATGAAAGCCTTGGCGATCAGGTAAAGGTAACTGTCATCGCCGCGGGATTTGACAAAAAAACTGAAGCAAAGATTGAAATAACGACAGAAGGCAGGGTCCCAACAAAAGAGGACGTGCCAACAATAATCAAGGAAATTCCAGATTTTGATGTTCCAGATTTTCTTAAATAGAAGCAAGTAATAACAGAAAGCCGTTTAGATATCTGGCGGTTTTTTCTTGAATTATCTTGCTTGTGTGAATTATTATTATCTGCTGTGTCTATTTTTAAGTAATTTCGAGGTGAATGATGAATTCAAGAGAAGTATTTATATCTTCGCTGATGGGGAGAAAAACCCCGTATACTCCTATTTGGCTTATGCGCCAGGCTGGAAGATATCTTCCTGAGTACAGAGCCTTAAGGGAAAAATACACATTTCTCGAGATGTGCAGAATTTCTGAAGTTGCAGCCGAGGTAACCCTTCAGCCTTTAAGAAGATTTCCGCTCGATGCTGCGATTTTATTTTCTGATATTTTGATTCCACTTCCACCAATGGGGATTGAACTCGATTTTTTTGAATCAAAAGGACCTGTAATTCAAAATCCGGTGCGCAGCAGAGAAGATATCGAAAAGCTGAGAGTGATAGACGCAAAAGAAGACACAGCATTTGTTGCTGAGGCAATCAAAATAATAAAGGAAGAGCTAAAGGGCGAAAGAGCCCTTATTGGATTTTCAGGTGCTCCCTTTACTCTAGCAAGTTATGCTGTTGAAGGTGGTCACTCAAAAGATTATCTGAAGGTAAAACAACTTATGTGGAACGAACCTGATGCCTTTCATATGCTTCTCGATAAAATCACCGATACTGTCATTGATTACTTGAGCCTTCAGATTGAGGCAGGCGTAGACGCAATTCAGGTATTTGATTCCTGGATAGGAGCTTTAGCACCATACGATTTTCAAGAATATGCATATCCATATCTTGAAAAGATATTCAATGGGCTCAAAAAGTATGGAGTGCCAATGATTTATTTTGGTACAATGACGTCGGGCTTTTTCAATATAATCAGGAATCTCCCGTCTCATGCGGTTGGCATTGACTGGCGGATAAGAATATCTCAAGCCTGGGAAATAATTGGGCCCGAAAAAGCAGTACAGGGTAATTTAGATCCGATGGTTCTTTATGCTGAAAGGGATGTTATCTCAAAGCACGCTGAAGCAATCCTTTCTGAAGTAGGGAACAGGCCCGGGCACGTATTTAATCTTGGACACGGTATAACTCCGAAAACTCCGATAGAGTCAGTGCAGTTCCTCGTTGACTTTGTTCATGAAAAATCGACCCAGATAAAGGCAGACGAATAGGATTTAAGCAGCAATGGAAGATATGATGCGCAAAGGCCTCCTGATTCTCAGTTACGGTGGGCCCCAGAGCCTTCAGGAAGTCGAAAAATTTCTGGAAAAGATATTCAAGAAAAAGCCTGAACCACACCTGCTGAATGCCAATCTCGAAAGATACAGGGCTATTGGTGGCTTTTCTCCAGTCTGCAACGATGTGAGGGAGTTTTGTTTGAAGTTACAGGATAAGCTTGATGGGTTTGAGGTTGGATACGGCTTCAGATACTCTGAACCTTCTATTGATGAAGCCGTTCTTCGGATGTTTGAATCCGGCATAAGAGAATTTTTCCTTCTCCCCTTAAACGCATTCTATTCTGAATGGTCTTTTAAAGGCTATCTTTCTCCGATTAAAGAAGCTTTATCAAGAAATCTGAAGCTATTGACTGCAGAGTACAAACTTATCTCCAGTTTTTTTGCAGAACCAAAGTTCATAGATACCTGGAAGCGCGAGATCGAAAAATTTCTTTCCAGAGAGCAATTTGATATTGTCGTGTTTACTGCGCATTCCCTACCGCTGACAGATGCTGCAGCAAAGAGAATATATCCATCTCAGATTGAGTTAGCTGTTCGAGAAATATCAACGCAGCTTTCTATCAGGGATTATCGTATTGCATATCAAAGTAAGGGCAGAAGAGGCGGGGATTGGCTCGGTCCTGATATCGTTGAGGTTATAGACCTTCTCAAACCGGGAACGAAGCTTCTTGTGGTTCCGATTGGCTTTATTCAGGAGAATGTTGAGACACTTTACGATCTTGATATTGTAGCCAGGAGGAAAGCAGAGGAAAAAGGATTGAGTTATGCTAGGGTTGGCACTCCTCTTAAATCCGAGCTTTTTGAAGATTTTATTTTGCAGTTGCTATCAGACCCTGAAATATGGCAGGATATTAGCTGGGAAAAGCTTGCTTAAACAGGAGACCCGATGATTGAAATTGCAGTTGTGGGTGGCGGAATCAGTGGAATTGCCGCCTGTTACTACATTGAAAAGTTCATAGGGGGCAGAGCCCGCATAAGTTTATTTGAGAGAAGCAAAAAGGCGGGCGGTTGCGTTAAAACGGTTTACGAAGGAGATTTCGTATTTGAGTGCGGGCCTGACTGTTTCATCATAGAGAAACCGGCTCCACTTGTGATAGCAAGAGAACTCGGAAACGAAAATGAAGTTGTCAGCACTCTTGAAGCTTTTAAAGGAACCTACATATTTGCAGATGGAAGGCTTCATCGAATGCCTGAGGGACTGATGACCCTTGTCCCGACAAAGTTCTGGCCCTTTGTTACCACGTCTCTTTTCACTTTTACCGGAAAATTCAGAATGGCGCTGGATCTTTTTCTCCCGCGAGGCAAATTCGAAGACGAAACACTTGCCTCTTTTGTGAGAAGGAGGCTTGGGGAAGAAGCACTTTACAGACTTGCCACCCCGCTCGTTGCAGGAATTTACGGTGCTGATCCTGAAAATATGAGCCTTAAAGCAACTTTCCCTAAATTTCTTGAAATGGAGAAAAACTACCGCAGTCTGATCCTTGCAATGCTTGATGCAAAGAGAAAAGCATCCAGAAATCACAAAGTGAAGAAAAAGAAGATTAATCTTACCTATTTTCTTTCTTTCAGAAAAGGTATGGGGCAGTTGCCGTATATGATGCTGAGCAGCCTTCGTTTTACGGAATTCTCTGCAAATATGAGATGTAAAAAAATCGAAAGAAACCGAAGCGGTTACAAGCTCATTTTTCAGGATGGTAGCGTAAGGGACTTCGATATTGTGATTATCGCAACACCAGCATATATAACCGCAGAATTGATACCTGATGAGTTTGGCGAGGTCAAAGAACTTCTTTCAGGAATTCCTTACAATTCGGTGGCCACGGTTAACCTCGTATTTGATATCAAGCAGGTTAGAGGTAATCTTCCAGGCCACGGTTTTGTAGTTTCGGGGGATTCTGAACTGGATATATCAGCAGCTACGATGATTACAAACAAATGGCCCTCGAGAGCTCCTGAAGATAAAGTAATGATCAGGGTCTTTCTTGGAGGAGGTAAAAAAAGCCATATTGCCGGCTTGAGTGAGGATGAGCTAAAAGAAATTGCATTAAAGGATTTAAGGAGGACTCTTCCGTTCATCAGCGGAGATCCGGAAAAAACTCAGGTCAACAGGTTTATAAACGCTATGCCCGAGTATCGGCCCGGCCATATCGAAGTAATTGAAAAAATCGAAAAAGCTCTTGAAGAAGAGAAAGGAATATTTTTTGCAGGATCCTGGTTAAAGGGTATTGGAGTTCCTGATTGTATTAAGACAGCTGAGTCTGTAGCAGTTAAAGTCAAAGAATTATCAGAATCAAAAGTACTCTGTGATAAACTTTAGATTATGATTTTAAAGATAAGAGTTACTCTCATAATCCTGCTGCTTGCTCTGCTCGTTTTTCTTCCGGCGGTTTCGACACTCTACACCGATATTCTCTGGTTTCAGGACATCGGGTATCTATCGGTGTTTTTAACGCGCTTTTACTACAAGCTTGCGCTGTTCTTAATTGGCCTGTTTGTCAGTGCAGCAGTTATAGTTGCAGGGTTTTATCCGCTTATCAGAGACAGGGAAAATCTCACTGCGATTCCGATAACTCGCGCTGAAAAGATCTTATTTTTGATAAGAAACAGCATCCGGAAGTACTACAGGATTTTTTACATCGTTCTTGCTGCAGTGCTCTCAATCAGCTTTGCTTACGGACTTTCACTCAACTGGGAACAGGCTGCTCTCTATTATAATTCAGTAAGTTCAGGTATAAATGTTCCTGTTTACAATAATGATGCCAGTTTTTTCCTGTTAAAGTTGCCTTTCTACGCGATTATCGCTGATTGGGCTAAAAGCATTATTCTTACAGTTACAGCCCTTGTCGTTTTCGGATATTTTTTTAAAAGCCTTACTTACACCTGGAATGCGTTGATTCAACTTTTTTACTGGTATCGTCTGCATGTTTTTATACTGGCTTCTTCTTTCTTCGCAGTGGAATCGGTGGATCTTTACTTGAAATCTTTTGAGCGTGCTTATTCGCGGATGGGTGCTGTTACTGGGCCCGGTTTTGTAGATGCGTTCTATCTGATTCCTTTTTACAGAATATCCGCGGTCGTTTCCCTCGTTTTATTCTTTATGCTTCTATTGACTGCTTTTCGAGCAGTAAGGGTTAAGCCTGCAGCTCTTGTCACTCTTTCATGTATAGTTCTTTATCTCATAGGAGCTGGAGTAATCCCTTATCTCATTCAGTATTTTTACGTAACTCCTGATGAATACAACAAGGAAAAAACTTTTATTTCAAATCATATTGAAATGACAAGAGCTGCTTATGATTTATCCCGTTTTTCGTCTTATGAATTTGTTCCTGAAGAATCGACGACTCCCATTATGCACCTCTCAAAAAGCAGTATTTTTAAGAATTTAAGGCTCTGGGATTCAAGTCCTCTGCTTGAAACTTACAACCAGCTTCAGGCAATAAGAACATATTATGTTTTTAATGACATAGACATCGACAGATACACCCTTTCAGGAGAAACCCAACAGGTGGCGATAGCTGTCAGAGAACTTGATAAGAATCAGATAGCTCAAAGAGCAAGAACCTGGGTTAATCTTCATCTCAAATACACTCACGGTTACGGGGTGGTTGTAAGCCCTGTTGGAAGTTTCTCAGAAGAAGGGCTTCCTCAATTCTATCTTAAAAACATTCCTGTTGAGGCAGTCTATTCTGAGCTGGTTCTCAAACAACCGCAGATCTATTTTGGGGAAAAAACGGATGACTATGTTATTGTGGGAACCAGAGAAGATGAATTTGGATACCCATCAGGCGAAAAAAATGTATATGAACGCTACAGGGGAAGCAGTGGAGTTGAACTCGATTCCAGGCTTAAGAAACTCGCCTTCTCTTTTCGCTTTGGAACACCAAAGATAGCCATAACAGATGCTATTACACCGAAAAGCAAAATCCTTTATTACAGAAACATTTATGAAAGAACAAGAAAGATTGCACCTTTTCTCATTCTTGACACCGACGCGTATCCGGTTTTAACAGATGGTAAGATTTACTGGATTATAGATGCCTATACTGCTTCTGGGTGGTTTCCATACAGTGAGAAGTATGGCAAAGGAGGCTTCAACTATTTAAGGAATTCAGTGAAAGTCGTCATAGATGCATACAGTGGATCTACAGATTTTTACATCGTGGATTCAGATGATCCGATAATAAGATCTTATAAGAAGCTCTTCAAAGGACTTTTTAAGGACGTTTCTCAGATGCCGTTGAATATTAAAAGCCATCTCAGATATCCTGTTGATCTTTTCTACGTTCAGGCAGAAATGCTTGCCACCTATCACATGTCTGATCCACAGGTATTTTATAACAGAGAAGACAGGTGGGCAGTTGCAGAGGAGATTTATGATGCTAACAGACAGGAAGTTAAACCTTACTATGTAATGCTTCCGTTCAATTTAAATGACGCTGATTACAGAGATAATGAGTTTATTCTAATGCTGCCAATGACACCTTATGGTAAGAATAATCTTGTTGCCTGGCTTTTTGTGTCTTCAGACGGCTCTAACTACGGTAGAGGCGGTGTATACAGGTTTCCTAAAGGCAGGTTAGTATTTGGTCCGATGCAGATTGAGAGCCGTGTGGACCAGGATCCATTAATTTCTCAGCAGATAACGCTTTGGAGCCAGGCTGGAAGCAGAGTAATCCGAGGGAATCTCCTTACGATTCCTGTTCTGGGGAAGGTGTTTTACGTAGAGCCACTTTACCTGAAGTCAGAGCAGAGCAGCATACCTGAACTAAAAAGAGTTATAGTTGCTGATGAGAAGAAAGTTGTGATGGCAGAAAGCATCGAAAAAGCACTTGCACTTCTCTCCGGCGAGGAAATTGAGGAGAAGGATAGTGAGAGTGACGGGGTTAGGCCTGATGCTGAAGAATTTGCAGAATTGAGATCTGTGTTGAAGCAGATGGATGAGGCATTGAAGAGCGGTGACCTGAAAGGATTTGCGGAAGCTTACGACAAACTTAGAAGAAGACTGCTTTATGAGACGACGCAAACTCCCTGAAAAAAAATTAACAGCCACAACGAAAACCGACTTTTTTAAGAAAATAATTAAAAGAACCTGGAAAATTTACAGGGAAAAAGAAGTCTTCTTTCTTTCTGCATCTATCTCTTTTTTCTCTTTTTTTCTGATCATCCCTGTCCTTCTGCTTCTGATTGCGCTAGCTGGAATTCTCGGTAGCTACCTGCCAGCTTTTGGTGTCGATTTAAAAAGTTTCCTGACAGTTCTTCTCGGCAAATACGGTGGGCAGGGCTATGCTTTTGCTGAGTCAATAATCAAGAAGCGCTTTTCATACGGAATAGTGGGTATATTGATTCTCTTTCTCAACCTCTCAATTGCGCTCTCGCCTCTGTCCTGGGCACTCAGTAAGATTTTTGGAATAAAGTCAAAGAAAGCACTCTGGAAAAGAGGGGTGGCAGCTTTTACGATCATTTTTATTCTTATTATTATTGCGTCTATAGCTACAATTTCTGCATCTCAGCTCAATCTGCTGGTTGCCCTTCTTGCGCGTTTCGGTTCTTTCGAATTTATTTTTCCCCACATTAACCTGATAAATCTGGTCTTTTCTCTGGCGATCTTTTTCGTTGTCTGGTTAACAGTTTTTTTCCTTTTTCAATGGATGACTCCGTACAGGCCTTCAGTTAAAAATTCTCTTATAGCTTCGTTTGTTTGTTCGGCGCTTATTGAAACTGGCAGGCAGATATATCTTTTTTACATGAAAACTTTTCCGGTGTTTGATTTCTTTTATGGCACATTCAGTTTCTTTTTCGTCAGTTTGATGCTTATCTACTATACGAGCATGATTTTCTTTGCCGGAGCAGCACTGCTGGTTGCACTGGAAGAATACACTAAATAAACAGCTTGCTTTACCGATAAATGTAATGGAAACATTCGTGAAATTCTGATAAAATCATATATACCGATACCCGTTCAGGTAATCACAAACAGTAAAGGAGGTATTATGAAGGTATTCGAGCTGAGCGCTGAACTTAAGGATCAGCTGAACAGTCTCTTTGGGAAGTGGGTAACATTTTCAGAAGAAGAACGAAAATATTACGATCATGATATCGGGAATTTGCCTTCTCTGATTAAACCACTTCTCGGTAGAACCGTTCCTGCAGCTGTGGTCAAAGCTATGAACGAAGAGGATGTCTCAAGGCTCCTTTCATGGGCGAACAAAAACGGGATTCCCGTGACCCCCAGAGCAGCGGCATCTTCCGGTTACGGTGGTGTCATACCCGCTCAGGGCGGAATAGCCCTCGATGTTACATCGCTCAATAAGCTCTACTCTATAGATGAAGAAAATCTTGTTGCTGAGGTTGGAGCTGGAGTCGTCTGGGAAGATTTAGAGAGAAAGCTTAACGAAAAAGGTTTTGCTGTGCGACAGATTCCATCTTCAGCGCCTTCTTCTACAGTCGGGGGCTGGTTCAGCCAGGGTGGTGCAGGATATGGAAGCTTTGCTTACGGCTGGTTTTTAGAAAGCGTTGTTAAAGTGCGCGCGGTTCTTCCAAATGGCGAGATAGAAGAGTTTGAGGGCAGTGATCTTGAGAAGCTTTATGGCACTATGGGTGCTACTGCTGTAATCACGCGGCTATGGATAAGAATTCGCCAGTTTGAGAGAATAATTCCTCTGGCGTTTGAGTTTTCTGACATAAAATCTCTTTCAGAGGCACTGAAAGAGATCTATGCATCCGGTCTCAAGCTTTATACTCTTAACTTTATCAACCCAGAAGGCGCAAGACTTAAGAACAAAGCTCCTGTTAAAACACATCACGGCCATCCTGAGGAAAAAGGACCTGAGTTGCCAGAGAAATTTATCCTGCTTGCAGGCATTTTTGAGAATGAGCTCGAAGAAGGAGAAAAGCTCAAGAAGATTGTGAGCGCTTACGGCGGAAACCTCCTTTCAAAAGAAATTGCCGAGCATGAATGG
>FWWL01004506.1_pt1 | contig 23379 bp, 21 predicted proteins | sample 2228331 | NCBI WGS metagenome assembly FWWL01 (sample SAMEA103939775, study PRJEB20133) | metagenome | reverse complement strand
AATGGAAGTGTAACAACTCCAACGGTAAGAATTCCAAGACTTTTCGCAACTTCTGCGATAACAGGAGCAGCGCCTGTTCCAGTACCACCACCAAACCCAGCGGTGATAAAGAGCATATCTGTTCCATCTAAAAGTTCCTCAAAATTTTTCTTGTCTTCATTTGCTGCAGCTTCTCCAACTTGTGGGTTTCCACCCGCTCCAAGTCCTCTTGTTATTTTTTGACCGATTTGAACAGTAATATAGGCTTTGCTCACTTCCAAAACCTGAGCATCGGTATTTACTGCTATAAGGTCAACGTTTTTCAATCCAGCATCAGCCATATGGTTTATCGCATTACAACCAGCACCACCAACACCTATGACTTTTATAACCGGACCTATTATTTTTCTTTCTGGCTTCTCAACATTCTTTTCTTTTTCTATCTTGAAAGGCATCTCATTTACCTCCTTCAAACAATTTCTTGAACGATTCCATTATTTTTGAAAAACCTGCACTCTTTTTCGGAACCTTTGTTTGGAAAGCATGTTCTCTAACTATCGATGATTCTTTTTCGTAAACAAGTATGTTTCCAAAAAGTACACTGTTAGATGGTTGCAGAATTATTTTCTCTTCAAATTCTTCAAAAGAGAAAAGTTCTTGCTGTTGCAACGTTCCAACTCTAACATAGGTTTTGAAAATTTCAGAAGCCAAATCAGTTATCTTTGGAAGAGACGCAATGCCTCCTGTGAGAACTATACCACCTGGGATTCCTATTTCACCAAATTCAGGATAGGTTCGTAGAACGTTTTTGTAGATTTCTCTTACTTCACTTAATATTTCCCTCAACCTTGCGTATATAATCTTAGCAAGAGTTTCTCGTGTTGTTTTTTGAATGTTCTTGCCATCCAAAGCTTTGTATTCAATTGGAGTTGGTTCAACGTCTCTGTAATGTGCCAAACCGTAAGTTCTAAGAAGCCTTTCAGCTTCGCTAAGCGAAGTTTTCAAAACTATCGCTATATCTTTAATTATATGTTTTCCAGCAATGTTTATTCTTTGGAATTTCACAGGTGAACCTGCATAGTACAGAACCACGTTCGTATTGTTGTAGCCCAAATCGACTAAAAGAACACCACTGTCTTTTTCAAAACTCGAAAGGACCGCTTCACCTGTAGAAATAAACGAGATATAATGTTCAGCATCTTCAACGATATCTTTAGTTCCATATTCGACAACGTTTTTGTAATTTTCATCCCCAAGAACAATTGTATAGATAGCTGTAAGCTTCTTAGCTTTCATACCAACGGGGTTAACAACGATTTTCTTGTCATCAATTATGTATCTTTTGACAAAGAGATGGAAAGAAATAGATTCCTCACTTGAAAGATGGTTTAGAAGGTTATCAGTTAGAAGTGTTTGATCATCTTCTGTGATTTCTCTTTCGTCTTTATCAGTTATGATTATCTCTTCACTCATCTCTTTTAGAGTGAAATTCCCACAGCTTGAAGAAATAAGAAACTCCCCGTTTAGTCTTTTTCCAACCTGTTCTTCAAGATTTTCAACAGTCGTTGCCACAACTTCACCCAAAGCAACAACGTCTTTGATTTCCCCACCATCAATTCCCCTTGTCTTTAAAGAACTATAACCGAGAGCTTTATAAATATCGTCCTCAAAAGCTACAACCATTCCCTTAACTGTGTCACTACCTATATCGATAGATACAATTTCACGAGTTTTCGCCATTCTAAGTTTTCACCCCTTATTCTGATTTTATATCACAAAAAATTTTCTATTCCTGTAAATATATTGTTTTCCCGTTTCAAAAGAATCTTTTTTTATTGAAATTTGAATCAAACAGCTCTTTAAATCTTCCAAATCCACAAGATGGACAATAGCTGAATTGGATGTCACAACGTATTTTTCTTTTAGATTGATTTCAAAAACTCCATCAGGGATATCTTCAGGTAGAAAAGATAGCTCCGAACTAACAACTTTCCCATTTTCGTCTATTTCCACACCAGTAACAAAGGGTCTATAATAAGCGTTATGTCTTTTCAGGTCGATAATCTTTCCTGTTTTATCAACAATCCAAAATTTGTTCAATTCATACAGATAGAACCAAACGTTTGAATCATCACCACTATTTCTTTTCTTAATCGCTTGTTCTTCGATATTGTAATTTAGGTTCAACTGGCTGATGTAAAGGTCGAAGTTGTGGAATTTTTTAAAACTTCCATAAGAAATTATAACACAAATTGAAAACAAAATAACAAAAAAAATCGGACGATTCAATTTTAATCCCCCTGACAAGTTGTATAACCTTATTGCATGCACTTTATTTCTATTATATCACAAGCCTTTCGATTGTTATCAAGATTTTTAAAAATTCAAAAAAGCTTACAAAAAACCCCCAGGGAAACCCTGGGGGATAGGGCTATGATGGGGAGTGGTGTTATTTTTTACCAAAAACAGTCCAATAAAGCAATGGATGACCACCTATCTCGTCTAATATACCCACTGTTGTATCAGTACCGATTTCTGTAAAGACCGGTATTTCATATCCGTTCAATGTTACTGTTGCGTTTAGTGTTACCAATTCTGTCGGAGTTTCTGGTAACATTACGTAAAGTTGTCCTAATCCAGACTTTTCAGAAAGGTCCACATTTGTTGAAGAGATTGTTATATAATCACTATCACTTGTTATAAAATCAAACCAAACTAACGTAGCTTCATTAGTCAAACTCGTTGGGAGTTCCACCTTAAATTCGCTTTCAAAAGCGTATGTTTTCGTTTCAGAAGTAGTGATTGTTATGTTATCTGTAATTTGCCTTTCTTCCGCCATTCTGTAGTTAATTGCATAGCCACCAGGCCTGGATTCTCCCATAGCCTCGGAATATCCCAAACATCTTTCATTACTATCAGGTCCACCAATGATAACTTCATAGTCTCCTGCATCAATTTGTGGGAATTTGGCTATACCATCAAGATCAGTCTTAGCATAATATGAAACAACAACGTTGTTTATCGTTCTTCTTAGTTGTGCCCAAACGGTTGGAACTTTCCATTCTCCGTAGGCATCCGTTATCTCTACGGTGAAAAATTCTACACCACCGTTTGTTGGAAGAGTACCTTCAAGTGCTCTATCAGCTCTCACAAGTCCGTATCCTGAATCTGTGTCAAAACCAGCTTTGTCTATATCTTGAGCAGTTGATTCCAAAAGTTTTCTAATCTGCCATGCCTTTGCGTTTGGAAATTTCTGAAGCAACAAAGCAACTACACCTGTGACATGTGGTGAAGCCATAGATGTTCCGTCATAATAATCATATACTCCATTTGTTTCAGGATCTACTAAGCTGTATCCTTGGTGTTCTTTGTATCCTAAACTGCCTGGCATTACAACAGTTGAACAAATCTTGACACCAGGTGCCCCAACTGTTATACCATCGCTTCTGTTTGAGAACCAAGTTGTCCTGTAGTTTCCACCATTGTATTCAACAGCAGCAACTTGAATTACTCCAGGATATCCTGATGGGTAGTGGACGTGTTGCTCTGTGTGATTGTTTCCTGCAGAGACAACCATAACAACGTTTCTTTCAAGTGCGTAGTCAAAAGCCTCTTTCATAGTGTGGGAATAACCCCATCCACCCCAGGAGTGGTTCATAACCTTTGCACCATTTTCAACAGCCCAAATAATACCAGCCGCTACATAGTCGTCGCCAACATACACCTCATCCTCATCAAAAATAACAATAGGCATTATCTTAGCATTCGGTGCAACACCAACAATACCCCTACCATCTTTCTTAGCTGCTATCGTTCCAGCAACGTGGGTACCATGTGAACCACCGTATGATGAATCCGTTCCTTCTGGGAGTTCTTCCCCTGTCAAAGGCCTATAACCTTTTATTACCTGCCCTTCCAAATCAGGATGTGTTCCATCAACGCCAGTGTCAACAACTGCAACTATTATATCGGTTCCTGATGCTTCAGCCCATATTTCTTCTGCGGACTTTCCGCCAAAGACTGCTTCAAGCCCCCAGAGACTTGAGCTGAAGTATTCGCTACCTCTTGATGTGCCGTGTAGTTCTTTACCAGACTTTATGTATTTTGCTGGGTCGTCTTTAACCGGTTCTGGTTTAATGAGTTCTCTTTTGTAACTTGGTTCAACGTATCTTATTCCAGTAATATTCGCTTCTTTTATTTTCTTGTAGGCATCTTCAACTTTTCCGTTGAATGTTACTGAAAGCATTTTTATTTCAGGAACTTCGACAGCGATCTTACCATTTAGAAGTTTTACCACTTCGAGTGCTGAGTTACGATCCTCGTAGCCAATAAGAACTTTTCCTTCAGTGTAACTCTCTGAAAGTGGACCAAAGAGAATAATATTACTCTTTGTGGTGTTTTGGATTATTGGTTTATCATTCTGCTGTTGTGGTTTTGAAACTTGATTTGTACAAGACGCAACTAAAAAGAGAACTAAAAGTGTTATTGAAAATACTGCTAATATTTTCTTCATACCTGATCACCTCCCTCAATTTGAACCCGTAGTGAATGTGTGATATACATCTGTTTCTACTGGGTATTGAGTAACTCGTGAGTTTTGATCTGTATGAATAGCGTAGCTTATTGCTTTAAATTTCTCATTTGGATCTTGTGAATTTAATCCGTTGTATTCGAGTTGTGTTGCTAGCAACTCATTACCCCAGCAGTATGTTTTGTTTGCTTGTAAAAATGGATAACCATAAGTGTTTGCGTAATAGTCCCCGAATGCAAAATCTACCCAACCAGTTGGTCCTGCAAATACTTGTTCACTGAATTTTATCTTAATTTCTAATTCGGTTTGTGTTGCTACATTGGAGAATGTGTAGTATGCTGGTCCGTTACTTGAGATCACTCCAAGTGAGTAATATACTAAGTCATTCACTATCTCATCATATAGCCAGATATCCCATCTGTGCTTAAGTGTATATTTGGTATCAGCATTGACCAAATCAGAATATTTCTTATCAACAATAAACTTCCATCCAAAAGTTGGATCTCTTGGAACATCCTTTGAACCGTTAAGTGCATCCCCGGTGTAAACGATTGTCGGTATTGGGAGCAACTCTATGCTTCCAATAACTGTTGGTGTACTTTCCAAACAATCGTAGACGGACGAGACTGCGTACCAAACTCTTTTACCTACCTCAAGCTTCGGTGAAGAATCGGAGAAATAGTAGTATGTCGCTGGAACCGTTGCAAATGGTTCGAAGTTTTCACCATCAAAAGATCTGTAAAGTCTATAAGCCTTTGGAATAGTTGTGGTGGTACTTTGTGTTGACATCTCTTGACGTAACCAATACAATGTAACCCAAAGATTCGTTCCTTCTGGAGCGGCATTTGGAACAACATTGCCATCTTTTGATAAAGCTGTTATTTTCGATTTATCGATAGGATTGCTATAGAATTCAACTGGAGCACGTTTGGTATAAGCTACAAGATCATAAGATGTATTATATTTTGTGGTGTTTCTTTCCACAATATAGTACGGTGTTCTAAAGACGTTAACGTAGAATATGTACTCTACCCTTGTATCGTTGTCGTCATAGACATCAACGATTATAGGTATTTCACCTTCAAATTCTTTTACAGAAAGAGTTCCAGACAATGAGTTTATGTCGCTTGCATACAGCCTTGGATTAGCAAAAGTTCCTGCCCCCGGTACTCCGCCAGCTTTTGCATATATTATGTTACAGGTGTTCGGATAATCCAAAGGTGTTGCAGTAACAGTTACGTAAATTGTATCAGCTGAAATATTGGCTGGAAGTGTTACTTCTGTGGCCTTTGTCGAATCCTCGTAGAACTTAATATCGACTTCTATAGGATTATCCGAAGCTGGACCCAAGGCAGCTTTTCGCAGTGTTGTTTCTAACTCTGTCTTTTTATGGGATTCAAACTTGAGACCATTGATAATCGTCTTTCCGTGGTTTTCTTTTGACAAGAACACGTTGTAGTACTTTGGATTTGCATCTTCATGCAATATATAAACTCTTGCTATACCTCTTTCGTCCGTCTTACATTGTTCGACAACTTTATCTCCATCTTTAACGATGACATCAGCATTTTTAACAGCTGGACCAGAGTTAAATTCTGTTACATAGAGTTCGAGTAGTGCTGATTTTTTAACGTTCACTTTGAACGAAACAACGATAGATTTTCTAGCTCGGTCTTTTGCTTCAACTTGCACTGTATGCTCTCCAGCACCTGGACTTTCCCACGTTGGTTCTAAAACATACTTTGTACCAGAAATTGTTCCAGGTCCTGACTTTTTCGTGAAAGTGATAGTTCCACCTTCGGGATCTTTTACGTACTGAGACAAATCAACTTCAAGTTTGTTCCCCTCTAATACAGTTTGGTCAGGAACGGTGCCTGTTGGTACTTTATCAAACAACTCCGTACAACCACTCAGCACTAAGATAAGTGCTGTTAAAAGTACTAACACATAACTAAACCTTTTCACAGTCTACCCCTCCTTTTGAAAGATGAAAAAGTGCAAAAAACTAGCAGGAAACATACCGATTTGGTAAGTTTCCTGCCTTGTATTCAAACTTTTATACGTGAAGAAAAAAACGTTAAAGAATACCGAAATAATTTCTCCCACTATCCCGATCCCCCCATTGTGTTATATATTTTACCACATTTTTAACAGAAATTCAACATCGATTTTTGGAGGCTTAACAAAATATACGTTAGGAGTACTATTATTTCCGTTTAGTTACTAAACTTAAATTTTTTCACGTGTTATTCACCTTTCACAAAAACAGTCCAGTATAGGCTTGTAATTCCTCCAAGTTCGTCTATAAGTGCCTCCATACTTTGAGCCTGCATTGTGCCTTTTACAGGAATTTCAAACCCGTTAAGAATCACTTCCCATTGAATCTGCACTGATTGTGATACAGGCTGATCAAAAACAACATAGAGCCTTACAAGTCCTGAAACTTTTTCTGAAGTATATGATAACATAAAAACTCGTTTTTAACACTTTAAAATAATTCAAGGGCAGTCTTTTGACTGCCCTTGATCTTTATTGATCCAATTATTTGTACATCACAATTGCACTAATCATAGGCACTTTTATTTTACCGCTCGCTTCGTAGAGAACTTTCGTACCTGCGTTCTTGTCATCGACGACAACTTTCCAAGTTCCTTCTGGAAGAGTGAATTCTTGTGCTGCTGTGTCCCCGTTGTAAACTACAAGAATTTCTTTCCAGCTATCTTTTGGATCTTTCAAAACAAATGCAACCATCTTTCTTCCAGTTTGTAAGAATGTCAAAACTTTTCTTATATCTTCCGCTGTTCTTTGTCTAAACGCTGGATGTTCTTTTCTGAGCTGGATAAGTCCTTTGTAGTATTCAAATACATCGATGTATTCAGCTTTTCTTGCGTAATCGAAACCATTAATTGAAATTGGTGCATTGTAAGAGTTTTCATTGAATTTTTTCGTTCTTGCAAAGTCTTGGCCTCCGTGCAAGAAGACTGGACCTTGGGAAGTTAGAAGTATTGCACCTGCAAGTTTTTGAGCGTTCCTTAGCATCGCATCAGTCCATTGAATCTTCGTATCAGCTTGAGCTGCCAACACGTTTTTGTCCCAAAGTGTGTGGTTATCGTGTGATTCAACGTAATTTATCGTTTCTTGTGGATTCTTAGTAAAGCCTTTGAGTTGCTCATTGTAGTAAATACTTCCAGCAACTCCCCTTCTTATCGCGGTTTCCTTTGCGAGTGCTCCCATCAAGAAACCTTTAACTGTTGCATTGAAGACTGAGCCTCTCATTGCATCTCTGAAATCGTCGTTGAATGCACCAACTCCAGTGCCACCAACGTGAGGTTTACCAAATCTAAGTGGTGCATTGAAACCGCCCCACGGTTCACCGTAGAGAACGACAGCTGGGTCAATCTTTCTGAGTTCTGCTGCAAGTGTTTTCATTGTGACTTCATCGATAAGTCCCATTTGATCGAACCTGTAACCGTCTACTTTGTATTCCTCCATCCAATATTTACAGGTGTCGATTATATATTTCCTCATCATTGGTCTTTCGGAAGCAATAACATTTCCACAACCACTTTCGTTCAAATATGCTCCTGTTTTGTCGAGTCTGTAGAAATAGTAAGGTACTGTTTGATCAAATGGAGACATTACTCCGACGCCCCAAGTGTGTGGGAAGACCATATCTAAAATAACTCTTATTCCGTTCTGGTGTAGAGTTTGTACCATTTGTTTTGTTTCTCTTATTCTTACGTACGGATCAAAAGGATTAGTCGAGTATCTTCCTTCTGGGACAGTGAAAAGATATGGGTCATATCCCCAGTTGTAGCTCTTTTCAAAATCTCTTTCAGCTTCATCGCCAGTCCAGAAATCAAACATTGGAAGGATATGAACGTGTGTCACACCGAGTTCTTTGAGGTGGTCAAGTCCTGTTGTAACTCCATTTGGTCCTTTTGTATCGGTTTCAGTAAGTCCTAAATACGTAGCTTTATTCTTAACTCCAGCGTTATCAAGACCTGTGATATCAGCAATGTGGATTTCGTAAATGATCGCATCAACTTGGTCTTCGAATTTTGGTTTTGGTGTCGTTCTGAATCCTTCTGGATCTGTCTTCTTAAGGTCAATAATCGCACTCTTACCAGAATTTTTCGAAACAGCCTTTGAGTAGTAATCAACCGTTTCTCTGTTTTGACCGTAACTGAAGAATCTGTATTTGTAGAACCAACCTTCCCAATTTCCCTCTAAAACAGCTTCCCAAGCACCATCGCCGATGTATTTCATAGGTACAACCTTAGATGGGTCCTTGTCTTCAGCGTTTTTGTAAAGCAAAACTTCTGCACTCTTTGAGACAGGAGACCATGTTCTAAGAATTGTTCTTTGTGGTGAATAAATCATACCAAGTTCGCCATTGTAAACGATGTTGTCGAGAATTTCCATCATAACGACTTGGTATGGGGTAAAGCCCTCAACTTCTAAGATTACATCTTTGTTGACTTCATCTAATTTTATTGGGTCAGCTAATGTTATCTTAATCCAATTTGTTTTTGAGGTTCCTGTTGGGTCAGCTTTTTCTACTGATTTTACTCTTCTTTCTTTTCCGTCTACTGTAACTTTCACCTTGACTTTCGTTGTGTCAACAAGGTTTGTCAAATAAGCTTCGATTTCATCAGTCTTTTTTGCTTGTGCAAAAAAGACTCTTGGACTTGTGTCAGGTTTGCTTGTGTATATCTGTTCAACTCCTTGCAAGAGCCACACCTCCGCTTTTCCATCTTTAATCTCTATGAATCTATCCATTGCTACGTCTTTCATCACCCATTCACCAAGTCTAACAATTATACCAACCTTTGTCAACGTATCTGGTAAAACTACTTTTGCGACAACACCATAGTCATCTTTTTCAGTGAATTGATAAGCTTTACCTTCAGCTGATATTGGCTCGACATACCATATCCAAAGGTTCCAACCTTCGTAGTTTTCGTCAAACCTGTGGTAGTGAATAATAAGTTCTGTCTGAGCAAAAAGAACAACAACCGTCAAAAGCAAAAGTACGGAAAATATCCTTCTCATCCCTTGAACACCTCCTGTGGTTGATGTAAATGTATCAACTTAAAATTATACAATACTTCTTAAGCATCAATAACTTATATTGGAATACTTTCCAAAAAAATTGCCCCCCGACCGTGGGGGGGAATATATCAATACCGTAAAGTAAAATGTATATCCAGAACAGGTAACTTTAAAACTTTTTAATAACCTCCACCAGCAATCGCTGGGAAAGAGAGGGTGTTTATACCCATAAGTTTCATAACAGTTTTTGCAACGTCCGTGTTGTCCATAAAGCCTGTGAAATGTTCCGCACCAGGTCCGAATGCGTAAACGGGAACCACTCCAGCGGTGTGATCGTGAGTCGTCCAACCTATTCTAAGTTTTGAACTAACAATTTCGTTTAATCTGTAAACCTTGTTGGAAACTGCTTTTAAACTTTCAAATTCCTCTTTTGATATTTCCACACCGAAGAAATTAAGTGCTTCTGCTTTGAATGTGTCATAACTATCAAGCTTTACTTTACTTAAAAACATAGCACCTGTTCCTTTTACTTTTCTTGCTTTTGCAACATCTATTGTGTACCCACCATTTGAAAGTGAAAGTCCTCCAGTTTCATGGTCGCCGAGGACTACGACAAGAGTATCACCATTTCTCTTAGCGTAGTCAAGAGCAACTTTAACTGCATTATCGAATTCGACTGTTTCTTTCCATACTCCGTAGACATCGTTTGCGTGAGCTTCCCAGTCGATTTGTGAACCTTCGACCATTATTACAAAATCATCACCGCTTTTTGATAAAAGTTCAAGCGCTTTAGCAAGCATAACGTCAAGTGTTGGTTGTTCTGGTTTTCTATTTGATGCTGGATCAAGATGTGTGTCACCAAATAAACCTAAAACTTTGTCTTCGTAAAGCATAGGAATATCTTTTGCGTTAGTAATGTACTTATAACCCATCTTCTTCATCTCTTCAATAAGATCTTTTCCATCTTTTCTAATACCACCTTTTGATTCAGGTAAGAAATATTTACTACCAGCACCGAATATGACGTCAAAATTTGCTTTTGTTAATTGCTCGGCTAATGTGGTTTCATCGTTTCTGTTTGAAACATGACCATACATTGCTGCGGGAGTAGCGTGTGTTACTGAACAAGTAACAACAAGACCAACTTTGTATCCATTTTTCTTTGCTAATTCGAATAGTGATGGCACGGGTTTTCCGTCTGGAAGTATTCCTATTGCTCTGTTCAAAGTTTTGTATCCTGAGAAAAGAGCTGTTCCTGCAGGTGCGGAATCAGTAACCCAGGAATCAGCAGAGTATGTAGTCATAAGTGCTGTGTAAGGCATCTTCATAATGTTAAGCTGTCTACCTTCTAAAATATTTGCAAGCAAAACGTGGTTTCCAGCCATACCGTCGCCAACCATATAAATAATGTTGAGTGCAAATACCGAGAGAAGCGAAATAACTAATAGAGACAATACTAAAAGTTTCTTCACAGTACCCACCTCCAGGTTTAGTGTGTAGGTTTTGAAAATTCGATAATATGTTACTCGAGTTGTTTTAAGAAAATACTAAGAATTCGAAAGAAAAATTAAGAGCCACCTAAAAGGTGGCTCTCACTATCTTCAATTTTAAAACGGATAAAACCCTAAATCCAAATTGTTTCTTTCGAAGATTTTCTCGATTAAACCCTTAATCATCTCCGCATGTCCTTCTTCCCATTTCTTAAGGATAAGCAGTATTTGTTTAAGTTTCTCATCTTCTACCTTCTCAGCGGAGTTGCTGTAAAAGTTTACAAAATCTTTCTCGATAAGGTAGGCGACTCTGAGTATCGAAAGATCTGAAAGATCGCTTTCTTTGTCACCTTCCTCAAGTTTGTAATCTTTTACTCGTTCTTCAAAGATACTCTTTTGTTTAGGTAAACTAATTTCTCCCATGTTGTTACCTTCCAAGATATCTTTTTTCAGTCTTCGTATAAACTCAGTGTGTTCTTTTTCCATATTCATAAGGTATTCAAAGACTTCTTTTGCTAATTTTAGATTAACTTGATCTTTCTTATCCTTGTAAAACCTGAACCCTTCGATCTCAAAATTTTCCGCAAGTGTTAGGATTTCTTGTACACTTTTCATTCTTTACCCCCCTTTCTTTCCTTTGTTCAAATATGCATCTATACCTTTAGCTGCCCAGTATCCATCAGCAACTGCGTGAATAATATCTGGACCGTTGACAATATCACCACCAGCAAAGAGCCATTCAACCGACGTTTGTCTCAATTCGTTTGTTAGAATCCTTGAACCGATGAATTGAAGTTTTGATTTGACTTCTTCAGGTAGATACGAATAATCAGGAGCTTGACCTATCGCTTCAATTATCATATCTCCGTCGAAATATCTTACTTCTGATTCGTCAAACTTCGGATTGAACCTTCTGTTTTCATCAAAAACTTCAAGACATTTGCAAGCTTTTAATCCTTTAATTTGATCTCTATCATCAATTATTACTTCTCTTGGACCCCAACCAGGATAGATTTGAACTCCTTCTTCAAGTGCTTCTTCAATCTCTTCCATATCAGCTGGCATTTCGTTATGAGTTCTTTCAAGGCACGTAACTATTACTTCAACATTACCGTATTTAATCTTTTGAAGTCTTGCCATACTCCTTGCGATATCCATCGCAACGTTTCCACCACCAATAACGCACACTCTTTTCGGTATCTTCGGTTCTGGTCCATCACCGCGCAAATAATCACGTATTTGTCTCAAAAGTGGAAGTGCCTGGACAACGTCTTGGTGGTCTGAACCGGGAACTCTTGTTGACCTTCCAAGAGTTAAACCTGTTGACAAATAAACCGTATCATATTTGTTTTTGAGTTCTTCAAATGTTATATCTTTTCCAACGTTCACACCGGTGTAAATTCTAACCCCAAGTGATTCGATAAATGCTATATCTCTGTCAAGTGCTTCGTCAGGTAATCTGTATCTTGGGATACCGTATCTCATAACTCCACCGGGACGTTGGAGTGATTCGTATATATCAACAGAATACCCCATTGTTGCTAAGAAATAAGCCGCCGAAAGTCCTGCAGGACCGCTACCGATGATAGCAACCTTTTTGTTTTTAGGTGCGACATCGTAGTTAACTATCTCACCCCATTTATCAACTGGGACGTTATCAACTATGTATCTTTTTAACCATCTAATCGCAACTGGTTCACCTCTAAGAGAAATTGAACATACTTCCTCACATCTGTGAGTACAAACCCTACCACAGACGCTTGAAAGTGGATTTGCACCAGCGTTGTTTTCACTTTCTTCACCTTTCAAAAGCCATTTGAGAGCTTCTTTTAAATCATCTTTCCAAATCGCTTTTATGTATTGAGGTATTCTCATATGCTCTGGACATCTGTCAACACAGATACCACATTCAACACACCTTGCAGCTTCTTTTATAGCTTCTTCTTTGCTGTAAGCTTTAACAAATTCAACAAAAGATGTAATTCTTTCTTCAGCTTCCATCTCTTGAGGTAAAATTCTTTCAAGGGCTAAAAGTTCGCTCGCTTCATCTCTCGTCCAACCTGTTGGTGGAGTATCACCGTGAATACCTTTTTCAGTTGGCGCAAAATAGAATGTTTCGGGATCAGGCGAGATATGTATGTACTCCCTTGTCATATTTAAAGAACCACTTGTACAAATATCTACGCACATTGCACAGAAAGAACAACGTCCGTAATCTATAACCGGTCTTTGGGGTTTACTGCCATATTCTTTCTCCATCCCCGGTACGTCAACCATTCGGATAGCATCTGTAGGACATATCTTTTCACAAGTACCACAGCCTATACATTTGTCCCAATCATTTACGTGAAATCCTCTATACCTTTCAGCAGCTTCCCTTTTAACTTTTGGAACTAATATTGTAACCGGTTTTCTGAAAAGATTTCTCCATCCAGAAATAGGTGCAAAAAAGCTCTTTTCCATCTTTTCCACCTCCAACCTACCGGATTACCGGTCAATTTCGGGAGCACAAACTCCCATTGTGTCAAGCCAAATTGGAACGTCTTCAATTCTTGTACCCGGTAGGAAATTAACTATACCGTAAGTTCCTTGTGGATATGAAGCACCACGAACCGCAATTCTGTAAGGTTTCTCTTCACCATTTGATACTATGTAATATCCGTATTCACCTCTTGTGGATTCAACGTGTACGTAAACACTTCCTTTTGGAACTTTGAACCTTAAAGCGTTACCTTCGCTGAATCTTGTGTTCACAGGTCCTGAAGGCATCTTTTCGAGACATTGTCTTATTATTCTAATACTTTGTCTGATTTCTTTCGGCTTTAAGCTAATTCTTGCGTAAGCGTCACCCTCAGTTGCTGTTGGAACTTCGAATTGGACTTTGTCATAGTAGAGATATGGATCTATCTTTCGTATATCGTACGCAAACCCTGTCGCTCTGAGCCCAATTCCAGTAACACCGATCCTTAAACAGGTTTCAGTATCGATCTTGGCAATACCCTTAAGTCTTGTGTGAAGCACTCTGTTTTTGAGTATGAAATTCTCGTACTCTTCAAGTTTGTCTTCCAGATAGTTCAGCAAATCGTTTATCATTTCTTCGATTTTTGGAGTAAGGTCTTTTCTTACGCCACCGGGGATGATGTACATATGGTATATTCTTGCTCCAGTTAAAGCTTCGAAGATATCCAAAACTCTGTCTCTATCTGCGACTCCCCAATACATACTCGTGTACATTCCAAGTGGTCCGCCAATCCCACTGAAAGACCAAAGATGGTTAGCTATTCTTGCAAGCTCAAGGACTATCATTCTTATCCAGTTCGCTCTTTCCGGCGCATCTACTTTTGCAAGTTTTTCGACTCCCATAGCGTAAACCGCTTCGTTTATATCAGGTTCAGGAACACATATTCTTGGAATAAGTGCTAAGTTTTGATACCAAAGTCTGCGTTCCATCAATTTCTCAAAACCTCTGTGCAAAAATCCTGGAACTGGATTCGCTTTTACAACAGTATCTCCTTCAACGTACATATGTACACTGAAGTTACCGTGCATACCAGGGTGGTTTGGTCCAAAGAATAGTTTCAGTTCAGCCATTTGTATCACCCCTGATTATCTTAGCTTCTTTGATTGCATCTTTTTCGTAAACTCTCTCACCATAGTGTTCTTGAGAATATTTTAACGGATCAAAGTCTTTTCTCAGTGGTGGTAAATCGTCCCAGTTTTCGAGTATGAACGGTTTTGTACAGTTCTGATTTCCTTCGAAAACAACACCGAAAAAGTCGTGAACATCTCTTTCATAGAACTCGGCAGTGGGCCAAATATGTTTAACTGTGACAAATTTTGCTTCATCTCTTTCGATAAATGTTGAAACTTGTAATGTAACTGCGTTGTTCCAGTTGAACAATATGTACGTAATTTCGAACTTTTTGTCATCTATCCAATCAACGCACGTTAAGAGTGAAAGGTGCGAATAACCGTTTTCTTTAAGATAAGTTAGAGCAGCAATTGTTTGATTGTTTGGAAAGATTATTTTGTACTGTCTTGTCGATACTTCTAAGATTTCTTGTGCTGAAAAAGCTTTTTTCAAATAGTCAAAAAGTTCATTCATGGAACTCATCTTCAATCACCACCTTACCGAGTGCTCTTTCTTGGTTTCTCTTGTACCATTCGTAATTTTCTTTGTATCTTTTCCAGCCGTTCGCTTCTCCTCGTCTGATCATTCTCATAAGTTCGTTGAAAGCTTCCAAAATAGCTTCTGGTCTTGGCATACAACCAGCTATATACAGGTCAACTGGTATATAGTCTTCTAATTTTGATATAACTGCGTAAGAATCGTAATATATTCCACCGTTGAGAGTACATGAACCAAAACCAATAACGTATTTTGGATCAGCCATCTGTTCGTAAGTGTATATAACCCTTCTAAGAGTCTTTGCACTTAAATAACCAGTTATCAGGAAAAGGTCAGCTTGTCTTGGAGTTGCCATCGGACCCATTCCAAAACGTTCTATATCAAACCTTGAAGTCATCGAAGGTGGAAGCTCAACTGCGCCACAACCGGTACAATAGTGCAGCATCCACATCGAACGACTTCTAAGTTCATCAGCAATCTTTTCCCATACACTTCTTTCATCTATCTTAGCCACGCTAATCCCTCCTTAAAAAACTATACCGTTCAAAACTAAGAACGCTTGAACGAAAGCTAATAAAAGTGGTACAGACCAGTAGAAGATAACCGCTTGTTCAATTCTAAACCTTGGCATCACAGCGTTTATCATAACCGCAAGGAGCCAGACAATTAAGAATTTAAGTAGGAAAATCGGATAACTTCCACCGCCTAAGAATATGTCTACAAACAGAGCAACTTCAACGAATATTTGGAATGTGTGCATCAGCATTAGAATACCCATATATTTTGCTGAAAGTTCAACCATAGGTCCTGATGCTATTTCGCTTGGAGCAATCGGAGCTTCGAAAGGCTCTTTTCCGAGCATACCTTGAAGTGAAATAAAAGCAACAATAGCAGCGATTGGCATCCTGAGTAAATTCCAAGTGCCCGCTTCAGCTTGAGCGGTTATTAGATTAGAGATATTTCCAGTTTTGTAAAAGTAAAGAACTGTTGTAATAGCAATAAGGTACGGTACTTCATATCCGAGCATCATAGTAAGTGCCCTTGCAACACCTATTGAAGCGAGTGGGTTGCCTCCACCAACCATACCCATAGCCATACCCAAGGCACCAACTGCAAAAAGGTAAACGATAACAAAGAAGTTATCAAGACCTGGAAACGCGACCAAGTTTCCAAGCGGTGTAAAAACGAGTGTTGCTGCAACTCCGCCAAAAGCCATTAGAACTCCAAAATCGTAAATCCAACCGTGTGAATATCCATGTTTACTAAGAGTTTTGAAGATATCTATAAAATTCTGGTACCAAGGTGGTCCGTACCTTCTTTGAATTCTTGCGGTAACTTTTCTACCTATACCTTCGAATGTTAATCCAAAAAAGAAACCGGTGAAAAGAACCAACAAACTTCTACCTATAGCAGCCAACATCGTTTACCACCTCACCAGAAAGACTATTAGTACCAACACAGCAAACCAAAAGACGTAAGCTGAACTACTCGTTTCTGCAATCCAGTTGAAGAATCTCCCAATTTCTTTCAAGACGTTGACAAAAGATAAGTACAATTTTTCAAATGATGGAGCATTTTCGTATTCTCTTTCGATAAATTTGTAGAAATCATTTGCGTAGTGGTATTTATCATAGTTGTGCAAGAATTCTCCAGCTGTGTATTGGTTTGTGAGAGGTATTTTCTTGGCTTTTGGTGTTAAAAAGTAGATTATACAAGCTAAGACGAATCCACCAGCGAAAACCAAAAAGACGATCCAAGTATCCCAATATCCAAGTGGTGTTTTAAGAACAGTTCCTTCAAACTCAAAAGGTTTTATATTGAATTGGTTTTGAACGTCAACAATCAGGTTAAGTGCACTTGCTGGAAAGACGCCCCACAAGACCATCAAAAGGACACCTAATAACATCGGAATAACCATAACAAGTGGAACTTCTTTGATATCTTTGTGTTGGCTTTTTAGCTGACCCAAGAAAACGCCTGCAAGTGGTCTGAAGACGTACAAGAACGACCCGATACTGCCGAGAAATACGAACATCTCTGTAACGAACATTCCTCTTCTAACAAGTGCGTTGAATATCATCCATTTTGATATAAATCCACTTGTTGGTGGAATACCGGCAAGAGAAATGATACCGACAAGGTAAGCTACAAAGGTCCAAGGCATTCTCCAAATTAGTCCACCCATTTCATCGATTTTTGTTGTTCCAGCTCTGTAAACAACAGCAGCAAACGAAAGGAATATCACTGTCGCTGAAAGCATATGGTTCAGAACATGGAAAAGAGCACCAGCGTAACCAATTTGGTCAAGTAAAGCTACACCTATCAAAATATAACCACTGTTTGCAACTGTTGAATAAGCGATTAGCATCTTCATATCGTTCTGCTTTATCGCCATCAATGTGCCTATCAAAATCGATATATTTCCGAGCCAGATTAAAAGATACGAAAGAATGTTGAAGTCTTGATAGAACGTTTGAAATAATGCTGCAACCGGGAAGACTGAAACAATTAATACCGCAAGGTAAGAACCCATTTTCACAAGTTGACCTGACAATATCGCACTGAAAGTATCAGGTGCATTACCGTGAACGTTTCTAAGCCATACGTGCAGTGGAAAAACTCCACTTTTTGCTATAGCAGATGAGATCAAAAGTACTAAAATCGCCCATCTAAAGCCAATAGATGCATTTGGCAAAGCATTTGCTATTTCAGCAATATCAAAGGTATCAAATTTTGAATACGCTAAGAACGAACCGTATAAGTACAAAAAGCTACCTAACGAGCTAATTACAACGTACCATATCGCAGCTTTTTTCGATTCCGGTTTTCCCATTGGAACTATGAAAAGCGAAGAAAAGACTGTGATTTCCCAGAATATGTAAAGTGTTATCAAATCTTTTGACATAAAGACTCCAATTGTGCCTGCAAGTGTTAATAGGAAAAGAAGGTTGTAGACAGAAGGATATTTTGCCTTTTTAATCCATTCCAAGTTAAACATCGAAACTAACGTGAATGATATCAAAGAAACTATTCCAAAAAATTTAGCAATCGGTGTGATTTCTAAAGTAGTAAGACCTAAGAGTTCAAAATTAGATGGTTGAGCATTCCAGAAAAGGTAAAGACCGTAACCAGAAAGAAGGAACGTAATTATTGTTCCAAGAAATTTATTAACTTTTGTGAGAGCGAAAGATAATAGCGCTCCAACTACAAGATACGTCAATAGGTTTTGCATTTACATCCCTCCCTTTGAAAGAACCAAATTGAAGTAGCTTCCAAAGTCTTCAACTGTAGCTATCTTGTCTGCAAATTGCAAATAAAGATTCGGGAATACTCCAACTAAAATGAGTGCAAGTGCCAAAAGTAAAACAATCATTTGACTGCTAAACGGAAGAGCACTTTCCTCTTCATCTGCTTCTTCAAACCAAAGATCCACGTTCCACTTAATTAGGTATCCAGCTTCTAAAAGTGTTCCAAATAGTATAACTGCTGGTAGTATGTAGTTACCACTTTCAAAGAGAGATTTTAGGATATAAAACTTGCTCCAAAAACCTGCAAATGGGGGAACACCAATCGCTGAAAGTGAAGCAAGAGTGAACGCAATACCTGCGGTTTTGTTTGACTTGAATCCTTTCGAAACAAAAGCAATAACTGTGAAAAGAACTATTTCAGCGGTTATAACGTTCATAAGGTGGAAGATCGAAGGTGAAAGAATATCCAAAACGTTCGATGCTATTGCACCAAGGACAACACCTGCCTGAGCTAAAGCCATAAACGCTAAAACTTTTCTGATGTTTTTTCTGAACGTGTTGTAGAGAGCACCAAGCTGGCCAAAAAGAATTGTAACGATAGCTAATAAGTATATTAAGTTGTACCAGCTACCGTCGAAAAATCCTTTGGTAAATCTCAAGAACAAATAGAAAGTTGATAGATTTACTGCACTAACCAATACTATAGGAGTCATAGCTGAACCGTTTGAGTAAACATCTGGAGCCCATAAACCAAAGGGCAAAAGTTTGATTTCGGTTAAAAGTCCAACGATAAGGAAGAAAGAAACTATGTTTAAAACTTCTGGATTTATAATGTAAGCTGCATACCCCATATTCAACGTGCCCGTTTTTATGTAAACAAGAACAGCACCGATCAAGTAGAAGGAGCCTGCAAGTCCACCGAATATAAGATATTTAAAAGCTCCGTAGTAGTTTTCTTTGTGCTGAGCCAAAATATAAGCGGAAATACCTATTATTTCTAACCAAACAAATGAATTGAAAAAGTCACCTGTGAAGATAATTCCGTTCAATGCTGAGGTTAAAATCAGTAAAACTGAAAAATATTTGTCTTCAAGAACTGTTATAAATATTAGTGTAGTAATCAACATAAGTACGTTGACAATGAGAGAGACGTTGTAACTTGCTTGGTCAACAACGAAAGATATTCCAAATAGAGAGTCCCAATTTCCTATTTCAACAACAGTTCTTTCTTTCACTACTGTGAACAACAAGGCTATGTTTAATATCAAAACTAACGGAAGAATGTATTTAGCAAGTTTGGGGAACGGTATAGTTGCAAAAGCAAAAGCAAGTGGAATAGCAACTAACAAGACACTCATTTTATCACTTCCTTTACATTTTCCGGTTCAAGGGTTACATATTTTTCTTTTATCTTTACAAGCAAGATTGCTCCGAATGCAAGTGTTCCAACACCAATAACGATCGCTGTTAGAACGAGTGCTTGTGGGAGTGGATCAACGAATTGAGCATTTGGTGCAAATGGAGAATATATCGGGGCTTCCATATTGTTGATATACCCCATAGCGATTATGAATATATTCATAGCGGTTTCAACTATTGTCAAAGAAATTAATTGTTTAACCAAATTGTTGTGAGCGATTAAACCGTATATCCCGATAGCTAAAAGTGCGAGTGCAATGTAGAAAATCATAACTCATCACCCCTCATATTTCCAAGAAGTGTCGTTAATTCCGCACCAACTTTGAAACCTATAAGTATGTAAATTATAGGTACAACACCTGCACTAAAAAGTTGCCCAATCGTTCCAGTTGGTAAGAAATTTTCTAGGAATTGTTCCGCTAAAATCATTCCAAGCAACCCTACAAAAACGTATCCAACACCTGCGAGCTGTTCAATGTATTTCGTGCTCTTTTTGACTTTGTATTCGTTATTCGATAGCATCCCAAGAAGACTTCCCAAAGCAAGTATTGCACCACCTGGGAATCCTCCACCGGGTGTCAGGTGTCCGTGAATAAATATGTAAGTGCCAAACAATATAATCAATGGAAGGACTATATAAGAGCTTGTTTTTAGAACGAAGTGTTCTTTAGTTTCGATTCTTTCTCTCTTTCTAAAAGTTCCCGCAAGAATCCCAACTCCTATAGCAGCGGTCAATAGAACCGTAACTTCTCCGAGAGTATCAAAAGATCTGTAATTAACTACTATCGACGTTACAACGTTTGCACTACTATCTTCTAAACCTTTACTTTTACCAAACTCGATTTTTTCGGTATTATCTTGTTTAACAATTTTATGAACATAACCGTAAGATACTCTTTCTCCTAAGAAAGCTTGTCCAAAATCTGGGATGATTGAAACAACTTGAGTGAAGAAGAAATAAAATATTCCGATGGCTATAAGAGCTGCAAGAACTTTTCTCATTTCTCATCACCCCCAATTCTGTAAAGAGCAAAAACTAAAACTGCTGTTACCAATCCACTTCCAACAGCAGCTTCAGTTATCGCAACATCTGGAGCTCTCAAAAGAACAAATAGAAGAACACTCATTAAACTTACTACAGAAAGAGCTACGAAACTATCGAATTCCTTTTTGAACTCTATCGCTAAGAATGACGAAATTAGAATGAACGCTCCTACAAAATAAGAGATTATATTGAAATCAGGCAATTTTATCATTGTAATCACCACCGTCAAGTTCATCAAGCTTTTCAAAAGTTGTACCTTCTACGGGTTTGACACCAGATTTCAAAGAAGCTTTTGCCATAACTGAAGATGCAACCGGGCTTGTAAGTGCAACGAAAATTATTATGAATATCGCTTTACCAAGCAAGTCAGGATTGTAGATTCCAGCACCCAAGACGAGAGAAAAAGTTCCAAGCGTAACACCTTTTGTTCCAGCTTGGAGCCTGTTGTAAACATCTGGCATTCTAAAAACACCAAGACCAGCAAAAAAGTAGAATAAAGCCCCAAGTCCCATTAGAACTGAACCAACAATCTCATTTATCATATTTTTCTCCCCCCTTGCTTTCTAAATACTTTGCAAAGACGATAGTTTCAATGAATGCAAGGAGCGCGTACAATAATGCAATGTCCATATAAAGAGGATTTTTCGTTGCAACTGAGAATAAAACTATGAGACCGATAACTATTGTGTTCATCATATCAACAGCCACAAGTCTGTCAGCAGAAGTTGGTCCGAATATGAATCTAAGAAAAGTTAGCACAGCTCCCAAACCGGTTAATCCCCATACAATCAAATTTAGTACTAATTCGTTGAGGTTGTTCATGCAAATACCCCCTTAAGGAGCTTTTCAAACTTTTTGTAGATTTTGTCTTTGTCTTTCTCAACTTCTATCCAATGGATCAATAAGTACTTTTTATCTTCCTTTTCTTCAACATCAACCGTTATTGTTCCCGGTGTTAATGTTATGGAGTTTGCTAAAGTAAGAATTGTTACGTCTTTCTCAAGTTCTGGTTTTACGTATACAAATCCCGGTTTTACGTCAACTTTCGGAATGATAACTCTTGAAGCAACATCTAAGTTCGCTTTTACCATCTCCCAAACAAATACTGGAATATAAACGAATAAAAACTTAAAAAGTCCTTTGAAAACGTTGAACTCAAGTTTCTTGCTGTAAAACTTAGAAACCACGAAAGCAACTGCCACCGACACAATTGCTCCGACTAACGTTTCTTGCCAGTTAAATGGTAAAGTTAGGACAATCCACGTGAAAAAAGTAACAAATAGTACCGATACAAACATACAATCCCTCCTTCTGACGAGGATAATATCAATTGTATTATATCAAACTCTTTTTCGAAAACAAAATCACAATATAGACTGTTTTAGTCTAATTTTATCACGTAATAGATTTTATTCAACTATTTCAGATAAAAACACTCTATTTTAAAGAAAATTAAAAAGCCACCCGCAAAAACTGGGTGGCTTTTGTGAAACGATATTCTTCAGTCCTTAGTATCCGTACTTTTTCAGTACAGCTTTGATTCCTGTTATCATATCGTCAATGGCTTTTTCGGGTGTAACCTTCCCAGAAATTCCCGCAAGCCAGTTGTCTCTGATAACTTGAGAAACTTCCGGATATTGCTCAAATCTTGGTCTTGATACGACAACTTGGAGAGATCTGTAAAGACTTTCAAACCAAGGTCTTTCTTTCAAGACTTGTTTATCGAGTAATATACTTTGTCTTACTGGAAGTAACCCTTTAGGTATTAGGGATTTACTAACTTCAGTGGACACCCACCAATAAGCAAATTCAGCTGCAGCTGCTTTTTCTTTCGATGCTGCTGGAATAGCGACAATCCAAGCACCCCTAACTGCTGCCTTTTTTGCAGGACCAGCTGGTGGAGCGGAATAAAGAACGTTACCTGCTACTAATGATTTATCTGGATTTTCAATGTCTGGTACCTGTGCGGGCCACAAGAACATTGTGAATACCTTACCTTGGGAAAATGCAGCGATTCTTTCTGGATGTCCAAAATCAAGAGCCCCAGGAGGTGCGTATTTTAGAAGTTCTTTGTAGAAATTAATAGCTTGAACTGCCTTCTTTTTGTCAAGCGTTACTTTATATGTATTACCAACTTTCTGAATAACACTTGTACCAAAACTTTCAAATACCCAGATCGCTTCTGCAGTCGCTCCTTCGGCTGCTCTTGTAAACGGAGCCCAACCGTAAATGCCTTTTGTTTGGAAGAATTTACACATATCGAGTAATTGGTTAAGGTTGTCTGGTATACCGAGGTCGTAGCCGTACTGTTTTTTGAATTCATCTTTGTACTTTTCTATTAGGTCTTTCCGCGTTAGCCAGACATAAACATTTGCATTTACCGGAACTCCCATAAATATACCGTTCCACCTTGAAGCTTCAAAAGCAAGTGGCATAAAGTCAGAGAAGTTTGGTCTTTGGTATACTTTCGTTTGCGGCCAACT
>FWWL01004503.1_pt1 | contig 23412 bp, 16 predicted proteins | sample 2228331 | NCBI WGS metagenome assembly FWWL01 (sample SAMEA103939775, study PRJEB20133) | metagenome | reverse complement strand
GGTGAAATAATTGAATTGAGAGAAATCGATCAATCTGTTGAACATAAAGATGTTTAGCATTATTTTCTATTTTTACTTGCGGATTTTAGGATTAAATCTAAAATTGTACATTCAAAAACAGATTTGTATTCTGCCTTATATCAGCTAAACGAAGGCTTTTATCTTTATTATTTTAAAGAACCTACAAGTGGCGAAATAGTAAAAATTCAAAAATGGCTTTTTCAACTTAAATAACTATCTTTGGCAACTATTTTACCTAACTTACGTCTTATAAAAAAATATTTATGAAATTTATAATTATAACTTTAACTTTTTTGGCTGTTTGGCAGACTATTCATGCACAGTCAACAGATTATAAATTGATTTTAAATGAACAAGGCATTCAGGTTTTTGCCAAAGAAGTAGAATGTCACGACAATCAGAACGGCATTCATCAGTTATTTTATGCTTTACAATGGATAAACACTACCGATGAAGTAGCCATAGTATCTTTCAACATTGATTACTGGATGAACGGAGCCTGTGTAACCTGCAACAAACCCAAAACCGCCGAGAACACATACACCCTTCACTTAATGCCAGGAGAAACAATAGAAGGAACATGCGACAAAAATTCACCCAAAGGCACAAAAATATATCTTCGTCAACTTTACAATACAAAAAGCCCTTCATTATCAAAATTTGAGATTGTAAATTTAACTGTAAATAAACTTTAACTAATATGAGAAAGATAATAATTTGTCTATACATAGCAATTAACATCATCAATATTACATATAATAAACTTTGGGCACAGTGTAATTTGTCTATCGATACTGCCATTTATAATGGAGATATTTTCTTTAATCCCGATACTATCAAAATTTGTTTGGGCGATCAAGTTTCTTTCTTTTACGCCAATGCTGGCTGTCCTACATACATGATGAACAATAATTTTAATAACGGAACAATAGGATCAGGATGGCAGTCAAATGCAAGCCCTATGTTTAACAATCCATGCGGACCTGGGCCAGATGGCACAACCTATTTGTGGATAGGACCTGCTACAAACTTTCCACGACAGCTTACAACAATCGGATTTCAAGTAACCACTCAATGTCAGATATGCTTTGATATGAAATATGCAACCCAGGGCCAGTCATCACCCTGCGAAGGACCGGATGAATCGACCGAAGGCGTACATTTGCAATACTCAACTGCCGGACCCAGTGGTCCTTGGTTAGATATTAACTATTGGGATCCCATTGGTGGATATGATCCTTATTTTACAACCTGGCAAAATTACTGCGAAAATGTTCCTATAAATGGAACCGTTTGGTTTCGATGGTATCAAGATGTAACCTCCGGCAACGATTACGATCACTGGGGAATTGACAACGTTGAAATCTTTTGTCCTCCACCAAACCAAATACTACAAAGTTTTTATAATGGAACACTCATAAATACTAACCAATATAGCACCACACTCACACCACAACAAAGTGGATATTTTACTGTGTATGTTTCAGATGGTTCCAACTTTGCACGTGATAGCGTATATGTGAGTGTTTACCTATCACCTACACTTACAATTTCCGGATTAAACCCAACCTATTGTGTTACCGATGCTCCCGTTACATTAACAGGCAATCCTCAACCGGGCGAATTTTCTGGACCTGGAATAACGGGAAATACTTTTGACCCTGCTGCTGCTGGTATTGGCACACATACTATTACCTATCATCATTATTACGTTACTACCAATACAGCCACTGGATTGTTAACAATCTTTAACGATGATTTTAGCACTGATAAAGGATGGACAGGATATGGAACTCAATGGTCGAGAGGACCTGCCGTTGCCAGCACCGGTTGCTCCGGCAGTCAGGACCCTTCACAAGATAACACACCAACAGCCGATAATTATCTTATTGGCAACTGGATAGGTGGATGTTACCAGAACAATATGAGCCAAACATACTGGCTTACAAGCCCTGTGATTAACTGTGCCAACATGAACCAGTGCAGTATAGAGTTTTACAGTCACAGTGGTGTCGAAAGCCCAACGTACGATCATCTGTATATTGAAGCATTTGATGGATCTAACTGGCAACAGGTATGGTCAAATACTGGTTCAGTAAATGAAACTTCCTGGACACTAAGAACTTATACCGTTAATCAAGCTGACAACAACCCCAATTTCAGAGTTCGATTCGGCATAGGACCTACCGACGGAAGTGTTACCTATAAAGGTTGGAACATTGATGATTTTAAAGTAAAATGTAATGGTACTATTACTGTTACTGATACATTATGCGATTTTACTATAACCCAACAAGTAACCGTATTACCACAACCAACCTCAACCTTTACTTTTAACGATTCTATCTGTCCCAATAGTACAACAACCATTCAATACACGGGCACTGCACCTTCAAATGCTACTTTCAACTGGGACTTTGGTGGTGGCACTATTATTAGCGGAAGCGGAGCTGGTCCCTATGTGGTACAATATGCTAACGATGGAACTTACAATATCAGCCTCACCGTTGATCAAAATGGTTGTCAGTCTCCTGTTACTACTCAAACATTGACAGTGCTTCCCTTTGGGCATCCATATTGCTGTATAATGCCAACAACTAATGCAGGACCGGATAATAGTATTTGTGGTTTAACCTATACCATGGCTGCTGTTCCTTCAGTTGGTATTGGCACCTGGACACAGATAACCGGACCAGGGACATCCGTTTTACAAAATGCTAACTCGCCAACAACTTCGGTAACAGTTAGTCAACATGGAACATACACTTTCCAATGGAAAGAAGTAAACGGTACTGGCTGCGAAAATAGCGATACGGTTCAAATTACTTTTATTCAAATACCTGTGGCCAATGCCGGACAAGACATTAGTGTTTGTGCTTTAAACACAACCCTTCAGGCAATCCCGACTGTCGGTACCGGAACATGGTCACAAGTTTCAGGACCCGGAACCATATCATTTTCTAATTTAAATAATCCTCAGACTGCAATAACTACTACTACACAAGGCTCATACGTTTTACAATGGACAGAAGATAACAATGGCTGTATTTCATCCGACCAGGTAACTGTAATTCTTACCGAACAACCTATTGCAAATGCAGGTGTAGATGATGCTGTATGTACCTTTTCTTACACAATGAATGCAACACCAAGTGTTGGTTTAGGAACATGGTTAATGATTAGTGGACCTGGTGTAGCACAGTTCTCCAATCCCAATTCGCCGAACACCTCTGTTCAGGTAAACACTCACGGAACCTATACTTTTGTATGGAACGAAAATAATGGAAATGGTTGTGTAAGCAGTGACACGGTCGAAATTACCTTCAATTACATTCCTACCTCAAGCTTTACAATCAACCCAATTCCTTGCTTTGGCGATACAACCATTGTAACTTATACTGGCAATGCATTACCAACAGCCTCTTACAGTTGGACATTCGGAAATGCCAATGTTATTTCAGGAACCGGAGCCGGTCCTTTTGCTATTAATTACAATCAGGCAGGAACCTTTAACATAAGCCTTCAAATAACACAGAATGGTTGCACTTCAACAATAACAACAGTTAGTATAACAAATCCAGATGCATTATCTCTTACTCTTAACAAGCAAGACGTCAGCTGTTATGGATACAACGACGGAATGATTACCAGTTCTGTTCAGGGAGGCACACCGCCCTATTCTTATCTCTGGAATACAGGTGCTATTTATGCTAACATTGTTCAGGCAACAGCCGGATGGTATGTATTAACCGTAACTGACAACAATGGATGTAAAATCAGTAGCGAAGTAACTGTTTTTGAACCCGCAAAACTCACCATAGAAATGATTGATTCTGTGGCTATATGCAAAGATTCTGTTATCACAATTACAGCTTCTGCAACAGGTGGTACTTTCCCTTATTCATATTTATGGAATAATGGAATAACTCTTCCAAACATAACCGTGTCACCTTCACAAACAACTATTTATTCATTACAAGTAACGGATAGTAAAAACTGTGTTGCAAATAAAAGTGTTAAAGTATATGTATTTCCTCCTGTTAGTTTAACTGCCACTGCCAATGTTGACAGCATCTGTTTAGGCGAAAAAGTAACCATCAATACAACAACCATTGGCGGTAAACCTCCTTATACCTATTATGTTAATAATCTGCAAACTTCCGTTCCTATATATTTATATCCTAATTCATCACAATCATATCAGGTAAAAGTTGTTGATGGCTGTGGATACTCGGCAATGGTTGATGTTCCTATCTTCATCTATCCTGCACCAGCCATCAATCCCAGCAGCGATGTTATTAGCGGATGTGTGCCTCTTACCGTACAATTCAACGAAAGTAGCCCCGATGAAGGTCAAACTTACATCTGGAATTTCGGCGACAATACTTCAGCTTTCTCTAAAAATCCACAACATACTTTTCAAAACCCGGGAACATATACCATCACACTCACTACCATTACACAATACGGCTGCCAGTCTGTCAATGTCTTCCCCAATTGGATAACGGTTTATCCTTTGCCAGAAGCCAGATTTATTGCAGATCCCACTATTGCCACTGTTATTAAACCCGAAATTCATTTCATCAACCTTTCGGCATTAGCCGATAGTGTTATGTGGTTCTTTGGAGATGGCGACTCTACCAGCATTTATAGCCCATATCATACATATCCAGCATTCACTGCAGCAAAATATCCTGTAACACTTGTAGTATTTACCAACAAAGGATGCAGCGATACCGCCCGTGGAACAGTTGAAGTACGAGATGTTTATACTTTTTATGCTCCTACGGCATTTAGTCCTGACGGAGATGGCATTAATGAAGTATTCCATTTAACAGGTCATGGAATTAAAGAAGAAACCTTCAACTTGATCATTTACGACAGATGGGGAGAAATTGTCTTTGAAACCAACGACATTAACCTCGGTTGGGATGGACGAATAAAAAATGGACAAATAGCCCCTGTCGGAACCTATACATGGATTGCCAAATTTAAAGATGAACAAAACATTGCCCACGAAGAATACGGAAAAGTAAACATCATTCGGTAAAAACATATTTTTATAAGAAAGGGGCACACAACGTACCTCTTTTTTTTTCATCTTTGCAAAAAAAACGAGATGAAAAAGTTATATTTTATTGTTGCAACAAGTATCGTCTTGTTGTTTACACAATGTTCAGAACAAAAAAATGAACCAACTATGAATGCAGAAGCTGACAGTTTAATCAATGAATTTGTAAGCAAGGTAAAACCTCTGTACAAAGAAATGAATCTTTCATATTGGAATGCTTCTATAAGCGGAAAAGATGAAGATTATCAAAAATCGTTAGAAGCAGAACTTGCTGTTGACAAGGTATTAGCAGATAAAACTTTGTTTGACCGCGTTCAGAAAATTCGCACATCAGGTAAACTTACCGACACACTACTTATTCGTCAGATTGAATCAATATATGCTTTAATGCTACCCAAACAAGTAGATACCAATATATCAAAACAAATTGCAGAACTTCAAAATCAGATAGAAAAGAAATTTTCTACCTTCAGAGCAGAAATTGATGGAAAAAAATACAGCGATAACGAGATTGAAGAAATTTTAAGAAACAGTACTGACAACAAAAAAATTGAACGAGCATGGATTGCTGTAAAAGAGCTTGGTCCTGTTGTTGCCGAAGACATCAAACAGCTGGCAAAGTTAAGAAATAAGGTTGCTCAGGCTGCAGGATATAAAAATTATCATGAAATGAAGCTTATGCTAAGCGAACAAGACCCAAAAGAAATTGAGCATTTATTTGATGAACTTGACAGCCTTACCCGCCAATCTTTTGCACAATTGAAAAATGAAATGGATGAAAAGCTTGCTGCACGTTATAAAATTAAAAAAGAAGACCTCATGCCCTGGCATTACCAAAATCGTTTCTTTCAGGAAGCTCCCGCAATTTATAATGTAGATTTAGATGGATACTATAAAGATAAAAATATTGAAAAACTCACAAAAGACTATTTTGAAAGTATCGGAATGGACATAACAGATATTCTGGAAAGAAGTGATTTATATGAAAAAGAAGGAAAGAATCAGCATGCTTATTGCATACACATTGACAATGAAGGTGACATCCGAATACTTTGCAACATAAAACCGAATAATCAATGGATGGGCACAATGCTTCACGAATTTGGTCATGGAGTTTATGATAAATACATTGACAAAAACATACCCTATTTACTTCGCGAACCTGCTCATACTTTTACCACCGAAGCCATTGCTATGATTAACGGACGACTGTCAACAAACGGAGAATGGATGAAAGCCATGGGAATTATCAACGAAGAAGAAGCCAGAAAAGTAAACGAAGAAGGCTTTAAGATGCTTCGATTAGAACAACTAGTATTCAGCCGTTGGTCGCAAGTAATGTACCGCTTCGAAAAAGCTTTATACGAAAATCCCGACCAGGATTTAAACAAATTATGGTGGGATTTGGTTGAAAAATACCAGATGTTGAAAAGACCCAAAGACAGGAATATGCCAGACTGGGCAACAAAAAACCATATAGCCACATCACCTTGTTACTATCACAATTATTTACTTGGTGAATTGCTCGCTTCACAATTCAATGCCTATATTGTAAAAAACATCCTTAAATCTGACAATTATAAAACACCAAACTACGTAGGCAACAAAGAAATAGGCAAATTCTTTATTGAAAAAGTATTTAAACCAGGCAAAGTGTATTATTGGAACGATTTGATTGAAAAAGCAACTGGCGAAAAGCTTACTGCCAAATATTATGCAGCACAATTTATTGATTAAACTCATCACATTGTATATATTAACACATTTTCTATATGTTACTTGCTTATATACACTGGAATCCGGACCCCGAAATCATCAATTTTGGTGGTTTTGGAATCAGATGGTATGGATTATTGTTTGCCATGGGCTTCTTCTTTGGCTACTTAATCATGCAGAATATTTTTAAACGCGAAAACATAGACACAAAAGTACTCGACCGATTAAGTGTTTATATGTTAATAGGTACCATTATTGGAGCAAGACTAGGGCATTGTTTGTTCTACGAACCCGATTATTATCTGTCCAATCCACTGGAAATTTTTAATATCCGACAAGGTGGCTTAGCCAGTCATGGTGCGGCTATTGGTATTCTTATCGCGTTGTGGTTTTTTGTAAGAAAAGAAAGAAAACCATTTTCGTGGATTTTAGATCGAATTGTTATCGTTGTTGCTTTGGCTGGCGCACTTATAAGGATTGGCAATCTCATTAACTCAGAAATTTATGGAGCACCAACTTCCCTACCCTGGGCTTTTATTTTTGAGAAAGTTGACAATATTCCACGTCATCCAACACAAATTTATGAAGCCCTAACTTATTTTCTGTTATTTATCTTGCTTTATTGGCTCTACTTAAAAAAGAATGCTGTAGCAAAACCATATTTCTTGTTTGGAATATTTCTTTTAGCATGCTTTGGTTATCGTTTCTTAGTTGAGTTTATTAAAGATGTACAAGTTGATTTTGAAACTCAAATGACACTCAACATGGGGCAATGGCTTAGTATTCCCTTTATTATATTAGGCTTATACTTAATTGTGAGAACCCAAAAAACCGCAAAAAATTAACAAGGAGCTAAAAAGTAAAATGGGAACGCCGGGCGACGCTCCCATTTCATTAACCCAAATACAACAAACTATGAAAACAATTGTGCTACAAAAATACACATTTTAGCAATACGTTTACCAATAATTTTATTAAAGACAATCATTCATAAGCTAACAACGTGCAATACCTGACAAACGAAAATTCCTGTTTAAATCCATTTTACCAACGGGAAGTCCATTCGATGAGGCAATAAAGGATGGATAGGATATATGCGAAATGCATAATCGTAAACACCAGATTTAGTAGTAGGAATCTGACAATGATACACAACAATTCCCTTTTCTTCTTTGATCGGAGTTAATTTTTCTTTGTAATAAATTTCGTTCACTTCATCGAACTCTTTCTTACCAAAAAGAACTTCCACACCAATTTCTGAAGATTTAATTTCATGAAGATTTAAAGTAATTTCCGCAACAAATTCATCGCCAAGTTTTAATGGTTTTTGAGTAGAATCGGGAACTTTAACATCAATTATCTCGATACTGTCCCATGAGCGAAGAATACGCAATTTCCATGCAGCCAATTGTTTTGCTTTTTCATAATGATTTTGATAAAGAATATCGCTACGAACTAACATTTTCTGATAAAACTTTTCGTAATAATCGTCTAACATTCGCTTCATAGTGAAACGTGGAACAATGGATGAAATGGTTTTCTTAATATATGAAATCCATTTTGTAGGAATTCCATCTTCATTCAATTGATAATACGTAGGAGCAATTTCATTATCGAAAAGGAAATATAAGGTTTCTGCATCAAGGTCGTCTTGGTAAGCCTGATTTGCATAAGTTCTTTCTTCTTTCAATGCCCAACCTGCTCCCTTTACATATCCTTCTGCCCACCAGCCATCTAATACGCTCACATTAACAACACCGTTCATAATGGCCTTTTCGCCACTTGTTCCCGATGCTTCTAAAGGACGTGTAGGTGTATTTAGCCAGATATCAACTCCCTGAATCAACTTTGTAGCCAATTCCATGTCGTAGTTTTCTAAAAACAATATCTTACCTATAAACTCGGGACGATGCGAAACTTCGTATATCATTTTTATTAAATCCTGTCCTGCTTTATCGGCAGGATGAGCTTTCCCAGCAAAAATAAACATAATCGGACGAGTAGGATGGTTAACCAGCTTACTTAAACGGTTCAAATCCGAGAAAAGCAAATGAGCTCGCTTATAAGTAGCAAAACGACGAGCAAAACCAACCGTAAGCACATTATCTTTCATCTGTTCTATCAATTCAAGAACAAACTTCGGATTTTCCTGACGAATTTCCAGATTTTCCATTAATCGCTTACGAATAAACACAAAAAGGTCTTCTTTGAGTTTCTTTCTAACAGTCCATATTTCATCATCAGGAACTTGCTCAATGTGCTTCCAGTGTTCGCTATTTGATTGCTCATCAATAAAAGATGACGGCAAATATTGTTTATATAAATCAAGCCATGGTTTTGCGACCCATGTCGGAAAATGAACTCCGTTGGTTACATAGTCTATATGTAATTCTTCGGGAAAAAAATTATCCCAGATGGGCTGAAACATTTTTCTTGAAACACGCCCATGTATCTTGCTAACACCATTAACTTCCTGCGATAGCTTACAAGCCAGCACGCTCATCGAAAACTTTTCGCTGTTGTCGTCTTCGTTCACTCTTCCCAGTCCTATAAAAGCCTCCCAGCTTATATTAAACTTATCTGCATAGTAAGCAAGATATGTACGAATAAGGTCTTCTGAAAACACATCATGACCAGCAGGGACTGGTGTATGTGTAGTGAATAAAGTTGTTGCTCTTACAACTTCTAACGCCTCGTTAAAGCTAAGATGTCTGACTTCAATTAACCGACGCAGCCTTTCTAAGCCAATAAAAGCAGCATGTCCTTCATTGCAGTGATACAGCCTTGGTTTAATGCCCAACAATTCCAGCATTTTAATTCCACCTATTCCCAACAATATTTCTTGTTTTAACCTGTTTTCATTATCTCCGCCATATAGTTGATACGTTATGCTTCTATCTTCTGCAGAATTTTCTTCAATATCAGTATCCAATAAATACAACGATACTCTACCTATTTTAACTTCCCAAACCTTGGCATACACTGTTCGACCAGGAAAAGCTAATGAAACTATTATCCAATCACCTTTTTCGTTACGCACTGGCAATACAGGCATGTGAGTAAATTTTTGAGGATGATACAAGGCAATCTGTTCTCCATTAATACTCAACGATTGAGTAAAATATCCGTAACGATACAATAAACCAACGCCCACAATTGGTTTACATGAATCGCTGGCTTGTTTTAAATAATCGCCAGCCAACACACCTAAACCACCTGAGTATATTTTTAAGGTATCATTAATGCCGTACTCCATGCTAAAGTATGCAATAAGCTCTTCAGAAGAAGGCTTTTGAGCCATGTAATTTTTGAATTTAGCGTAAACTTCTTCGTATAGAGACATGAATTCATTATTGTTACACAATTGCTTGTATTGCTCAAGACTTAATGATTCTAATAAAATGATTGGATTATTTCCCGATTTTCTCCACAAAGCAGGATCAATAGACTCGAACATTTCCTGAGCTTCGAAATTCCATGACCACCATAAATTTTGCGACATTTCTCTTAACCCCACCAAAGCATCGGGCAGATAGGTTTTTACCAGTACCTTTTTCCACAAAGGTTTATTTTTAGTACTTTCTGCTAATAAAGTGTCGGGAAGTTTTTTATCTTTATATAAATCAAATCTGCCTTTTGCTTTTTCTATAGCAATAGAATATGCTTTTAGATAATATTGAATAAAGTTTGTCCACAATATTTGTTGAGAAATTTCGTAAGATTTTTGTGATGCAATAATTCGTTCATCATCACCTAATGAAAGATGATGCTTTATAAATGCAGCACATTGCAGAACTGTCTCATGATAATTTTCATCTGTTCGTTCGAGTATATATACGCTGTTGTGATAGTCTTCAAAATGATGTTGAATCCATAAACCAAATCCCGACAGGTTGGTAGTAACAGTTGGTATGTGAAAAGCCAAACTTTCGAGTGGTGTATAACCCCATGGTTCATAATAAGAAGGGAATACGGTTAAGTCAAATCCTATAAGCAAATCATAATAAGACAAGTTGAAAATACCATCTGCGCCGTCGAGATAGCAAGGCACAAAAAATATCTTGACTTTATCGTTTGTTTTGTTTAAAAGTCCTTTTTCTTTTATTCTTCGCAAAATCGGATCGAACTCTTCTTCGTGTAATCGGTGAGTCAAATAATTACCTTCAATTGGATTAACAAAATCACAATTATGTATATTTTCAATAACATCAGTACGTGGACCAGCATGATTTGCAGGAACTAATATATACGCATATACGGTATTTTTTAAAGTGTTGTCATTATATAATTCAGCAAGCGCGTCAATAAAAACATCTATTCCTTTATTATTAAATTCGTATCGTCCGCTATTTGCAATAAATATAGACTTATCATCAACGGGAACATTGGTCATTGCTTCTGTAATGACTTTTAATTTACGGCGTGCTATTGCTTTTTTGTTTGAAAACTCCTCTCCTTTTGGAACAAAAGTATCTTCAAACCCATTCGGAGTAATAATGTCTGCCTTTTTGCCAAAAAAATGTTCACACTCAACATTAGTAATTTGACTTACAACAGTAAAAGCGTCAGCATAAAGAGCAGAATTTTTTTCAAGAGAAAATTTCGATATCACATTAAACTTGTGTGCATACTCATCAGGATTATATTCTGAAATATGCGAATACAATGGCAATCTGTTTCCAGCTATAGAACGGCCTAAGACTGTAGCATGAGTAGTAAAAATGGTTCCTATTTGCGGAACGTTTTTATTTAAATAAAGAACACCTGTACCTGTCATCCATTCGTGAAACTGAGCCACTACTTTATCTTGTGCCGTAATAAAAAATTCGTAAAAACTATGTATAATTCTTGCTGCTGCATAACCAAATAAAGCTGGTTCTATGTAATCCCATTGTCCGTGTAACGAATCCAATCGATGGCTTTCCCAGAATTCGTAAAAGATTTTATCTTTCTGTGAAAAATAGGAAGTAAAATCTACCAGAATAGCCACAGGGCTTCCTGCAATATTCCAACGACCAACTTTGCATTTTAACCCTTCATTCTCTAATTGACGCTGCCATGCACTGAATAAAAACTTATCTTCAATAAACTCTTGTTTGCCGTTGCTTTCTTTCCAAACATCTGGTCCTATCAATATGTATCGGTCATTTAACAAGTCAGCTATTGATTTAGCCTTTGTAGAAATAACCGTATAGATGCCACCAACTTTATTACATACTTCCCAACTTACTTCAAACAAATAATCGGGTAAAACTTTCACTTCGCTCATAGATTATATTTTGGTTTCAAAATTACTTATCAATTTACCTTTTACGCATGATTTTTCAAAAGGGTTCATTTTTTTTATCAACAATGCATTATTTTCGTTGGTTGATAAATTATTTAGCAATTAACATTTGAAGTGTGTACTTTTGCAAAAAAAAATGTTTCATACTTTATATCTTGAAATCACTCGTCAGTGTAACTTTACTTGTTCCTACTGCTCAAGCGGTTCAAATATTAAAGAAAAATGGGAGCCTAACAAAACTGCTGATGAAATAATTGAATATATCCTTAAACCAGCTAAAGAGATAAGAACATATTTTTTAAACTTTTCGGGTGGTGAACCTTTTTTACATCCCGAATTTTTTAAACTTTTGGAAATTGCTCATCAAATGGGATTTAAAATAGGCATTTCTACCAACGGCTCATTTATCAATAAAAACACCATAATAAAATTAAAACAAACACTTGGAACGAACATACTTATCTCATTGGGCATCAATTCTTTTGACGACGAAAATTCAAAAACAAGAACAAAAGAAACAGAATTTTTTCTCAATAAGCTACATTTACTACTCGACCATGGCATAAACGTAAACATTTCTATTACGATGGGGAAATTCAATTGTCAAACTTTTCATCAAAGCCTACAAAATATAAGAAATCTCAGTCTTCCCTTTAATCGCATTCCTTACTCTCCCAGAAATTCTGGCGATTACTCACTAATGTTCGACAAAGCAATCATGAAAAATTATCTTCATCCGGCACTAATGGAAAGTTATCATGGTTTTGTAAGCTTTGTTCCTTTATTTTTAAGCCCTGAAGATTACGAAAAATACAGTTCTGAGAAAGCCTATTCAACACAAGTTCCTCTTAATCCGTCGGTGGGATGCTGGGTTGGTTCCTTTTATGCTATCAATCCTGCTGGCGATGTTGCTCCTTGTCCACTCCTCTCTGACCATTTATCGGCAGGGAATGTGTATCAAACTAGTTTAAAAGAAATTCTGTATAAATCTGATTTAATGCAAAAACTTGTTAACAGACAAAATCTTAAAGGGAAATGCGGCAAGTGTAAATACAACTGGACGTGCGGAGGCTGCAGGGTAATGGCTTATTACCTTTCGGGCGATGTGTTTGCTGAAGATCCTACTTGTTTCATTGATGAACTCACAACAAAAGAACTTACAGAATTGGAAAAGAAAACAGCTAATAATTTCAGAAACTACGTCAGGATGAATGAAATCAACAAAAGCCGCTTGTCATCCTAGATAAGTCTCATAATCAGCAACATCTCTGTTTACTACCACATTTGACCCTATAAAAGCATATTGTCCGATGGTAACATGAGGATGTACAACTGCACCAACGCTTATATAAGAATAATCGCCAATTTTGCATGGACCAACCACATTAGCACCAGGCCCTACATTAACAAAATTTCCAAGTTCAACCTGATGGCCTACTGTACAATTAATATGTATGGCACAACCTTTTCCCATCTTTACTCCATGCGATATGCCTGCCGAAGGCTCAATAATACAACCATCAAATTGATTAAGCATAGGAAAGATATGAGCTTTCTTAGAAACAACATTAACCGGTATGCCACCAAGATCCAATAATTTTTGATATTTCTTTGCACGCAACCTCGGATGACCTATACTTACAATAAATTCGTTGTCTTCTGAAAGATATTGTATAAGTTCTTTTTCGTCAGTTATTACCTTATGTCCATATAAACTACCTGCCTTAGTTGCATTATCGTCATAAAAAACAACAGGCTTCTGATAGCCATCTGTAATTAAGATAGCCAATGTTTCTAATCCTAATGCACCTGCACCAACAATAATCATACAAAAAACGATTTTATTGATTCGCAAATATAACTAACTTCTTCATCTGTTAATTCGGGGTATAACGGCAAGCTTAAAATTCTTTTAGTTATAAAACGTGCATTTACAATATTTTCGGCTCTATAAGAATAGTTCTGCATAAGACCATATTCAAACAATAATTTAGGATAATGTATCATACATTGAATGCCCTTTTCGGCAAGATGTTTTTTTAGTTCATCTCGTTTATTGGTTTGAATTACATATTTATGATAAGTAGGAGAAAGACAATCGTGTATTTTTGGAAGTTCTATTTCCATGACATTGCTTAAATATTGTTGATAAAGTTTTGCTATTTGCTTTCTTTTATGAACAATCTGGTTCAAATTTTTTAGTTGCCACAATAATAAATTTGCCTGAGCTGTTGAAATACGGCTATTACCACCTGCCAGTAAAAAATCATCTGCACTTTTTCCGTGATACCGAAGCTCTTTACACCTTTTAAAAACAGATTCATCATTGGTTAAAATTGCACCACCAGTTCCAAAAGCATGAATGATTTTTGAAGGATCGAAACTAAAACAACTCACCATGCCCCAACTGCCCGATGGTGTTCCATTACAATTTACGCCCACAGCCTGTGCTGCGTCTTCAATAAATACGATTGCATTTTGCTTGCACCATTCGATAATCGCTGAATAATCCTGCGATAAACCAAATAAAGGCACTGCAACAAAAGCCTTTGTTTTATGTGTTGTTTTTAACTTTATTTCATCTATTGAAACAGAAAAATCTTCTGGATTAACATCAATAAAAACCGGAACTGCACCTGTTTTTAGCACTGCATTAAGCGTAGCAATAAAAGACATTGATGGCAAAAGCACTTCATCGCCAGAAGAAACGCCAGAAGCTAACAAGCTAAAATACAGAGCATCGCTACAACTCGACACAGCAAGTGCATAGGTTCTATTGCTTAACTTTGCCAATTCCTGTTCGAGCTGTTCAATTATTTTACCGTCAAGAAATTGTCCTTCTCGAAATGCTTCATCTATACAATTAAGTATTTCGTTTCTATGTTGGTCATAAAACCGTTTTAAACCGTAATAAGGAATTTTAAACGACATCATTAATAGCAATTTATGTGCTGTTTTACAAAATCATGATACAATCTCATGCCTTCTTCAAGCGAAAAAGCAGGAGTATAAGACAAAAGCTGTTTTGCTTTTTCGATGTTCATAGCACCTCGGTTTGGCCTAAAAGGTACACAATCGTTGTTGGTTATTTGTGTTTTGGGATACATTTCTTTGACAATTTGTGCCAGGTCGGCAATTTTTCTGCCCTTTCCATAGGAAATATTAAAAGTCTCGTTAATTGCTGCATCATTTTTTATTGACAAAACGATTCCATTTACTAAATCATCCACATAAGTAAAGTCGAGTTCATGCTGTCCGCCATTGTCTAGCTTAATTGTTCCGCCCTGCATACCCTGACGTAAAAAGATTTCTGTTACCCTTAAATTACAATCTGTTGGTCCATAAACGGCAGAAGGTCGAATAATAGTATAAGGTATTTGATAACGATAGGCATATTGCTTCAATAAAACTTCATTTGCTAATTTAAGAGCACCATAAGTATCAATTGGCAAGCATTCTTGTGATTCCACTGCAGGAACAATATTTCCTTTTTCATCTCGCTTAAAATTACCATAAACCATAGAAGAACTTAAATAAACATAACGTTCTATGTGCTGCGAAGCTGTACGTATTCCTTCCAGAACAGAAAAATGACTATCGAAAATATCATTCTTGGCTTGCCTGGGATTAATATCTGCTAATAAAGCTACTGGCATGGATGCAGAATTTATAATGTATTCAGGTTTTATAGATGTCAGAATATTTTTGAACAAAGATTGCTGAACATCTTCAATGTAAAAATGAACATTTAATTCATTTAAAACTTTTTGCCTGTATGACACATAATAATTCCATGCCGGATAATTATTTGGTATGTAATTAATAAGTGCATCTATAACATATACCTTATACTCGTCTGCCAAACGTCGGGCAATATGAAAACCAATAAATCCCAATCCACCTATAACCAAAACTTTTTTCATAAACTGATTTTTAATACTCTTGTACAAAGATACTTGAAGAATTTATAATTAATCAGAAAAAACATTTTTATTGGCAGAAAAATTTATATGACTAATATTTCATCATCATTCAGAAAGCTAAATTAACACTTTTTAGAATTTCTATGAATAAAAAAATTATTCTTTCTATTGATTAAAGAAAAAAATATGTTATTTTTGCAAAAAATATCCCTATTGTTGAACATTCTATAAATCAAATAGTTATGTATTGGACACTTGAATTAGCATCCAAATTGGAAGATGCACCTTGGCCAGCTACTAAAGAAGAATTGATAGATTACGCCATGAGAAGCGGTGCCCCTCTTGAAGTTATTGAAAATCTTCAGGAACTCGAAGACGATGGCGAAATTTATGAAAGCATCGAAGACATCTGGCCAGATTATCCATCGAAAGAAGACTTTTTATTCAACGAAGATGAGTATTAATAACAAAGCCGGTTCGTCCGGCTTTTTTGATTTTATTCTACAACTTTAAAAAAATATTATGTATCAGCGAGATAAGGCAATCAAGGATATCACCCGCAAAGAAGAGATGATAGAAATTATCAAAAAATGTAAAATTTGTCATGTGGGCTTTGTTGACAACGACAAACCCTATGTATTAGGATTTAACTTCGGGTATAAAGACGATAAATTATACTTACACTGTGCCAAAGAAGGAAAAAAACTCGAAATACTAAAAAAGAACAACAACGTGTGTGTTGCCTTCGATACCGACCACGAATTTTTCTTCCGTCATGAACAAGTTGCTTGCAGCTATCGAATGCGTTACCGAAGTGTATTAGCCGAAGGAAAAGCTTTTTTTATTGAAGATTATGATAAAAAGATTGAGGCATTAAAAATTCTTATGAGCCAATATTCAGACCTAACTTTCGAATTTTCAAAGCCTTCTGTTGACAACATAACAATAATATGTATAGAAATTGAAAAAATGACAGGTAGAAAATTTGAAATTCTGTAAAAAATATATTATGTTTGAAGCTCGATGTTAGCCTTTGAACAACATACCACCCTTGAAATAGATACCTGGCTTAATGACCTGTATAAAGGAAAGTTAATTTACTCTTATAAAGGTTCCATTAATGCAGAAATTGTTTCTACTTGCATTGAAACTTTAGAAAAATATCTTAACGAAAACAACACACTGGTTACAAAACCAAAAACCGCAATACACATTGCCATAGAACTTATTCAAAACATATTCCACCACGGAAAGACATATTACGGAATAGAAAAATTTGGTGCAGTAAAAATTATTCATCTTCCCAACGGGCTTCAAATGGAATTTCTTAACGTCATATCAAAAGACAAAGCCATCCTTTTAAATGAACGCATTCGGCAGCTCAATGTTTTAACACAAGAAGAACTAAAAAAGCTTCATTTACTTATTTTAAGCAATAATGAATATTCTTTAAAAGGTGGTGGTGGACTGGGTTTGGTAGATGTTGCAAAAAAAATTAAGACAAAATTATTAGCAGAGTTTTATCCTTTCGAAAAAAATAATTATCTTTACCTGCTAAAAATTCATTTAAATTGATAATAAAAAAGAAACGTTATGAATCCGATTATAATTGAAGGCACACCAAAAACTCCATCAGTAAATTTCAATGCAGAAACTGGAGTATTAGAAATCAAAGGTCGTTCCATTCCTGAAAATTCAATTGAATTTTACAAACCTTTAATAGAATGGATTGAACAATATGGTACTTCTCCACAACCCAAAACTGTTGTGAATGTTCAACTTGAATACTTTAACACAAGTTCTTCAAAATGTATTCTTGATGTATTCAAACGTCTCGAAAGCATTGTAAACAACGGACATGATGTTATTATAAACTGGCACTACGAAGAAGACGACGAAGATATGCTCGAAGCAGGTGAAGATTATCAGAGCATCATTAAAGTTCCTTTCAAAATGATTGAAGTAGAAGCTTAATCTTGACATTAAGATATTATAGGGGCTGTTTCCTTGCAGAGACAGCCCTTTTTTTATCTATGAACAAGATATAGAACAGCGATTACATCTGGATAATTCACCACGTAAGCGTTTTTCAACCAGTGTATCTATTTCTTCTTTCAATGGATCGATCGCTATCATTTTGGTAATATCGCTAGCAAAAGCAAACATCAGCAACTGACAGGATTCTTTATGAGATATTCCCCTCGAACGAAGATAAAACATCGCTTCGTCATCGAGTTTTCCTGTTGCCGAACCATGACTGCATTTCACATCGTCGGCATATATTTCAAGCTGTGGCTTTGAACGAACCCTTGCCCCTTTACTGATAATCAGATTCTTATTTGATTGATAAGCATTGGTCTTTTGAGCATTTTTAGCAACCAAAATTTTTCCTGAAAAAACACCTGTTGCTTCATCATCAAGAATTCCTTTAAAAAACTGATTGCTTTCGCATTCCGGCATATTATGATAAACATCTGTAAAATAATCAATGTGCTGATTCTTATCTGCTAACCATAAACCATACAACTCACTTTTTGCTCGCTCGCCATTTAGATTGATTTTCATATTATTACGAACAGTCCCGCCGTGCAAGGTTATGTATATGCTTTTGAAAATGCTTTCGGTATCCTGATAAACATAATTATTGGTAAGCTGAACTGAATGATTATGAGCATTCTGCATTCTATAAAACTCAACATTTGCTCCTTTTTTTAAATGAATTTCTATAGTTCCATTCATCACAAATGGACTAACATTTAAGCTATGATCACAAAACAATACTCGGGTAGGTTTTTCGCTTTCCGAAATAACAAGATGTCTTGGATATAATTGAACTGGTTCGTCGGATATTACTAAATTAATTACCTGGATAGGTTTTTCCAGTTGTGCTTTTTGTGGAACATAAATAAACAAACCATCCTGCATCAAAGAAAGGTTCATTATATCTAACACATCAGCTTTTTCAAGGCTAACCGTATTAAAATGCTGCTGAACTAAATCAGAGTGATTTCGTATAGCTTCATGCAAACTACCATATACAATACCATCATTCTTTTTAACCAATAATTCCTGATTGGCAGTTGGATAAAACCATCCGTTAACTAATACAATTAAATGAGTGTCGAGCGAAGGAACATCGCATTTAAAAATTTCATCTATATTTAGCTTTTCTCCAATTGCATAAGGCATGTATTTATACTTACCAGCCAGATGTTGTTCGAGTGAAGTATATTTATATGCCTCATCTTTTTTAGTAGGAATTCCTTTTGCAGAAAATAACCGAACAGCCTGCTCACGAATTTGTTTAAGCCAACCAGGAAGACTTCCATTTTCTGACCAGTGTTCCGTGTATGCCGTACGAACATTTTCCTGAATAATATCTTGAAATACTGAATTTGTCATAGTTCAGCAGTTTTGAATTCTTTTTTAATCCAGTCATAACCCTTTTCTTCGAGTTCTAGAGCTAAGTCTTTTCCAGCAGTTTTTACAATCTGTCCGTCATAAAACACATGAACCACATCCGGGATTATATAATCGAGCAAACGTTGATAATGAGTAATGACCATAAAAGCATTGTCGGGTCGTTTTAATCGATTTACTCCATTGGCTACAACTCTTAAAGCATCTATATCCAGCCCACTATCTATTTCGTCCAGAATTCCTAAGGTAGGTTCGAGCATAGCCATTTGAAATATCTCGTTTTTCTTTTTTTCTCCACCCGAAAAACCCTCATTTACAGAACGATTGGTAAGTTGTGTATCTATTTCTACCAATTCCTTTTTCTCTCTCATATATTTTAGAAAGTCTGAAGAGCTTAAAGGCGGTAGGTTTCTGTATTTACGTATCTCGTTTACAGCAGTACGCATAAATGTTACCATACTAACTCCAGGTATTTCAACCGGATATTGAAAACCAAGAAATATTCCCATGCGTGCCCTATCTTCGGGAGCCATTTCTAAAAGATTCTTTCCCTTAAAAATAACTTCACCGGCAGTTACCTCTACATACTCACGACCTGCTAACACAGCAGCAAGTGTACTCTTTCCTGAGCCATTGGGACCCATTATGGCATGCACTTCTCCTTCTTTAAGATGAAGATTCACGCCTTTTAATATAGGTTTCCCGTTGATTTGTGCCTTTAAATTTCTGATTATTAACATATATTTATTTTTTTTATCCTACACTATTTTCTAACGATATTTGTAATAATTTTTGAGCTTCTACTGCAAACTCCATCGGAAGTTGGTTAATTACTTCTCTGACATAACCATTTACAATTAAACCAACTGCATCTTCGGTGCTTATTCCACGTTGGTTGCAATAAAAAATCTGATCTTCGCCAATTCGCGATGTTGTAGCTTCGTGTTCTGCAATGGCTGTTTGATTATCAATTTCGATGTATGGGAAAGTATGAGCACCACAGCGATCACTCAATAACATAGAGTCGCATTGAGTAAAGTTTCTTGCATTTTCGGCATTTTTCATAATTTTAACCAATCCTCTGTAGCTATTTTGGCTATTACCGGCCGAAATACCTTTTGATATGATACGACTACGCGTGTTTTTACCAATATGAATCATTTTTGTACCTGTATCGGCTTGTTGATAATTATTGGTTACAGCAACCGAATAAAATTCACCCACAGAATTATCACCTTTTAATATACAACTTGGATACTTCCATGTAATAGCCGAACCTGTTTCTACCTGTGTCCACGATATTTTGGCATTTTCTTCTTTACATATACCACGCTTGGTAACAAAATTATAAATACCACCCTTTCCTTCTTTATCACCGGGATACCAATTCTGAACCGTAGAATATTTAATCTCTGCGTTACGAAGAGCCACTAATTCTACCACTGCTGCATGAAGCTGATTCTCATCACGCATAGGAGCCGTACACCCTTCCAGATAGCTTACATACGAATCTTCATCGGCAATAATTAAGGTGCGTTCAAACTGTCCGGTATTTTTTGCATTTATTCTGAAGTAAGTTGATAATTCCATAGGGCAACGAACACCTTTTGGAATATATACAAAAGAACCATCGCTAAACACAGCAGAATTTAATGCAGCAAAAAAATTGTCAGTGTAAGGAACTACCGAACCCAGATATTTTTTTACTAAATCCGGATGCTCACGAATTGCTTCGCTCATTGAACAAAAAATAATGCCATAGTTTGACAATGTTTCTTTAAAAGTAGTTTTTACCGAAACACTATCCATCACGGCATCAACAGCAACACCTGCTAATTGCTTTTGTTCATCGAGCGGAATGCCCAATTTATCGAAGGTTTTCTTTAATTCTGGATCTATTTCATCTAATGAATTCGGAGCTTTTTTCTGTTTTGGAGCAGCAAAATAAATTATATCCTGAAAATCAATCGGAGGAATATTCAGATGAGCCCATTTCGGCATAGGCATAGTTAACCAATAGCGATACGCTTCAAGTCTCCATTCAAGCATAAAGTCTGGTTCTTCTTTTAATGCCGAAATACGTCGGATAATATCTTCGTTTAATCCTTTTGGAAAAGTTTCCGTTTCTATATTGGTAGTAAAACCGTATTTATAATCTGACCGTGTAAGGTTTTGCAATATATCGTCTTCGCTCATGGATTTTTTTTGCAAATTTAATTAGAATATTTCTAAATAAAAATCTATTTTACATGATTTTCATCATAAAGATGTTAATCATTAAAACATTGTTGATACTAGTTGACTTTTTCAACATGGTTAAATTTATTTGACAAAAATGTTATCCTTACAAAAATAACTACCATAATGATTACCCTTCTTCTGTTAAAAATTTTTCATTTGTTTGTGTATGAAAAAAAAATTTCTACATTTGCATTAGAATAATGTTTCATCAACAAAATTATAAAACTATGAAAACAGTATCTTTTTTTTCAAATGTAAAAAAATTCACTGAAATTTTCAAAGTCTTTATTTTTTTATCTCTCATGTTACATTCAACACTATCAGTAAATCAGAACATTATTTATGAGAAAATATACGGAAGAGTAAACAGGGGACAATTCGCCTATGATGTAATCGAAACAAGTGACGGAAACTTTTTTGTATGTGGCGTTTCAGCTATAAATAGTCCGTGGGGCTTTGATGGATATATTTTAAAAATCAACCAAAACGGAGATACTTTATGGACTAAAACTCTATTTGCAAGCCAAAACAATAATTCTAACGATTATCTTTTATCCATAGTTCCTAAAAACAACAATTATGTTTTTGCTGGCCATGGTTATATAGAACCACTTAAAAAAATTGATGCATGGCTAATTGAAATGGATGTAAACGGAACTATTATCCAACAGAAAAAATTCGGTGGCTCCGAAGTTGACGAAGTAAACAAAATCATAACATTTCCTACCGGTGGATTTATGGCAATAGGAAGCACACAATCTTATGGAACACAGACAGGGGGGAAAGATCTCTGGTTAATCCGCTTAAACAATAATCTGGATACCATCTGGACAAAAACAATTGATTTAGGTTATATTGACGAAGGAACAAGCATCATTCCTTTTCAAAATGATAAATTTTTAATCATAGCCAATTCATGTGTTAATAACTGTAATTCAGTTGGTGGATTTTTTATTGAAACACGTTGCTATACTTTGCTTATTGACTCAACGGGAAATGTATTATCAACCAAAACTTATTCGTCTGGTAAAAAGAACATGTTTCGTAGCATCTATCCCACTACCGATGGAGGAGCTGTTATTGCTGGCGTTATTAACACTGCTGCTATGCAGCCAAATACCTATTTTTGGGTAGTAAAAATTGACCAAAATACTGATACTCTTTGGACAAAAAGATACGGCTTAGCGAATAGATACAATGGCGGAAAATCTATCATACAACTTAGTGATGGAACTTATATTGTTGCTGGCTATACACAATCCTATATTGATCAAATTCATACCGATTTTGATGATCCATGGATACTCAAGCTTGATTCACAAGGAGATACTTTATGGTCTGTTCACAGAGGTGGTTTAGAAAATGATGGAATTTTAAAAATCATTCAATCGGCTGATGGTTCACTTGTTTTTACAGGATATTATGATTTACCTTCCGATACGTTAGTTATTATGGTACCAAGTAAAGTTTATTTTGGAAAATTAACCGATACGTTATATAATACCCTTTCAAAGATTCCTTCATATCAAGAAATACATGTATATCCTAACCCATTTTCTGAAAAACTAACAATACAATCAAATCAATATCTTTCAAACGCTACACTAATTATTGAAAATATTTTAGGACAGAATGTTACACAAATTAATAATATAAGTGGACAAAGTATAACCATTCAACGCAACAATTTACCAGAAGGATTATTTTTTATCCGACTAATAAATAACCATAAT
>FWWL01004502.1_pt1 | contig 23413 bp, 22 predicted proteins | sample 2228331 | NCBI WGS metagenome assembly FWWL01 (sample SAMEA103939775, study PRJEB20133) | metagenome | reverse complement strand
GCTGGTTATGTTTTAACCTGCGTTGCCTACCCCACTTCTGATTGCAAGATCGAAACTCACAAGGAAGAAGAACTGTACTAAGCTTCTCCTCTCAGCTTGAGATTAAGCTTGAGATTAACAGGGCAATTAGCTAGATTGGTTAGGTAGATCGTGGCTAATTGCTCTGTTTTATTGCTTAGTTGATTGATTTTGAAGCCGATCGCTTTCCTTAACCTAGGTCAAGTTAAATAGGCAATGAGTTTTGATTATTGTCCATCCGGATCCTGCCAGAAGACGATTCCATCATTAATCGATCGCAGTTGGCTACCGGGGTAGTAGAAATTGAGGATGCGATCGCTACTCCATCCCAGGTTAGCCAAGCGATGAGAACCCGTTTGACTCAGACCCACCCCATGTCCAAAGCCACCGCCAACAAAAACATAACCTTTTAAAGTTTTATCGGCTCCATAAATAGGCTCTAGATAAAATAAGGTACTCAGAGGGGCGGAAAAAGCTTGTAAGATTTCATCTTTTCGCAACACCAGCGGCCCTTGGTCAGTGGTGACATTCAGAGCAATGACTCGACCCGCAGGACTGCGTTCGACTACTTCGAGAAGCTGAATAGTTTTAAAATTGACCAGAGGATGTTTCTGCCGCTCCAGATATTTCCGCAAGTCTTGGTTTAATCTGGGCATGAGACTGGTTTCCCGCCACCGAAACAAGCCATCCCAGTCTTCCTCGTTAAATCCTGTTTGCAGACTAATAAATTTGCGGAAGTTTTCCTCAGAGGATAAATTCATCTTAGATAAGTCCCAGATATTGCTCACGGAGTCTATCACCGCTTGCAAGTAGGGGCGATCGGCTCCATCCCACATATCACTAAAGGGTGCAGTGACGCCTCCAGTGGTGGAAGAGTAGAGGGCATCGACTAATTCGTTGTTGTAGGTGAGGACTTTTCCGGCAGTGGCGGCGATCGCCCGATCCGCTGGCGGCCAAGTGTCGCCAATGCCTTTATACACTTGACATTGAGTATCCGCACAAATTTGATAATCATCCACGGCAAATCGCCGCAAGTTTCGCAATACATAAGTCCGGGCAATGATTGCTTGGGCTTCTAATGCCGCGTTAGGCGCCCCTGCCCCGACTTCATGGGGGACGACTCCCCGCAAGTAAGTCTCCAAAGGCACCTGGTTAACTAAGGTAAAGTTGCCGTGGGCATTGGGCTGGATGCGAAGTTTTCCGGGATAAAGTCGTCGATCTCGGTCGTTTTTACTTCGAGAAACTTGGATTAATCCTTTACCAGCGGTAATTTCCAGTTCCCGTCGATGGTAGCTATAGCCATTTAACTGCCAAGTGACGGTGAGTTGTTGGTTGCGGATGCCCGTGTCTAGAAATGCGGTTTCGGCGACTTCTGGGGGTAAACTGACCAACAAAAGGCGCCGCAGTAAGGGAGTGTGGTAAACCTCTCGTTTCGCCCAAACTTGCCAGGAACCGGGTTGGGCGATTTCTACTTGCAGTCCTTTTTGGCGTAATTGGTTGGCTTTGGCTTCCGCGTTTTCAAAGCTGCGGTGATTACTGAAAACTAGCCGTTCTTCTAAAGTTGATTCTGTGAGGGGTTGCGGAGAAATTTTTAAGGTGACTTCCGGGGTTTCCAGGGTTTGTGGGGTGCGATCGCCCGCGGGAAAGGTTAAGGTGAGGCGATCGCCTTCAGTGGCTTTGAGAATGATCTCATCTGTCGGTTGGCGACCAAACCGTTGCACTACTCCGACTGCCAGTTCAATATCCTGACTGGTTTGAGTCCATCCGAATTCCCCGGTAAAACCCAGCAGACAAAATACGGCGAGCGCGGAAGTCCCAAAACCCGTCAACCATTTGTTTAACCTGCGGTTTCTCTGTCTGGGCAGGGTCAAAAAGTTCTGCGCACCTCTAGGTTTTGATAAGCGTACTCTGACAAACAGAAAAAGAAAAGACTGATTTTGATGCCGATCTTGGTATCGATTTTGATACGCATCTTGGTGATGACTGGATTTCTGCATAACTGATTTTACCGACTCGCTATTAATGCTTATTCTGCGATATTGGGGATAAATTTATCAACTATTCATTTTGCCCCTGCAATTATAGCGAATCATCCCCAGGCTGAATTTCTCGGTTAAATCAGGCAGATTGTCCGGCAATTTTTAATTTAATTAGTAATTAATTAGTGATTTTTGTTGGAATTAGATTTAGTTATAATCTTTTTTTGCTGTGATTTTGAATAAATTTAATTTAGCTCAATTTATATGGCCATCTATATACAGCTGCCATATTTATAAATTTTTGTAGATACTACGCTCACTAAAAATCTAGCAATAATAGCGGTTATTTTATCTACTATTTTTTTAGACCATAGCTAATTTACAATGATTTAGGTAGTTATGCTAATATGCTTCATACACCCAAACAAAGCCATTTAATCTTAAATAATTATTAAAATTATTAAGATATTAAAAAAATTCTCTGGTGGGGCGCCACTAACCTTGAGCCAGATTTGGCCGTTCGCTCGCCATGTTGACCGATCGCCGATCGTCAGTAACCAAAAGCGATCGGGGGCGATCGCCCTGTTGCGGATATGTGGCGCCTAGAGTGGGCGACAAGAAACCGGGTTTTTATCACAATTTTTGCCACAAAGGCCAAGATTATACCAAGAAACCCGGTTTCTGAACAACAGCGATCGCCTATTATAGACCATGAATAGCCTCGTGTCGAAGTATATTAAATAACTGTAAATTTACTAATCTAAATTAGATGTTAGATCAAAAATATCCTTGTCCGGTTTGTCGCTACGGCGAAATATCCGGCTTAACCTTAATGAATGCCTTTGGTTGTCGTTTTTGCCAGCATATTTTTACCGCCGATCTGCCGCAAAACTGCATCACAATGGTAGACGGTGAACAACCCCTTAGCTGGTATTGGAATGGCCGACGGTGGCAAGGCATTGGGGCAGAGGTAGAATTTGGCTGGGGACTTTGGCTGGGGGCAGGTTTGCTGGTTTTGCTGCCACCGGCAATGATTTGGCTGAGTTCCCGGATTTTTCCGCCGTTACCGGATAGTCCCTGGGCTTGGTTCCCGGATTTTTGGGCAGTTTCCGCGTTTTTCGGCCATCTGACTTTGGTAATCTGGTTGTGGATCAAGGCGGTAGAATTCCCGGTACTCGCTTTTATCAAAGCTTGGGGCAGGAGAATTAGATAATTTTTGTTGATGGTTGTTGGTTGTTAGTGGGTAGGGATTCTTTTGTTAGTTCTTTGTTGTTTGTTATTTGTTGTTCGTTATTTGGCAAACCACCAACTACCAACAGACAACAAATAACGAATAACAACCAACAACTAATTAGTATAAGTATCGAATGTGATCCGATCCGATTGATAACCGGGAGGTTCAATGTGAATTAAGATGCGGGCGGGAGCTAGTTTGGCTTGTAAACGGGCTTCTACTTCTTCGGTGATGCGGTGGGCGGTTTCCACGTCTTTGGCATCGACAATCATGTGCATTTCAATAAAGACTTGGCGACCCAAGACCCCACGGGAGGCGATGTCGTGACAGTTGAGGACTCCAGGAACTTGCATGGCGATCGCCTGAATTGCTTCTGGTGCCACCGCCATTTCATCTACTAACCAAGGCAAATTTTCCGTCAGCACTTCCCAACCACTTTTAAACACTAATAAGGCGACGGGAAATGCCAGCACCACGTCTAACCATTGCAACTGGGGCAAGTTCCACATATTCCCTTGCCAAACGCCAATTAATCCGGCAATCACTAACATCGTCACCCAAACATCGCTCATGGTATGTTTGGCGTCTGCTACCAAAATACTGCTACCAATGCGGATGCCCACTGCCCGTTCATAAAAGGCGACAAAGATATTTATCCCTAGAACGATTAACAGTAGCCACAGTTCAACACTGGCAATTTTTACAGGATTTCCACCATTAAGCAGGCGATCAATCGCCCCGCGCAAAATTTCAAAGCAAGCAACCCCCAGGAAAGCGGCAATCCCTAGGGCGCCCACTGCATCAAATTTTTGGTGTCCATAGGGGTGGTGGCGATCGGGTTCGGGGGAAGCCAGACGGTTGGTAATTAATCCTAAAACATTGTTGGCGCTGTCGGTGAAACTATGTAGCGCATCCGCAAGTAAACTCAGGGAACCCGTCCAAGTTCCCACCACCACTTTAATCATCATCACCAGTACATTTAATCCTAGGGTGATGAGTAATACTTTGCGGACTTCTGCCCGATTATCGGTAGTCACGGATTTTTCCTTAATTTTTCCTGAAAACAAGACTGGTTATTTTATGACAATTTATTAACTGGGGTAGGGGCGCAATGCTTGCATCCATATTGAGGATGGGGGTCGCGATCGCCGATGGAAAGAAATTTGCTTGCGAAAGTAAAGAGCGTTTCCGTTCACCATTACTATAGAATAGCAAGGCTATTAGGATAGACCACCCATGTCCGAAACTCAACTTACCCTCAATCTCTTACAGGGCTCAGTGAGCTTTCGCTTCACCCCCGAATCCGCAAAACAGCTACAAAAACACATTGCTGAATTAATGCAGAAATTAAAAGCGGTGGCCGCCAAATCCACACCTGGGGCTGCCCCAGGAAAACCCAGTCCCCAAAAACCGATGGAATATCAATATACCGGGGATGTGTTTCTGGAAATTTTCTGTAATCCCAATATTTACCCCAGTCCTTTTGCGGCTAAAGTGCTGATTACCCTGCGAGACGATCGCATTCGCCTGAGCAGCGAAGCGGAATTGACTCGCTTGATAGAAGATATTAACCAATATCTCGAACAATTTGGTTAAGATTAGTTAAATTTAGAGCGGGGCAACCACCCGCGATCGATTGCCCCTAATAAACTCAATTAAATCAGTCAGCGGAAATTCTAGAAAAGTCTAATTATAATTGTGCTATAATCACACTGGATTCATCCGCTGATAACGCTCGCAAAATTATCACAAAATTATCACAAAAATTAAGCAATTATGATTCAATGGAAAGATTTAGCAATGACTTCTCATTACCAAACCGCGATCGCGATTAAAAATGAACTAGCATCAAATCATATCGAATCTGCCCAATCCGGAATAGAGGAGTTAATTGAAGCCTTGAGCCGTGCAGACAAAAGAGCCTTAAAAAGTCAACTAATTCGCTTAATAATGCATATTATTAAATGGAAAACCCAGCCGGAAAAACGCACGCCCAGTTGGGTTTACTCCATTGAAAGTGCGCGAATGGAAATCCAGGATTTACTCGCCGATGAACCCAGCTTAAAATCTTATCTGGAGACTTTGCCCGATGAATTATTTGCCAAAGCTAAGAAATTAGCGGAAGCGGAAATGAATGTCAAATCTGATATTGCCAATATTACAGAATTTGAATTATTTGAAATGGAATATAAACTGTAAAAATTAGATTTAGATTAACATATAAAAATATACAGCACTTTGCGGAGTTATGAAGTACAAAAAAACTGTCATTCCCGCGCAGGCGGGAATCTATAAAACCTCTGTACTTCATCCTATAAAAACCGCTATAATCAAAATATTTTTCAAAAAAATATTAAACAAATATTTAATATGAATCAAAAAACAATTTTAATCACCGGCGGCACTGGATCATTTGGCAAAGAATGTATTCGGCATATTCTCCAATCATATCAACCGAAAAAACTCATTGTTTACTCGCGGGACGAACTTAAACAATATGAAATGGCTCAAGAGTTTAACTCCTCAGTCATGCGATATTTTATCGGTGATGTGCGAGATGCTCCCCGACTGCAAAGAGCCATGCATGGAGTTGATTATGTGATTCATGCTGCCGCCCTCAAGCACGTTCCGATCGCCGAATATAATCCAATGGAATGCATCAAAACCAATATTCACGGAGCGAACAACGTTATTGATGCAGCCATTGAAAATCAAGTAGAAAAAGTCATTGCCTTATCCACCGATAAAGCAGCAAATCCGATTAATCTTTACGGTGCCACTAAATTAGCTGCGGATAAATTGTTTGTGGCTGCTAATAATATTGTCGGTGGCCCAAAACCGCGCTTTTCTGTGGTTCGTTATGGAAATGTGGTGGGTTCTAGAGGCTCCGTGGTGCCATTTTTTCAAAAATTGATTCGGGAAGGGGCAAAAGAATTACCAATTACCGACCCCCGGATGACGCGGTTTTGGATTACCCTTCCCCAGGGAGTAGATTTTGTGCTAAAATGCTTTGAGCGAATGCAGGGGGGAGAAATTTTTGTGCCGAAAATTCCGTCGATGAAAATTAGCGATTTAGCCGCCGCTTTAGCCCCAGGAATGCCCACTAAAATTATTGGCATCAGACCAGGAGAAAAACTGCACGAAGTTTTATGTCCTAGGGATGATTCCCATTTGACGGTAGAATTTGCGGATCATTATGTGATTAAGCCCACGATTCAGTTTACACAGCCGGTAGATTTTACTCATAATCCTTTGGGTGAAATCGGGTCATCGGTGGGCGAGGGATTTCAATACAGTTCCGATCAAAATACCCAATGGCTATCTCCCCAACAGCTTCTAGCAATCCTTAAAAATTCCTAAGTAATTTGGGCTTTTTTAGGAAAATATAAAAAGCTGAAATATAGTTAATTTACCATTGAATAATTAATTCAAAAAAAATATGAATTTAATGACACCGGCAACTTGGAGCGAATATTTATCAGAAAAAAATCCTTGGACTAAAAGATTGATGGGATTAGAAACATTTTCCAAAACGCGAAACTTAGAACAGATTGATGCCGAATACGATCGAGTAAAATATGGTCAATTGGCAGAGTATAACGGAGATAGTATAGAAGCCTATAAACAAGAAGAATTTAAACGCAGCGGATTAGCCGATAGCGATGAAATGTTTATCTCTTTTGCAGAAAATATTTTTCAAACACAGTTATTTATGGCTCGCTCAATTTTTTATTCACTGATTGTGAATGCTGTAAAAAATTATAGTTCCGATACTTTGTGCGAACTCGGATGCGGCTATGGTTATAATTTATCATACCTAAAGAACACAGTTTCTTTTGTTTATGGTGGAGAATATTCTAAAAATGCTGTACAGCTTGGCAAAAAGCTGAATATGAATGTCATGCCATTTAATTATTACGAAGCTAATGATTATCAAATCATTAAGCCAAACAGTACAATATTAACAGTGCATAGTGTAGAACAGATTCCTAATGCCGAATGCTTTATTGAAGGCTTATGTAGTGTGAAAAAAAATATTTTCAGAGTAGTAAATATAGAACCGAGTTTTTTACCAAGTAGAAAGAGTTTGGTAGGATGCTTAAGAAATCGTTATATAGAACTCAACGATTATAATAGAAACTTATTTAATTTGCTGAAAAATAGGCACGATATCGAAATCCTGGATTATTCAGAAGATATTTTTGGGCTGAATCCATTAAATTCAGCAAGTTTAGCGGTGTGGCAATTTAAGTAGTTTTTTGTTTAATTTTAAGTCGATGACTTAGATGACTTCAATGAGTGATTTTATTCCTTACGGACGACAAGATATTAACCAGCAAGATATCGATGCGGTGATTTCTGTTTTGCGCGGAGATTGGCTTACCCAAGGGCCGACCATAGAACGATTTGAACAGGCAGTCGCGGCGTATTGTGGGGTTAAGTATGCGGTGGCGGTTTCTAGTGCTACCGCAGCTTTGCACCTTGCTTGTTTAGCCCTGGGACTGGGGGCGGGGGATATCTTGTGGACTTCGCCGAATACTTTTGTCGCTTCGGCAAATTGTGGTTTGTATTGTGGTGCAGATGTGGATTTTGTGGATATTGACCCCCAGACCTACAATCTGAGTGTTACTGCCCTGGAACAGAAACTCGTTAAAGCTGAACGGGAAGGTCAACTGCCCAAGGTGGTTGTACCCGTTCATTTGGCAGGACAGTCTTGCGAGATGAATAAGATTGCCGCTTTGTCTGAAAAGTACGGTTTTACAGTTTTGGAAGATGCCTCTCATGCTATTGGTGCGAAATATCAGGGCAGTCCCGTAGGAAATTGTCAGTTTTCAGATATGGCGGTATTCAGCTTTCATCCCGTCAAGATTATTACCACTGGAGAAGGGGGTATGGTGGTGACAAATCGTGCCGATTTGTGGGAGAAGCTGATGCGTTTGCGGACTCACGGCATTACCCGCAATCCTGAGTTAATGCAGGGTGAGTCTCATGGGTTGTGGTATTACCAGCAGTTAGAGTTGGGGTTTAACTACCGGATGACTGATATTCAAGCGGCATTGGGTGCAAGTCAGATGAAACGTTTGGATGAATTTGTGTCCCGTCGTCGATTTTTAGCGGCACGTTATAATCAGTTGTTGTCAGATTTTCCCCTAGTTTTACCTTGGCAACATCCTGATACTGAATCTAGTTGGCATCTTTATATTATTCGGCTGAAACTGGATCAAATTGCTAAAACTCATCGCCAAGTCTTTGAGGATTTACGACAGGCTGGAATAGGCGTTAATTTGCACTATATCCCGGTTCATACTCAACCGTATTATCAAAAATTAGGGTTTGGCTGGGGGGATTTTCCCGAAGCTGAAGCATATTATCAAGAGGCGATTAGTCTTCCTTTGTATTATGGTTTAAGTGAGGAAAATCAAGACCGAGTTGTGGCGGTTTTGCGGGATATTCTGATATGAAAATTGCGATTATTGTTCAAGCCAGAATGACTTCTACCCGCTTACCGGGGAAGGTTCTTAAGTCAGTATTGGGAAAACCTTTGCTGGCATATCAAATTGAAAGGTTGCAACGGGTAAAATTAGCGGATGAAATTGTAATTGCCACCACGACTAATCAAACCGATGAACCTATTGTTGAGTTATGCAATAGTCTTTCTGTGGCCTATTTTCGGGGTTCTGAAAGTGATGTTTTAGCTAGATATTATCAAGCTGCGAGAATACATAAAGCCGATGTGGTGGTTCGGGTGACTTCTGATTGTCCTTTAATTGACCCGGATGTGATTTCATCAGCGATCGCTTATTATTTGCAAAAACCGGATGCTTTTAACCAACCCGGTTCCTATGATTATGTGTCTAACTGTTTAGAACGCAGTTATCCCAGAGGGATGGATACGGAAGTGTTTTCTTTTTCCGTATTGCAAGAGGCTTTTTTAGAAGCCACAGCACAACCAGACCGCGAGCACGTTACCCCTTTTATTTATCGACAACCAGAACGATATCGTTTAGGTTCTATAGTTTATTCGGAAGATTGTAGTCACCATCGTTGGACTGTAGATACTCCTGAAGATTTTGATTTAATTGAGAAAATCCTGACAATAATTTATCCAGAAAAACCGCATTTTACTTTAGCCGATTGCTTGAGTATAATCCAAAATTATCCTGAGTGGTATTTTATTAATAGTCATATAGAACAGAAAAAATATGGGCAGTAAATTAATCAATTTCCACAATAATGCGATAATTGCGATCGCCGCTTTTTTATTTCATAACTATCACAATTGCTGTATTTGATTTTACAGTTGATGGAAATACATCTGTTTTATGAATATGCCTGACTAAGTAATTTTCCTTATTTGCAATAATTGAGTCGGCGCTCTTTTGTGAGCCATTGGCGCTAATATTTTCTGCCAGAGACTCTTCTTGATTCAAATGTAAAGTTTTATGTCTACATTCCACACGGCTGTGATATGGCATATTAAAATAAAATGAGTTTGATTGCTGTATAGATGCTGTTGGGTTTCGTTTTCAGATTAGCGACCGATAAATCTGGAAAAGGTTCTCAGCAAAATTGTCTTAAATTGAGTAATAGTCAGGTTTTTCAAGCCTAAATTACTCAGTTATCCAAAATGAAAATCACCGTTTTATTGAGGTAAAGCAAACATGACTGTTGACAAGTCAACTAAGAATGATGCGCTAAACTATGCTTTTAGTTTGACGTTTAATCCAGAAATTCTTAGAATTATTTCCTATGTGTCATTGATTATCATACTGCTTGTCGGAGCGATTTTGACTGAAACATTGGTTGACGTCGATCCTCATACCACTGCAATCTATAAATTGTTTGGGTTTAATCACTCCTGTAATTGGTTGGATCATGAACCGAGTAGAACGGTTTCGGCGATGCTTCTACCCTTGTGGGAAGTTCCTTTTCTCTTCTATCTAATTTTCAATTTTTTGAGAATTCAAGATGCTTATAAGGAAAACAAAGCTCCACGATATGCCTATGTCGTATCGGGAATTTTCTTGCCTATTGAAATTCTCTTGACTGTCTGGTTCAGAATTGTGTTTGTCTGGAGTCCAGAAGTGAGCTTCTTGTATCATTATCTCCCCTATATCGGCTTTCAGTTTCTTCTGTTTTTGGTAGCCTTCGAGAATGCCCTGTATTTCTACGCGATGAAGGCGCTACCCTTCAAAAATAGCCGATTCATGGCCATTAGCTATCTTGTGGTGTTATTCTTAGTAACAGTAGCCTATACGGTCATTGGACTATCAAGTGCCTTTGGACATCCTATTCTCGATCTTATCCACGATCCCGGACAACGCTTATTATTCAGATCCCTAACCAATTTCTATACGGTTTTAGTCCTTCCTGTTCCTATCATTCTATCTATATTGGAATTGAAGCGATCGCCCAAGCATAAACTATCCTTTGAGTAAGTCCTTCAGCAATACCAATTTTGTCAGGTGTGTTAATCTACATAACACACTTTTTTATTGTAAAATTGTAGTGCGATCGCCGCTCTTTTGAGTTAGACTATTGGAACGAAACCCAACAAATACCCTACGGATTATCTTATAATTCCAACAAATATAGCAATCCTAAATCAATCGTGAAATAAGCCCTCACGATGGCGGACCGTCGGCGGCCCAGAAGGGGAGAGGGGAGAAGACAGATTTTATAAATCATTTAGGACTGCTATAACCGATTATTTGGTATTTTATTAATAGTCATATAGAACAGAAAAAATATGGGCAGTAAATCAATCAATCCCCACAATAATCTGGAGTTGAAGACCGAACAAGAAAAATTTTGGAGCCAAGAGTTTGGGGATGAATATTATACGCATCGGAATCAAGGGGCGCATTTAGTTGCGGCTAATTTAGCCTTATTTAGTAAAATTTTGGCTATTACAAAACCGTTTAAATCAGTAATTGAGTTTGGGGCAAATCGAGGTCTGAATTTAACCGCAATTAAACAGCTATTGCCAGATATAGAAATTTCCGCTATTGAAATTAATCCTTTAGCAGTGGAAAAACTCCGGGAAATTGAAGGAATTGAAATCTACCATGAATCTATTTTAGATTTTAACCCTCAGCGAGTCTGGGATTTGGTGTTAATTAAAGGAGTGTTGATTCATATTAATCCCAATTACCTAACTGAAGTGTACGATCGCCTCTATGCCAGCAGCGATCGCTACATTTGTTTAGTAGAGTATTATAATCCCACTCCCGTTGAGGTGATCTATCGAGGGCATCAAGGCAAATTATTTAAGCGAGATTTTGCCGGAGAAATGTTAGATCGGTTTAATAACTTACAATTAGTTGATTATGGATTTGTCTATCATCGCGATCGGCAATTTCCTCAAGACGACCTGACTTGGTTTTTGCTAGAAAAAAAGTGAGAATAATCAGGATGTGTAGGGTGGGCAAAATTTTGCCCACCCTACGAATGTTATAACTAATGGGGTCTGTGGTGCATTTATTTCTGCCCGTAAATTATTCCCAATCGTGGCTGGTATCGCACAGAAAACTATCTGCGATCGCGAAGCGGCGCGGATGCGCCATCGCGTCCTCAAACTTATAGGGGCATTTTTCTGGAAAAGTTTTTAATGGCAAGTTTGTTTCTCGTAAAGCCAAATCAACTCCTGCTTCAAAGCCATCTTCTAAAGCGTCAAAGATGCGAGACTTTAAGCTAGGATTGCGATAAAAATGGCGATTAATTGCCCGCCGTTGTTCTCGTATAGTCAAAAACCAACTGCGAGAACGATTTTCTGGCTGATACTCCCACTTGAGAAGATGCCCTAACAAGACAGTAAGACGACTGACTAATTCTCGGTATTCCTGTCTCCCCAAAGCTGCTATCTCCTCCTGTAAATTTTGCCAATCTAACTCTGATACTTGTCTTTTTGCGAGTACCTCTACTTGCCACTGTGTCCAGCCATAAAAATCTTGTTCGTATTGTGAAACTGTTTGAGAATTCATTATGATTAAGGATTTGAACAATAATAAGTTGTACTATTTGCTATGATATCCAAAAATATCATCATCCGCGTAGATGCGTCCACTAAGATAGGCACAGGTCATGTCATGCGCTGCTTGGCACTTGCTCAAACATGGCAAGATACCCAAGGACAGCCTATTTTTATCATGGGAAATTATGTCCCAGCCTTAGAGGAACGCCTCCAGTCAGAAGGAATGAAATTTGGCCAATTGACCACAGAACCAGGGAGTTTAGCAGATGCCCAGGAAACTGCTGCACTAGCGCATCAGTTTGAGGCGAATTGGGTTGTGCTTGATGGGTATCATTTCGGGGGAAAATATCAGCAAATCCTTAAGCAATCTAAATTAAATTTATTATTTATCGATGATTATGGACACGCGGAACATTATTATGCTGATTTGATCCTGAATCAAAATATATCGGCGGACGAGCAATGCTATCAACATCGCGAACCTTATACTCAGCTATTACTTGGCACTGGTTACGCCCTATTACGGCGGGAGTTTTTGCAATGGCAGAAATGGCAGCGAACAATATCACCAGTAGCTAAAAAAGTTTTGGTGACATTGGGAGGATCGGACTCAGATAATGTGACTTTAAAAGTGATTCAGGCTTTGCAGTTTTTGGCAGTTGAAGAACTAGAAGCAGTGGTGGTGATAGGGGGAAGTAATCCTCATTATGAGTCTCTGAAAATGGCGGTGCAAAATTCCCGATTTCCGATTCGCTTAGAACGAAATGTCACTAATATGCCAGAGTTAATGATTTGGGCAGATATAGCAATTTCCGCTGGGGGTAGCACTTGCTGGGAATTAGCGTTTATGGGTTTGCCGAGTATTGTGTTAGTTTTGGCGGAAAATCAGCGGGCGATCGCGGCTGAGTTAGATCGTCAAGGTGTAATTATTAATCTGGGTTGGCATCAGGATGTGACTATCGATAAAATTGGTTTGGCATTGCAAGAATTGCTATGGGAACGTCTCAAGGATGAAACCATGAGTAAAAAAGGAAAAAAGTTAGTTGATGGCAATGGCGCAAGGCGAGTTGTCTTAAAAGTTGTCAATATGTTAGTCTAGTTTGGAATCAGGTTTTATGGGGTATAAATTATGACAACTTCCCTAAGATACTCACTTTTTGATGTTACTTATCCTGATAGCGATGGTTTACCAATGGCTGAGAGTGATGCAACTAGAGATTACTTGATTTATGGTGTGGAAAAGTTTTTTCGCTTTCGCGTTGCGGACGCAACACTTCGCGATCGCGTGATTCCAATGATGCAAACCAATGATGCAAACCAATTATACAAACCCAAATGTTACGCTTAAGAACAGTGCAAGAAAGTGATGCTCAATTACTCTGGGAATGGGCTAATGACCCCCAAGTGCGTGCGGCTTCTTTTTCATCAGATCCTATTCCTTGGAAACAGCACATTCAATGGTTTGATGCTCAACTCAAAAATCCAAATTGCATCATTTACATTGCCATAAATTCAGACAATATTCCCATAGGGCAAATTCGTTATAAAATTCAGGATAATCAAGCGGTAATCTCTATCAGTATTGCCAGTGATTATCGCCATCAAGGTTATGGCAGTGAATTAATCAAAATAGGCAGCGATCGCCTATTTCAATAATTGAACATTTCCCTAATTCATGCTTATATTAAACCAGATAATCAGTCATCCATCCGGTCTTTTATCAAAGCCGGTTTTGTAGAAATCGGTACAATCAATTGGCCGAAATCAACGGCGAATAACCAACTAGCCATGCATTTAGTCAAAAACATCCAATTGACTACTTGATATAATAGAAAATTATGGCAAAATCCCCGATCGATCCCCCCAACACTCTTAAAAAGAGAGAAATTTTAGAATTTTGCATTTTTTCCTAATTAAATGATATAATTCCCTGATATTATTACCTGATAAATTATGAGAGATATAGTTATATCTGAGAAAAATATCGGAGTCAGTCATCCCCCGTTTGTCATTGCCGAAATGTCCGGCAACCACAATCAATCGTTAGACCGAGCATTAGAAATTGTAGAAGCAGCAGCTACAGCGGGGGTACAGGCGATTAAACTGCAAACTTACACCGCCGATACGATGACTTTAGATATCAAGAAAGGCGAGTTTTTTATTGATGACCCAAACAGCTTATGGACTGGTTATTCTCTCTATGAACTATATCAAAAAGCTTATACTCCGTGGGAATGGCACAAACCGATTTTCGATCGCTGTAAAGAACTGAATATCATTGGATTTAGCACTCCCTTTGATGAGACTGCGGTGGATTTTCTCGAATCTTTAGATGTCCCTTGTTATAAAATTGCCTCGTTTGAAAATACGGATTTACCATTAATTCGTAAAGTCGCCAGTACCGGCAAACCGATGATTATTTCTACCGGCATGGCAACCGTAGCCGAATTAGATGAAACAGTCCGCACCGCTAGAGAAGCAGGGTGTCAGGATATCATTTTACTCAAATGTACCAGCACCTATCCGGCCACCCCAGAAAATAGCAATATTTTGACGATTCCCCATTTACGAGATTTATTTAATGTCCAAGTGGGATTATCCGATCACACAATGGGAATTGGGGTCGCGATCGCCAGTATTGCCTTGGGTGCAACGGTGATTGAAAAACACTTTACTTTGCGTCGTGCTGATGGGGGTGTGGATGCAGCTTTTTCTATGGAACCCGAAGAAATGGCGCAATTAGTTGTAGAATCACAAAGAGCTTGTCAGAGTTTGGGAAAAATCCAATATGGGCCAACCAGGGCAGAAGAAAAATCTTTAATTTTTCGGCGATCGCTCTACATTTCCCAAGACATGAAAGCCGGAGAGATGCTCACCCCAGAGAATCTGAGAATTGTTCGCCCCGGATTAGGTTTACCCGCTAAATATCCCGCTAAATATTACGATATTCTGTTGGGGAAAACCATTAAACAGGATGTTAAAATCGGCACGCCAGTCACTTGGAATTGATTAAGTTAATCTCAGTAAAAAAAACAAATGCTCACGTTAGAACAAACCCTGGAACAGCAAAAAAATCTGACTCAACTCTGTGCAGATAGACCTCAAAAAACTTCAGAATTTTTTGCCGGTAATGCTTTCTATGGCATCGATTTAATTATTAAAAAATATGCGAATCTATCCCCGAACTATCCCCTAAAAGCGATCGTTCCCCACGGGGTCAACTTAAGTGATGATAAAGTTTGGGAAGCGGAGTTACAATCACCCCTACCCACAATCTGGGCTTACCCACCTTATCGAGTTAAAAGTTATCTAAAACAACTGCCTAATGACTATCCTCGAAAACAAGTTATCCCGGCGGCTTCTCCATTTTTATATTTAATAGAATTATTAAAAAATCAGCCAAAACCCAAGCGCCAGGGAACGATTTTTTTCCCTTTTCACTCTACCCATCACATCATCGTGAAAATGGATGATGAAGCTCAGGCAGAATACCTTGAACAACTGCCAGCTAAGTGCCAACCGATTACCGTCTGTATTTACTGGAAAGATTATCATTTAGGTCGGCACATTCCTTTTGAAAAAAGAGGGATGCGCGTTGTATCTGCCGGTCATATATATGACCCGGATTTTTTATTTCGATTTTATCACTTGTGTTCGCTGCATCAATATGCCTCTAGCAATGCTTTAGGCTCTCATTTATTTTATGCGGTCAAGGCAGGGTGTGCTTATTTTCACTTGAATCAAGCGCCGGATTATGAACTACAAGGAAATGACAATTTTTTGAGAGAATTCGCCCCTCCTCCGGCAATTCGAGAAGAACAATTAAAAAAATTGTTTACCACTGTTCATCCTGAGATAACCCCAGAACAAATGGCCATAGTCGATGAATATTTAGGAGCCAAAATTTTTTTATCTCCAGAACAAATGCGTTCTCAACTATTTGCCGCAGAAACTGAATATAATTATTTCCTGGTTCAGTCAGCAGTGAAATACCTGAATCAGGGCAAAAACGCCGAAGCTTTAAAAGTTCTGGAAATGGCGATCGCCGCTTTGCCGAAAGAACCGGGACTGCACTATGGCAAGGCGATCGCCTTAGCGCGAATGGGGCAAACTCAGGCAGCCATAGAAAGCTTAAATATCTTATTCGCGGCTATTCCAGAACATCCCAAAGCCAGATATCTATTAGCAGAAATTAGCGGTCAAAAACAAGATAGAATGATTTGCAGTTAATTTATTGACTCAGGTTCACCATTCACAGACTACACCCATGAGACCAATGAAAATTCTACATATCATTCATCAGTTATCGCGAGGGGGGGCAACCCGGTCAACGATCGCGATCGCCAAATACTCTGCCCATCTTGGTAATTTCCAGCATCACATTATTTCTTTGCAACCTTGTGCCGATCCGCTGCCTTTAGAATTAGCCCAAGCAGCGGGAATGACTGTCATCAACTCCCCCGATAAATCTCAACGCGATCGCGAAATTGCCAGCGCCGATATTGTCCAGATTCATTTTTGGAATAACCCCGATCTTTATGACCTGCTTACTTCAGAACTGCCCCCTTGTCGGTTGCTAATTTGGTTTCACATTGCCGGAGACCACCCACCCCACATCATCACCCAGGAATTAGTAGAATATGCAGATTTTGCCATTCCTTGTAATCCTTATACCGCTGAACTTCCCGTATTTCAGAATCTCTCCCCAGAGGTAAAACTGGAGAAAATTGACATGGTTTATGATGCCGCAGACTTTGCCAGAGTTGAAAATATTCAACCTAAACCTCACGACACATTTAATGTCGGTTATATTGGCACCGTGTATTTTACCAAAATGCACCCAAATTATGTCCCCATGAGTGCTAAAATTGAGATTCCCAATGTGAAATTTATCGTCTGTGGTGGCAGAACAATTGAAGCTTATCTTAAACAACAAGCCCAAGACTGTGGAGCGTTAGAAAAGTTTGACTTTCGGGGGTATGTAGAAGATATTAAATCAGTCATAGAAATTTTAGATGTCTATGGCTATCCCCTATGTGAAGATACTTATGCCGCTGCGGAGTTAAATTTACAAGAAGTAATGTATGCCGGAATTCCCCCGGTGGTCTTTCCTTATGGTGGGGTAAAACGCCTGATAGTCGATAACTTTACTGGGTTAATTGTTCACAGTGAATTAGAATATAAACAAGCCATAGAATATCTTTATCATCATCCCGAAGAACGGCAAAGATTAGGGCAAAATGCGCGGGTTTATGCTCAACAAATCTTTGGGGCAGAAAATGCCGCCAAGCAAATAAATCCCATTTACGATCGCCTGCTAAAATTACCGAAAACCAAGAAACCCGGCTTTTTGAAAAAACCTGGTTCCCCCGGTTTCTCCACAGGCAGTTTGCTGGAACAACCCGTGACTTTTAACGACTTAATCGGCGATCCTTTTAAACCCTCTGGGGCTGAATTATTTATCAAATCTCTGGGGCAAACTGCTCCCCAATTCAAGAATAGCATGAATTCAGATAATATTCAAGAACTTTTTGACAGCGATCGCCAAATTTCTGAATCATCAAAACTAATTTATACCTTGGGTGGAGGCGGACTATTAGATTACCAAGCCTTCTATCCCAATGATGGTTACTTGCGCTTATGGGCTGGATTAGTCCGACAACGACTAGGACAATATGAGCAAGCACTTGCTGACTTATTAGCGGCCATTAATTTAGGCTGTAATCATTGGCGAGTTAGCTGGTACATTGCCCAAATTGCCGAAAAAGTCAACGATATTCAATTAGCAGAAAATTCTCTAAAAACCGTGCTGCAATCCGTCCCGGATTTTGCCCCAGCCCAAGCAACTTTGCAGCGAATTAAATCCTTAAAAGAGTCTATTGCTGCTGCTTCTGTAGAACTCACTCAGATAGACCCGCAAAATATTACCAACTTCCAGCAAACGCGGCAAAAACTAGCGCAACAATGGCTGCTGATGAGTAACGATCAACTGGAAACTGCTTATAGTGGAGTTATGGGTAAAATACATCAAACAATAATGAACAGTCGCATCAAAAATGAGCCGATCGCCGAGTCAGAACAGCCATTTGTCCAGCAATTAATTGACAATATTGCTCAAGGATTAGGGCAACCCCAAAGTATCCAATCACTTTTGGCAATCATGCTGTACATTCGGGCTCACCAATTGCCCTCACGGTGGTATGAAAATGCACCCATTCCTCAATGGCTGTTAAACGATTTTGTCAATTTTTTAATTGACTATCCCGAACTGTTCAAGGAAATTGGCGAAACCACTGATTATGCAAAATATATGCAGGAATTAGTGGATTATATCCATCAGCGCATATTCAGCAATCAAGCATCACCAATTTGGCAAAATATTGCCCGTATATTCACCCAAAATGTGAACTTGGTGCCTTTATATTTTAATACCTTAAACCTCAAAGATTTTATTATTAAAACTAGCCAGATTAATGAGTTAGCCCTGAGTCAAACATATCAGCTAGATTACTGTTTCCCGGAACGACCCCAGCGGCAAAAAATCCGTGTTGGTATTCTGAAAACCAATTTCCAAGCATCCACGGAAACTTTTGCCACTTTGCCGGTTTTTGAACATCTCGATCGCGGTCAATTTGAAGTAATTCTTTATGCCAATAATTTTCAAAATCAACCTCTCGAACAGTATTGCCAGAGTCGATGCGATGCTATAGTCAAACTGCCAGAAAATATCCATGACCAAGTAAAACAAATCCGGTCTGATGACTTAGATATTTTATTTATTGGCATGAATGTGGTCACTCGTTTGCGGGAAAGAGGGTTACTAGAAATGCATCGTCTAGCCCGCGTACAAATCACCTCATTCTGTTCTCCCATCACCACCAGAATGCGGCATATTGACTATTATATTGCCGGGGAATTAACCGCACCAGCGCCTACTTACCAAGACCAATATCGGGAAAGTTTAGTCAACATTCCGGGGTCGGGAATTTGTTTCCGTTTCCCCACAGAACATCCCCCAGCCACCGTCAAACCAGACCGGCAAAGTTGGGGGGCAACCAGTGAATCTATTGTATTTATCTCTGGGGCAAATTTCCACAAAATTGTGCCCGAACTCCGGGAAACTTGGGCTAAAATTATCGCCGCAGTTCCCAATTCTATCTTAGTATTATATCCCTTTGGCCCAGCATGGAATCCGAATTATCCCGCGACGCCTTTTATTAATCTGATGCGGGCGGTATTTAGCAAATATGGCATCGATGCTAACCGTCTGGTGTTCATTAATACTTTACCCAGTCCGGCGGATATTAAAGAATGTCTGAAAATTGCGGATATTTATCTGGACTCCTACCCTTATGCGGGCGCAACTTCTTTAATCGATCCCTTAGAAATTGGTTTACCTCCCATTGTTTGGGAAGGGAATACGCTGCGATCGCGCCAAGGATCCGCATTGCTACATGAACTGCAAATTCCCCAACTAATTGTTAACAGCGAAACCGCTTACATTAACTTAGCTGTCACCTTAGCAAGTAGCCCCCAATTGCGTCAGCAATACCGGCAGCAAATTCAGCAAAAAATGCAAAGCCAACCCCCATTTTTGGATAGTCGCAGCTATTCGGCGAAAATGGGCAACCTATTTCAGCAGCTTTTCCAAACATGGCAGGAACAGCAAAAATCTGTCCAGGTAGCATCTCCGGTGCCAGATGTCACCACTACAGAATTTATTAACCGGGCGATCGGTTGCGCCAATCTTTATTATATTGACCCGACCGATCAAGCAATTACCGAAGAATTGCGGCAAATTCGCCGACAAATAGCCGAATTTTGGTTAAATACTCCACCGGAACAACTGCAACATTTCTACCAAAGTAACTTAGGGCAAGCTTATCAAAAATTAGTCAGCAGTAGTTTCCGGCAAGAGTCTCTCACTCTAGCGGAACAAAATTTTGTTCAACAATTAGCCAATGAACTTAAGCTGGGCATGAAATCCCCCAAAGCCATTAATTATCTTCTCGCCGCCCAACTCTACCGACCCGTTCAAATACCTGCCAATACCCAAGGACTTCCTGACTGGCTTGGGTTTAATATGTAGGGGCTTCCGGAGCAGAGGAGCTTCAGGAGCTTCAGGAGCTTCAGGAGCTTCAGGAGCTTCAGGAGCTTCAGGAGCTTCAGGAGCTTCAGGAGCTTCAGGAGAAAAATATCCGATGGCGGGCACCCCTGCACCAAAAGCCCCCTGCCCCCCTGCCCCCCCTGCACCCCTGCACCCCTGCCGACGGCGGGCACCCCTGCCCCGAAAGCCCCCCACACAACACCTTAAATCCAATCTTCCTGCTCGCTTTTCGGTCGGTAAATATGACCGCTACTATGAATTCTCCGAGTAGTTTCAAACAGTTCTTCTTCGGTTAAATTCCATTTATTTAGCAATTTTTCTAAACCAGCTTGAATATCTTTAGCGCCGGGAAAGCCCCGATACCGAATTCTTAATCTAGCTAACTCGGCTAAATTATATTCCGTAGGTTCTCCCTCAAGCAGACTCTCAACGATCGCCCGATCTTTAGCCGCTAACGGATGTAATTGATCCTGATTTCCTTGGCTCATTTCATTTCACTCTCGCGTAGTTCCTGCAATATCTTATACATATCCTGGGCAAACTTTTGGGGATTCCATAATGGGGATAAATATTCTGGAGTTTGCGCCTTTTTCAACTGTTCCCGGATGCCATTTCTTAAACTGGCATCTAGGCCAAGTTTTATCCCCCATACTACATACTCTTCCCAACTGGCTGCCAAGCCTGCGGAAATGCCCAAAGTTTTCAAGCATGAATACCCCATTCTTGCCAAAAACTGCTCCCCAAAGCGTGTCACTACGGGTAAGTGAAACCACAAAGCCTCTAGGTTATGCGTCCCCCCATTATAAGGATAAGAATCTAAGCAAATATCCGCAATTTGGTAGACAATCCGATGTGCTTCTTCTGTCCGATTTCGGGGCAAAAATTTCACCCGATTAAAATTAACATTTTCGGCGGCACAAGCCGCTTGATAAACTGACTGAATCACCTGGATATCGCCAATTCCTTTATATAGTAAAATACTGTGAGGAACTTGTTTGATAATCTTGATTTGGTTTAAGGCCAATTCTGGATTAAGTTTAGTTGCTGGTGCCGCGCATAGATACACCACCTGATTTGCATCAATTCCCATTTCTTGCCGTTTTGATTCACGCTCCACTGGTTCGCTGACAAAGCCACTTACTGCCACAAAAGAGTCAGGCATTCTTAACAGTTGTTCTCGATAATATTGCTCGACTCCAGCAGGGTGGCAATGCCGATCGCTCAAAAAGTAATTTTTCTCGGAAATAAAGGGGGCATCAAACCCTAACCAGGAAATACATACGGGCGCCGGTTGGTAATGAAGAATTTCGGCGTGACGGGGAATTGTCAGGGAATCCAAATCGATTAAAATGTCTAATTCATCTTCCTCTATTTGTTTGATTATTTGTTTCCATTGGGTTTCTGTGTTTATTTCTGTGTTTGATTGAGATGGTTGATAAAATTTAGCTGAAATTTGTTTAAATTTATCCGTCATGTCATCGCTATTATTTTTTTCTGTTTGATATAAGTAAATATGGGGAGTTATTTGGGATAATGCGGTAATAATGTCAGCGCTACACCAGCCTACTGAATGTCTTCTAAAATGGGCAGAAATGAAGCCAATTTTTAGGAGTTTTGTACTTTTTGCTAAATCTAGGGAGTATGCGGTAATTACCCCTGAATTTAGCAATTTTGTTAGCGATTTTGCCTGAGAAATTTTATCTTGGTTAACCGGACACGGCATTGCCGTGTCCCTACTTTTATGATATTCTAGATATTGCTTAGATAAATACTGAGAAAATTGATAGCCAATTAATTGAGAAATTTGAGAATTACCCGCTAAATCATCCCGTAACCGATTGCGACAAAATAACAGCGAAGAATAGAGCAGATCGACGATTTCTGATAGCCAAGGATGCCACTGTTCTGGAGATAATTGGGGTTCAATTTCTTGTAATAATTTGGTAGCAATATCAGCATTTCCTGACTTGAGATAAGCGATCGCCCCTGCGGTAGCGGCCACAACTTTGGCAGGTTCATTTTCGCCTAACTCACGGCAAAATGCATAATATAGATCCGCTGCTTGTCTCACCGAGGATAAATCCCAGTTGCTGGGTTGAAAGGTGCGAATCAATTCAAACAAACCGCGATGGGTGTATATCAGTCTGGGCTTTAATTCCAGCGATCGCAAAAAATAACTCACGGCGGTTTGAAAGCGATCGCTTGCTAACAATAAATCCGCCGATGTTGCCGCCAGTCGTCCGGTGGCTAGTCCCAAGTTGCAATGTAACTCCGCCAAGTCTGGCTGAATTTCTAACCCTTGCTGAAATGCCGCGATCGCCCCCTCCACTTGACCATCGTACAATCGCGCTGTCCCCAAATTAGAATAGAGTTTGGCTAATTCCTCTGGCTGCTTTCGCTTCTCATCCACAGATATCAGCTTTTCATAACAAGCGATCGCCTCACCATACCGCCCCAAACTCAACAGCAAATTTCCTAACTTCCAATCCAGTTGTCCGGCACCAAAATTAGGATCGAGACTTAAAGCCTCCTGCCAACAACCAACCGCCTCCTCTAACAGACCTTGCTGCTGTCGCACATTCCCCAAATTGGCATAAATTCCCGCCGCTCCCCGGTTCCCCGTTCCCTGATAGCTAATCGCGATCGCCCTTTCATAAAATTCAACCGCTGACCCTAACTCCCCTTGCAAATAACAGACATTGCCAATATTGGCATGAGCCGCAGCAAAATCTGGCTGAATTTCCACCGCCAGAGAATAAGCCCGTTTTGCCTCATGCAGCTTTCCTAGGGCTTGTAGGGCATTGCCCAAATCCTTATACGCCTGGGCATCATCGGGCTTTAACTGGATCTGGCGCTGCAACTGAGCGATCGCCGCCAAAAACTTCTGTGGCTGTAAATTATTACGGTTATTTAGCATTTCAAAATAGTTGCTTGTTGGTTGTTGGTTGTTGGTTGTTGGTTGTTGGTTGTTGGGTAGGGAACGGGGAACAGTATCGGAGCGGGGAACAGGGAAAGTGAAAAGTTAAAAGTTAAAAGTTAAAAGTTAAACGAAATATCACTATTCACTATTCACTATTCACTCTCCCCTCCGCTCCGAAAGC
>FWWL01004496.1_pt1 | contig 23439 bp, 18 predicted proteins | sample 2228331 | NCBI WGS metagenome assembly FWWL01 (sample SAMEA103939775, study PRJEB20133) | metagenome | reverse complement strand
GGTCCATCCTCGACTCGGGGTGGGGCGGGGGAAAACTCAAATACCCATGGGGGTGTCAAAATCCAAGACCTGACCCTTTTACAAAAGGAGGGAGGAGACGGTGTCCTCGAGGTCTTTCAGGGTGCGGCAGACCCGCACCTCCCGGCAGTAGGGGGCGTATTCGCTCATCACGCTGTCCCCGGTGTCCCAGAAGGGCCGGGTCTCGGGATTGAGCCAGATGATGCCCTTGCTGCGGTCGCGCATCTTCTCCAGGGCCCAGACGCAGGGGTCGTTGTAGTTGTTGCGGGCGTCCCCGATGATGAGGATGTAGGTCCGGAACCCCACGTCCTGGAGGTACCTCTCGCAGAACTGCCGGAAGACGCAACCGAAGTCGCTGCGCGCGTGGTAGGCGATCCCCGCCTCGGTGAGGGCCCTCCTCTCCCCCGCCTGGATGTCCTCCTCCTGGAAGAATCCGGTAACCTCCCCCAGCTCCTCCACGAAGACGAAGGAGCGCACCTTGGCCAGGCAATCCTGGAGGGTGTAGACGAACTGGAGCATGAACTGGGAGACCCGGGCTACCGAGGAGGAGACGTCGCAGAGCACCACCAACTCCACCTTCTCCAGGCGTCTGGTACGCAGGACCAGGTCGAAGGGGACGCCGCCGTAGCGCATGTTCTTGCGCAGGGTGGCCTTCACGTCCAGCTTGTCCCGGCGCATCCTCTTCTCGCGCAGGGAGAGCTTGTTGCGCAGCTTGCGGGCAAGCACGTCCACCGCCCGGCGCATCTGCTGGAGTTCCTGCTCGTCCAGGCTGGCCAGGGGCCGGAGCATGAGGCGGTTCACCCGCTCCGAGGTGGGGACACGGTCCATGTTGCGCGCCTGTTCCCTCTCCACGTAACGGCGCACCTGGCGGCGCAGGGCCTCCCGGTTGGCCTGGAAGACCCTTTCCAGCTCCTCGAGCTCCTCCTCGCTCCAACCCGCCTCGCGCAGGCGGGCCTGCAGCGCCCGGAAGTCCTCCTCCACCCTCTCCCAGTCGAAGGAATCGAAGATGCGCCGCGTATACATCCCGACCTGCATGCGGGTGGTGAGCTGGGAGGTCCCCACCGCCCCCGCGGCGGCACGGATGAAGGACTCGAACTCGCCGCCCCTCCCCGCCAGGAGGAGCATGAGCAGCGGGCTGTGGCCGTTCTGCGCGGCCATGGACCGGAGCTCCTCCTCCAGGCGTGCCAGGAGCCGGGCATCGGGGGAGGCCACCTCTCCGGCCCCCTCCAGGCCGTAGAAGTAGAGGGGGAAGAGCTCGTCGAAGACCTGCCCGTCCTTCCGGGTCTTCACCAGGGCGGCCTTGAGGGAGGCCCGGAAGACCTCCGGGTCATCCATCCCCGCCGCCTCCACCGCGGATAGGGCGTCGATGCTCTCCGCGGTGGACACCGGGACCCCGCGGTTGCGCAGGCTCCTCACGAATTCGAGGATGCGTTCCTCCACGTCCGGGACCTCCTCGAGCCCGTCATCCCAGGGCGATCTGGTGCAGGTTCTCCTCGGCCTTCCGGATGTCCTTTTCGTACTTGAGGACGATATTCAGGGTATCCCGCACCAGCGCCGGGTCCAGCTTCTCGGCGTTGAGCACCACCAGCGCCCGGGCCCAGTCCAGGGTCTCGCTGATGCCGGGCACCTTCTTGAGGTCCAGCTTGCGCAGGCGGTGCACCGCCCGGACCACCTGCTCGGCCAGGCTCTCCGATATGCCCGGGACCTTCAGGCGCACGATCCGGAGTTCCTGCTCCGGGGTGGGGAAGTCGATGAACAGGTGCAGGCACCGCCTCTTGAGGGCGTCGCTCAGCTCCCGGGAGTTGTTGCTGGTAAGGATTACCATGGGGATGTGTCTGGCCTTGAGGGTGGAGAGCTCCGGTATGCTCACCTGCCAGTCGCTGAGTATCTCCAGGAGGAAGGCCTCGAACTCGGGGTCCGACTTGTCCACCTCGTCGATGAGCAGGAGGGCCGGTCTCTCGGAGAGGATGGCGCGCAATAGGGGGCGGGGCACGATGAACTTCTGGGAGAAGAAGACCTCGTCCTGGCGGGCCACCCTCTCCACGGCCTCGGCCAGGTCCCGGACTCCGGCCAGCTCCTCGGCCAGGACGTCCTTGAGGATCTGGGTGTAGAGGAGCTGCTTGGCGTACTCCCACTCGTAGAGGGACTTGGACTCGTCCAGCCCTTCGTAGCACTGCAGGCGGATGAACTCCCGCCCCAGGGCGGCCGCGGTGACCTTGCCCAGGTCCGTCTTGCCCACCCCGGCCGGGCCCTCCACCAGGACCGGCTTCTCCAGCCTCTCGGCCAGGAAAACGACCGTGGCCACGTCCTTGCCGCAGATGTATCTCTGCTCCTCCAGCTTCCGCTGTACTTCCTCAATGCTTTCGAACATGCCGCTTACACTTCCTCCCTCATCCCGCCGCCGGTGACCTTCCGGCGGCCGTCCCTCCACGGGTCCTCCCTACACGGATCATATATCCTCCAGGCCATGCAGGCGCTTCAGCTCCCGGAAGAGCCTCTCCCCGATCTCCAACCCCCGGGCGATGAAATCCGGACCGTACGCCCGTCCCGTCGGGGTGCGGAAGGTGTCCGCTATCCGCATGATGCCCTCCATCCCCGTGCGGAAGTGGCGCAGCAGGGCCTCCACGGGGATCCCGGTGGGCCCCACCATGGACCACAGGGTCTCGGTGAAGTTGTCCGGACCCCACCGGAACTTGTCCGCGTCGTAAAGGGCGTCGGAGAGTATCTGGAGGTCGGGGTCGTCCAGGGGCTTATGGGGCCGGAAGGCCTCGTGGTTGCGGATGGCCTGGACCACCGCCTCCCTCTCCCCCGCCTCCAGGCTGAAGCCCGAGAGTATGCGTCCCGCCTCCTCGGCGCCCCGGAGGGCGTGGTCTTTCTCCTCTCTCCTTATGTCGTGCAGGAGCCCCGCCAGGTGAGCCAGCAGCAGGTACCTCTCCCTTCTCTCCTCGTCCAGCAGGAGGTCGGTCTCGATGAGCACCAGGGCGCCGGCGTCCACCGCCACCTTGACCACGTGGGACACCCCGTGTCCCAGGCGTTCCCCCCTCTCCTCCACCAGGGCCATGGCCATGCGCGCCATGGGGTGGTTCTCGAGCGCCAGCCGCGAGGCCTCCACCTCCGCGCTCTTCTCCATGTAGAAGCGGGGTGGCTCTACCTCGCGCGCGATGCGCAGGGAGATCTCCCTGGCCTCCCGGTATTCCTCGGGCAGCAATCCGCGAACCTTTCTCGACCTTCAAACCCCGGAAAACCGCCCCTCGCCGTACACGAGGGAAACGGCGCGCCGCGGCTTTCCGTCCTCGATGAGACCGCTCGCCATCCTTCTTCCCTTGCCTCCAAAGAGCGCGGTCCGGGAATGAGGACCAATTAGATTCTAACCCAAAACGACTTTACGCCGCCTAGCTTTGGTCATCATCCCGTTCAGCGTGCGTCGGCGGCGATACGCAAGGCAGGTGTTGTCCTCACATCGTTATACAACGGTCACCGCTACGATCTGAGGCTGCGGCAGGTTGAAAAGGGAAGAAGCCGCCATACAACACCGGAGAACGGCGAGGGCCTTTCACGGCATCTTCTCTTCAGGATCACCGGGGTGCAGGCCTCGGGTGGGGTCATGCATACGCATTATTGAAAACGCGTTTCAAGGCAACTTCGTTTTCTGTGTTAAGAACGTCTGGCGAAACCGCCGGCTACGTAGCCCTGCGGTTTTTCACGACAGGTGCGCCAACGAGCCGTCCTCTACAAGGTCGATGATGATCGGACACGGGTAAATTTCCCATACAGTCAGGAAAAAGGGATCATATCCCCCGTTGGACGCCCTCGACCTCTTGCTTCCTCAAGGCTCTTGAAATCCGAAGTCGGTAGGCGGATAAAAGGATCCCTCCGGTGTCCATGACTGCATCACTGACCTGATCTCGGAGATTGGTCCACACAAGCGTTTTTAGCTTAGGGACGAACTTCTGTATCTCCTCCTGGACCCCGTTCCCCATACACAAGAGGAAAGCCAGAGTGGTCGGATTGACATGTCTCCGCATTCTTTCCGGAAATCTAGTCGCCAGTTTGTCTATATAGGGGTAATAATCGTTGGATATCTTGAGAAGTTCGCGAGCCAAGAAGCCGAACATGAAATGTGAGATCGGGTTGAAAGGAGACAAATTCACGTTTTTGGCACCTAACCAGTTTGAGAGCACCAGACTGCAGGACAAGGTTAACCAAAGAATCACGGAAATGCTCTTGTTCCCCTTGAAGGCGGTGTGGACCATCATGCCCCAGACTAGCCGGAAATAAGAGAGGCTCCTCTCCCTCCAGCATCGATATATCCCGTATACGAGTATCGTCAAAACCGTCCCGATGAAGATCAGCAAATGTCCCACCTCCTCGAACGTTCACCCCTTGAACCTCAATTAGACGTCAAACGCCAGCAAAGTCAACGCCTTTTTCCCACGGTATCCTCCCGTACCATGGATCCCGCACATGATGCCCGTATCCAAAGAACTATGTTATTTTGCCCGGCCCGTTTCATCGTCTACGGATACGTTTCGGCCAGAACCCCGTAGCCGCTCGTGAGACCGCAGCGCCGTCACATGCAGGCCGGCGTCAGCCCCTGTTTTACCCCGGGCAAGGGTAAGGCCGTCGCTCTTCGGCCCGGAGAAAGAGGTCGAGAAATCGCGTTCCCAGCAATGGAAAAACCGTCTTCCCGGTCATTCCCACATCATCCGCGAGGGAACAGTTCTTTCAATCGTCACATGGAACGTTCCCGGTCCTCTTTTCCTCCTCTCCCGGGGCAGATTCTCGATACGTTCTCTCCGCCGCCTCCCTCACCTCGTCCTTTTCGGAAGGACTTGAACCTCGGCGTTCTCCCGCGTCATTCACCAGATCCGCTCCCTCCTCCGGACGCATGCGCCGTGCCCTTCTCTCCAGGGAGGCCAGGGGCAGGGTGAGAAAGGCCAGGTTGCCGGCCGCCGTCCAGAAGGCCAGGGCGGCTCCCACCAGTGCGCCCCGCCCGGAGAGGGACGCCCAGACGGTGAAGGCGAGGCCCGGCGCGCAGGCGGCCAGGGCCAGGGCCCCGGTCCGGCGCCTCAACCCGCGCAACCTCGCGGAGGCCTCCAGCGGGGCCAGCAATGCTTCCTGCCGTTCCCCCTTCTTCCCGAGGTAACGGGAGAGTATGACCAGGAGCGAACCGTCGGGGATCTGCCCCGCCAGCTGCATAACGGCCCCCACCATCGTCACGTTGATGATGGTGACCATCCCCAGGACCATCACCCATGCCACCATGGTGTAATTATAATAAGAGGTTAGGTCTTGAACTTTGACAGGCCCAGGTCCTCACTCGCCATATACGGGATAACGGTCGCGGCGACCCCGGTCGGGGGCGAGGAGTGCCTCGTTTCTTTCCCTCCAGTAAGAGCTGCAGACACCGATCCGCACGGATCCGACGGTGACAGTGGCGGCCCGGCTTGCTTGAGCCGTGCCGGGTCGGCGCCGCAGACACGGATCGACGCAGGCCGTCGGCGAGAGGAGCGCCGTCTCTTTCTCCTGGCGCACATGCATCGAAGGCACCCCCTCCGCCTTCCCGCCGCTCGAGTGCGATGGCCGACTCCACTCGAGGGTGCGCGGGAAAACCCGGTAAAATCACCGTCGACCCGCGCCCTACCGCTTGCACCCGGTCCCGCACTCGATGACGGTGGGGTCCGTTTTGGCTGCGCGGGCAACCGCGCCTCCTCCCGGAGCGGTCGTGCCGCCCAAGCCCGACGTCGGAATTCATCATATAAAATAAAAGATGATGCTGCGGGATTATTTTTCCATCCTGGAAGGGGAGAGGCCGGCCCGGCACTGGGTGTGCGGCCGGATCCCCGCCGGGCCGGAGAGCCTGGAAGGCCTCCCCGACGAAGAGCTGTGGAGGCTGCACGAGCGGGCCATGGCCACCTTCCGCCGCGCATGGGAGGAACGGTCCTGGCCCCCTCAACCGGCCTCCCCCTCCCTCCTGCACCTGAAGGCCGCGCTGGCGCGGCGCATGCTGCGGAGCTGCCACATGTGCGAGAGGAGGTGCGGGGCGGACCGCACGGCGGATGAGCTGGGATACTGCGGGGTCGGCGCGGTCTCCAGGGTGGCTTCCATCTTCTTACATTTCGGCGAGGAACCCGAGCTGGTGCCCTCCCACACCATCTTCTTCTCCGGCTGCACCTTCCGCTGCGTCTACTGCCAGAACTGGGACATCGCCATGGACGCCCGCACCGGAGCCCCGGCCGATCCTTCCTACCTGGCCTCCGCCCTACGCCAGGGCATGCGGCAGGGGTCGCGCAACGCCAACTTCGTGGGCGGGAACCCCGACCCCCACCTCCACACCATACTGGAGACCATCCTCAACCTCGGAGAGGAGGGCGCGAGGCTCCCCATGGTCTGGAACTCCAACATGTACACCTCCCTGGAGGCCATGCGCCTGCTGGAAGGGGTGATGGACGTCTATCTTGCCGACTTCAGGTACGGGAACGACGAGTGCGCGCGGAGATACTCCGACGTGGACCGCTATTTCGAGGTGGTCAGCCGGAACTTCTCCATCGCCTACCGCCAGGGAGAGGTCATGCTCCGCCAGCTCCTCCTGCCCGGCCACGTGCGCTGCTGCACGGAGAGGATCATGGAATGGGTGGCGGAGAACATGCCCGACGTCTACTTCAACCTCATGTTCCAGTACCGGCCGGAGTACCGCGCCGCTCTTTTCCCGGAGATGGACCGCCGTCCCTCCGGCGAGGAGAAACGCGAGGCCATGGCCATCGCCGCCCGCCTGGGCATCGCCCTGTGCTGAGGGCGCCTTCGGCAAAGGGGAGGGCAAGGTGGAGGGTCGGGAGGCGGACGTCCCGGCCCCGCACACGTCCATCAGCTCGGCAAAGGGGGCGCCGCCGGCGCGGGAGGAGACCGAGAGCTGGAGGTCTCGCCTTTGTCCGCCCGACCGCGGTCACCCGTTGCGCACGCTGCCGGCACGGGAGGAGGCCAGGAACCGGAAATCTCGCCACGCGGCCCATCATCGGTGCGGCAAGGAGAAGGCGGCGGGTGCCGGGGCGGGTCAGGAACCGGACTGCACGGTGACGACGGTATGGGGGATGGTAAATCCTTCCTGCTCAAGCCCGGCCTTCACCGCGGAGACGGCGCTGGATCTCACTTCCAGGGGATTGCAGGTGGTGGGATCCACCCAGAAAAAGACCCGCAGGTCGACGGAGCTCCCGCCCAACCCCTCCAGGACCACCAGGGGCGGCGGGTCGTCCAGTATCCCTTCCAGTCCCCGCAGGGCTTTCTCCGCCACCCCCGCCGCCCGCACGGGGTCGTCGGAATAAGCCACTCCGACCTGGAAATCCAGCCTTCGCCTGCGGTTCACCGTGCTGTTGATGACCACCCCGGAGAAGAGCGACCGGTTGGGCACGAAGACCTTGCGGCCGTCGAACATGCGGATGACCGTGTCCCGCACCCGCACGTCCTCCACCACGCCCTCCACCTCCCCGAAGCGCACCGCGTCCCCGATGACGAACGGCCTCTGCAGGATGATGGTTATCCCGGCGATGAGGTTCTCGATGACGTCCTTGAGGGCGAAGCCCAGCCCCACGCTGACCAGGCCCAGGGAGGCCACCAGGGCGCCGGGGTTCACCCCCATGACCCCCAGAGAGACCAGGACGCCCAGGGCCACTATACCGACGAAAGCCAGGCGGGACACCACCCGCGCCGCGTGTTCGCCGGGTTTGAACTTGACCAGCGAACGGGACACCAGAAAACGGACCACGCGGGCCGCGAGCCAGAAGAGCAGGAAGACCGCCAGCCCCACAGCCAGTGACGGCAGGCGGGAGATGAAGCCCTCCCAGAGCTCGCCGAAGGCATCCAGGACCACGTTCGCGGTCGGCATCTCAGGGTCTCACCTCGACGGTTTTCTCCTCCGCGGACTTCCCCGCGCCCTCCTCCGTGGAGACCACCTCCGGCTCGGGAGAGAGGGCTTTCAGCCAGTCCTTCATGCCCGCGGGGAGGTTGTCCTCCACCCAGGAGAGGTCGGGATAGCCGTCGCGCACGTAGGCGTATACGTTGTCCCCTCCGCTTTCCACCAGTTCCTGGAGGGAGTTCCGGAGGCCGTCCTGGGCCCTGATGAAGTCCGTCTGGTTCTCCCGCATGTTGGCCTCGCTGTTCTTCACCACTATCAGTACCTCGTCCGCCCCTTTCAACGCCTTGGCGGCGGTGAAGGACCTGCGGTATCCGGGAAGCAGGATGGCCACGATGATGATGGCCACCACTATCACGGTCACCACGTTGACCACCAGCGCGGCGATGAGGCTCACCTTGCGCCTCTTCTTCTCCGTCCGGGCCCTCTCCCTCCGAGGCCCGGGTCCCGCCGTCTCCTCCGGCAACCCGCTTTCCGGTATCCCGGGTTGGGTCCCCTGCTCATCTCTGTGGCTCATGGGCTTCACCTCCGTCGCCTGATCTCTCTTTAGGATAACCGAAAACCCCGTATCGTTCCCGAGGGGCCGTTGCCCGGCGGCTCCCCTCAAGAACAACCTCACGGCTTCCCTTCAGCATATACCATTTAAAGGAGGAGAGCGCCTTCCGGCGTTTTGCGGCTGCCCCCTTCCGCGCCGGCGTCCTTCACTTTTTGTTCCCGGTGCCTTTACGCCTTCTTAACAAATCGCGCCTATACTAAAGGGGTGGGATGGTGACGGACAGAGCCGGGTCGCTGGAGGTCGGCGGGGTCTCCCGCCGGCTCTGTGCGAGCGCCATGCCTTCCGGAGGCGGCGATGTCCCCGCCCGCAGCATCGCGTGAGGGCGGGGGAACCGGTCGAGGCCCGACGATCGTCGCAGAGGAGAGCACCGGAGCAGGGGGAAGAGCGGAGGGGAAGCGTGCCGAAACGGGGACGGGCCGCTTTCCCCGCGGGGCCCCGGGAGGGCATGCGGAGGATGCGGAGAGCTGTGCCGGTAACCCGGCAAGACGCCCGGGCTGCGGACCCCGGGCGGACTCAGACCCCGCGAACCGCGGGGCCGCCTTCCCCTGGAGGGCGGCATCCGGCGGGACAGTGGCGCGGAGCCGCCTGAAGCCCGCGAGCCGCGAAACGGCTTGCGGGAAGGGCAAGGACCTGGTGACGGCCGTTCCGGCGCTGAAGCCTGAAGCCGGGAGGCTAGGCCGCTCCAAGTGGCGCTTCGGCCGAAGGGGAAGGGAGACCCCGCCGGCTGGAAAGGATGTTGACATCAGAGGGACAGGGAGTGATGAAGATGGACGACGAGCTCACCGGACAACACGACTTTTCCGTTCCCCCACCGCCACCTCCGCCCACGCCGCCGCCCTATCCTCCGACGGCGGGCACGCAGCTCCGTCCCGCTCCGCGGCGGCGCAGGAGCGGAGGCGGGGCGAGGACGGTGCTCCTCTCCGCCGCGGTCTCGCTGGCCGTGGCCCTGGCCGTGATCTTCCTGCTGCCCTTCGCCTTCGGCGGCAACCCCGTGGACATGCTGCGGGGCAAGGGAGGCTCCACCCAGGTCCAGGAGGTGAGAACGGTCGAGGAGCGGGTGGTCAAGGCAGGCCAGGAGGCGGTGGTGGAGGTGGCCAAGCGGATCCTTCCCTCGGTGGTCCACATAGAGGTGCAGTACGGAGCCACCCAGGGCGGTGTGGGATCTGGCTTCATCTACCGCTCAGACGGTTACATAGTCACCAACAACCACGTTGTGGAGGATGCCTCCAGGCTCAAGGTATCGCTGAGCGACGGGTCCACCCACGAGGCCCGGATCGTGGGCACCGACCCCGACACCGACCTGGCGGTGATCAAGATCGACGCCTCGGACCTGCCGGCGGCTCCCATCGGCACCTCCTCGGACCTGGTGGTGGGCGAGCTGGCGGTGGCCGTGGGCAGTCCGGAGGGCTTCGAGGGGAGCGTCACCTCGGGCATCATCAGCGCGCTGAACCGCAACATAAACATCGGCAACACCGCCCTTCTGGACGTCATCCAGACCGACGCGGCCATCAACCCGGGGAACTCGGGAGGGCCCCTGTGCAACAGCGTAGGCCAGGTGATAGGGATAAATACTGCCATTTATTCCCAGACAGCCAGCGGGGGTTACGACGGGATAGGCTTCGCCATCGCCATCGACAACGCCAGGCCCATCATCGACCAGCTCATCGAAAAGGGCTTCGTGGTGCACCCCTGGCTGGGCTTCATGGGTAGCACTTTGTACCCGGATACGGCCCGTATCTACAAGCTTCCGGTGGACAAAGGCGCCATCGTGCGCCGGGTGATGGCCGGTACCCCGGCGGAGAAAGCGGGTCTGCAGCCCGGCGACATCATCGTGGCCATCGACGGAACGACCGTCGACTCCATGGACCAGGTGATGCTGGAGATCCGCAGACGCAAGGTGGGAGACAGGGTGACCATCACCTACTACCGGGGTGATGAGAAGAGGGAGACCACAGCGGTCCTGGAGGAAAAGCCGCCCACCCTGTAAGCCCCGTTATAGAACCAGGCCGAAAACCGTTCGGACGGCCCGGGATCGGGGAAGTCAGCGGGTGACGGGATCCCCTCTCCCGTCCCTTTTTTAACCCGACGTGGATGAGAGCCCCTAAGAGTTACAGGTCACAGCCATCCCGGACGAAGGCGACCGTGGAGAAAACGTGGGGGCATTCCGGAGGATCTACAGGCCTTGGACATCACGGACGACAGAGCCTGTGGAGAAACCGTGGGGTAGGGCACTCCGGAGGATTTACGGATACTAAACCCTTTCTTAACGGGCACTTAACTTTCTCCCCTTATCTTCGGATCGACGGCGAGGGGCGAACGGGAACCCCTCGAAGACTTGCGGCCCGGGTCGTCCCGGGACCACCACGAGCCGGGACGTGGAGGAAAAGGAGGTCGGGAGATGGCCTTCAGGAGAAAAAGGACGGGTAATGCGACGACGGCCACGGCGATAGCGGCGTCCCTTCTTCTTTCCGCCGTGTTCCTTGCCTCCTGCGGTCCCCGCTCCGAGGACTCCGCCAGGGGTTCCGGCACGACGTCCAAGCTCCCCCCGGGAATGACCGAGGAAGAAGGAGCTGTGACCTCGGCCGGCGCATCCGGATTCGGCGAGGAAGAGTCCGCCTCCTCTCCCGGCGGCACAGGGACCAGCGCCGCCCAGGAAAATACTTCCTCCTCCACAACCTCCTTCTCCAAGACGGTAACCCTCTCCGGGGTGGAGTTCACGGTGTCAGGGGCCAGGCGTCAGGGGAACAACAAGCTGGTGGCGTCCTCCGGAGCGCGGCAGGTGGACGGGGATTTCCTCGAGGTGGAGCTGGGGATGAAGAACGTCGGTGATTCCCTCGCCGACCTCTCCCGCTTCTCCTTCCGGCTGTGGAACCCTCACATCGACGCCGCCTCCTACGACGATTACTACGGGGAGATGACCACTTACGGCGGTTACGTCTCCGCCAACATCATCTCCGCCGCGCTCCTCGATTACGCCACCCTGCAGAAAGTCTCCGTAACCCTGCGGATAGGGGAGGAGCTGGGCGACGTGTTCCTCTTTTTCGACCTCAATCCCCTGAGCGTCTCCAGGAACGAGGGTTTCACCAAGGAGGGCTCCAACCTGATCATCTACGACACCTGGACCGGCGAGAAGGTGGAGGTCAACCTGGCCGGTTTCCCCGACTGAGAGGAACGGGAGGGGCGGGGAAATGCGTTCTTCAGGCGCGGCGAGGGCGGAAGTCCCGGTCAGCCACGGGGGCTCCGGGAACGGCGGCGAAGGGCGGTGGTAAGGATGCGGTCCGTAGGAAGAGGACTGCGGAGCTTCGTGCGCCACCCCCTGGGCAACCTGTCGGTGGTGCTCCTCCTCTTCGTCTGCCTCACCTTCTCCCTCTCCATGCTGGCGGTGAAGCTGGCCGCCGACGGACAGGTGGAGGAGGTCAAGCGCAGCGTGGGGAATTACGCGGAGCTCAGGGTGAGTTCCCGATACCGGATGCAGCTCTTCTCGGAGCAGCGGGAGCAGGATCCCGCCAGGCGGCAGGCGGAGGCGCGCAAGATGTCGGAAGAGGAACTTCTCGCGGAGCGCACCAGAACGCTGGTCCCCGAGGCGGTGGTGGACGATTTCTCCCTGCACCCGGAGATCATCAGTTACGACAAGGTGCTGGAAGCCCGCATAACCCTCCCGGGGATCGAGAACACCGCGCTGGAGAGCGCGCTCGCCCTCCGGGAGAGGGCGGGGTTGGGGACCGCCACCATCTCCGCCTCCGACACCTTCCTCTTCGAGGGCAACACCAATGGGGCCTCGGCCTCCGATTTCCTGCGCGGGGCCAAAGTGCTGGTGGAGGGATCCTTCTACACCTACCAGGACTACTTGAACGCCGAACCCGTGGTCCTGGTGGAAAAGACCCTGGCCGAGGAGAACGGCCTGGAGGTGGGGGATACCATCGCCGCGAAGATCACCGGCGCCGAGGGCCGGGGGTCGGAGAAGGAACTCACGGTGAAAGGAATCTATGAGACGGTGGAGGCGGAGGAGGGGGAAGAAGCCCATGACCCGCGGGCTTTCAACCCGGCGGGGAACAAGTTCTACGCCCCCCTCTCGGTGGTCCAGGAGCTGAACGGCACCCCGGGTTACGTGGAGCTCGGGTACTACTATCTGGACAGCGCGGACAGCTCCGCATCCCTTCAGGAGTCCTTCCAGGAAAGGGTGGTCGAGGGGCTGGAAGAGGGCGACAAATACGAGCTGGCCACCGATTACGGTGATTTCGAGGCCATATCCGACCCCCTGCACAAGGTGGCCAGGACCTCGGTTATCGGGATGGCGGGATCCCTTGCCGCCTGCGCGCTGATCATCCTTCTGTCCATGGCCATTATAGTGGGGGGCCGCACCCGGGAACTGGGCGTTCTCAAGGCCATCGGGGCCACCGACCGCCAGGTCCTCTTGCAGTACGCGACGGAGATACTGTGCGTTTGCCTGGCGGCCGCCATCCTGGCCACGGGCGCCTCTGCGGCCATCTCCCAGCGCCTGGCGGACTGGCTCCTCCGGGAGAACACCGCCTCCGCGGAACAGGTGGGGTCGACCGCCGGGGGGACGCCTCCTTTGCGAGCCATGGCCGAGAACCTGTACAAGAAAGGCGGGAGGTTCTCCCCCGCCGTTTCCGGGCAGGAAGAAGGGGTGGGGCTGGAGGTGGTCTACCGGGGAAGCCTCCTCGCCTACGGGATCCTGATCCTCCTGGGTATCAGCCTGCTGGGGATGGCCGTCCCCGTGGTCTGGATCAACAAGCTGCAGCCGGCCCGCGTGCTGACCATGGAGTGAGGTGGAAAACAATGGTAACTGCAGAGCGGGTGAGCATGGCCGAGCTCCTCGAGGTGAACCAGGTCAGCAAGACCTTCCGGTCGAGGTCCGGCGAGGTCAAGGCGGTGGACGGCGCAAACCTCCTGGCGCGCAAGGGTGAGGTCACGGTCATCGTAGGGCCCTCCGGCTCCGGAAAGACCACTCTCCTCCACCTCATCGGCTCGCTGGAGCGCCCGGACGCCGGGACCATCAGCGCCTTCGGCGAGGACATCTGCCGGCCGGACGCCGACCTGGTCCGCTACCGGCGCGAGAAGGTGGGTTTCGTCTTCCAGACCTTCAACCTCGTCTCCTACCTCACCGCGCTGGAGAACGTCACCCTCCCCATGGACCTGAACGGGCTCCCCCCGGAGGAACAGCGCCGTCGCTCCACCGAGCTCCTGGCCAGGATGGGCATCGACGGACGCCTCTTGAAGACCAGGGCCAACCGCCTCAGCGGGGGCGAGAAACAGCGGGTGGCCATCGCCCGGGCGCTGGCCAACGACCCCGATCTCATACTGGCCGACGAACCCACCGGCAACCTGGATTCCGCAAGCGGCCGACTGGTGGTGGACATTCTGGCGGACCTGGCCCGCCGGGACGGAAAATGCGTGCTCATCGTCACCCACGACGAGGATATCCTCCGGGCGGCCGACCGGGCCTACCAGATGAGGGACGGGAGGCTCGCCGGGATTCAGATATGAGGGGCGAGGGCGGGCAAGGCGGCCGGGACGGGAACGGGTGCGGCGGATGACGCTTCCTCTGCGGGAAAGACCGCGGAGAGAGAAACCCCGTGGATATGGCGGTGCGGATAAGGCAGGCGACGGGCCTCGTTCGCAGGCGGAAGGGCGCTTCCCCTCGGAGGGAACCGCCCTGGGGAGCGGGTCGGACGAGCCGGGAAGATCCGCGCCTCGGAAGCGCCGAAGTCGCCCTCCGCGGCGTACCTTGCAAAACACAACCAGATGCAAAGGCCTGGAAGGGAGGTGATAGAGGTTGAACGCGGGGAATACCGGATGGGACTCCGGAGGGGACTCCTTCCTGCCGTCCGAAGAGGCCGTGCCTCCGACGGCGGCGGAAACGGCCACGAGCGGGACGGGAGATGCCGGTCGACCTGTGCCGCCTCTTTCAGCCGGGGAGAGGCCGGATGATGCCGTCCCTCCGCGTGAAGCATCGGGAGGCATGACCTCCAGTCGGCACCGAATGCTGGTGAGCTTCCTCGCCGGGATGGCCGTGCTGGCCTTGCTCGGAGGCATGTTCGCCATCGGTTACGCGGTGGGGAAGCCGGACGGGAAGAAGCCCGGACCGGCGGAGCCCGGGCTGGAGAGGCCGTGGGGTGAGTATCGGCGTTTCGAGCCGCGCCCGCGCCCGAGGGAGAGGGCGGAAACCCTCCCCCGGAGGGTGGAGATCATGCGGGAGGCACGGGAGGAACTCCTGGAGCTGGCGGCCTCGGAACTGGGCCTCTCCGCCGCTGAGCTCGAGGACCGTCTGGAGGAAGGGGCGACCATCGCCGATATGGCCCGGGAAAAAGGGGTCTCCACCGAAGGGCTGGTGGACAAGCTGGCCTCGCGGATCGGCGAGATCGCCGACCGCCTGGCCTCGGAGGGGACCATAACCGAGTCCCAGGCGGAGGCCGTGAAATCCCACGCCGAGGCCATGGCCTCCCTTTTCGTTCACGCCGGCCCCCGGGCCTTAAGAGGGCCACTGGGGAGGTGAAAAGGCGGATCGGGAGCGGCCACGGATCGAGCGCCGCGTCGAACGGAGGTCGCGGCGAGGGATACCGGGGGAGACCTGCCTCCGCGAGCTCTCCCCATGGCACCCCCCGAGGATGCGGCCGCCCTCGCGGCGGCCGCATCACCTTCCTCTCCCTCCGTGGGCGTCCGCGGTGCGGGAGGCACCCGACCGCACCCGGAGGGAGAGTCCGGATGAAAGGACGACCCTCCTTCCGTTGCCGCGACGGCCCGGCGGGCGCTTCCCGGGCTGAGAAAGGTCGAAAGGCCGCCTCTTCGTCTCCATGAAACGGAGAGGCCGGTAGGTGAAAACGCCGCCCTCGACACCGTGGAGACTCGCTGAAGCGTCTGGGGGAACGGCGGTGACTGGGATATTCTGCCATTCCCCGCCGTCCTGAAACCGTGGGCGGCCGGCAGTCCGCACGCGGGCCGGTCTTGCTCGCCCCTTCCTCCCTTCCGCTTTAAACAGGAGGTGACGAGGGGCGAGGCGCCGCCACCCGCCGGAAACCTGTGTATATCAAGAGGAAAGGGGAGGGGCGAGAAGGGGCTGGGAGTATACCCGCCTTTCCTGACCTTCGCGGAGGCCGGCGAGGCGGGGTGTCCGAGGAGGCCGAAAACGGTTCACGCCCGCCCTAACGGGAAAGGAACGGCTCTGCATAAAGCCGTGCATGAAGGGCATGTCCTGCATCAAACCCCTCATGAACACCCTCTCGCGATGGAAGGAGGTGTCGGGTTGCGCCGCCGAAGCCGGAAAACTTCCGGCGGGGTCATCGCCGGATGGTAATTCTAACCATTCTCCCGATAAGGACGGCGTGACCGCACCGGCGCGGTCCCGGACCGACCGCCGGCGGAGACGCGCGTCTTTCCCGTGAGGGTCCCGCCTCGCTCCGCCAGCACCTCCAGGGACCGATCGCATGCCGCTGCCTTCCCATGAGAGTCCCGCACCGCCTCATCCGCATCTCCGGGGACCGAGGACGGATCCTAGGATGTACGTGTATGATACTTATAATGCCCGGAGGGCGGCCGGATGAGCGGCGCCGAGGGACTTATAATCTCCTGGGGACCGCCGGAGGAACGAGGCCGAGGGACCCATCCCGTCCCGACCCTGAGGCTCGGCCGGAGGCGCGGCGCCGAAGGCCCCTTCCCGTTCCAGCGAATCCGCGCCGACCGAGGGGTGGCCCGGCGGCGAAGGGTCGGGCAAAGAGGTGAGGGCGGTACGGCGAGAACCGCCGAGGGATAAGTCGAAGAGATGCAGGGAGCGATCGCATGATCGTCAAGGAACTTCGGGAGATCATCCGGGAGGCCATGCGGGAGGCCGCCGAAGCCGGCGAAATCCCCGACCCGGAGGGGCTGGAATTCGTGTTGGAACGCCCCCGCCACAAGGCCCATGGGGACTGGGCCACCAACGTGGCCCTGGTCCTGGCCAGCCGCGCGGGACGCAAACCCCGGGAGATCGCCTCCGCCCTGGCCAGGCGCCTGGAGGAGAAGGCCGGCCGTTACGCGGGTGACGGCGAACATCCCGTCCTCAGCGCCGTGGAGGTGGCCGGACCCGGATTCATCAACTTCACCCTCGACCGGGACCGTGTGCTGCGCGAGCTCATGCGGGTTGCCGGGGAGGGGGAGTCCTACGGCCGCTGGGACCTGGGCGGGGGGCTCCCGGTCCTGGTGGAGTTCGTCTCCGCCAACCCGGTGGGCCCGCTGCACGTGGGACACGGGCGCTGGGCAGCCCTGGGCGACGCCCTGTGCAACCTCCTGGAGGCGGTGGGCTACGACGTGGACCGGGAGTTCTACCTGAACGACTACGGCACCCAGATGGAGGTCTTCGCCGCTTCGGTGGAAGCCCGCTACCTGGAGCTGGCGGGAAGGGAAGTGGAGTTTCCCGCCGAGGGCTACCACGGGTCCTACGTGAAGGACATCGCCCGTGTCCTTTTGGAGGAGGACGGGGGGAGGCTCCTGGACGCCCAGCCGGAGGAGAGGCGGGCGGAGCTCGGGGAAAGGGCCTACCACCTGATGCTGGAGCGGATAAGGGCTTCCCTGGACTCCTTCGGGGTGCGCTTCGACAACTGGTTCAGCGAGCGGGAGCTGCACAGGAGCGGAGCCGTGCTGGAGGAGATCCGCCGCCTACAGGAGGAGGGGCTGGCCTACGAGAAGGACGGGGCGGTTTGGATGGCCACCTCCCGCTTCGGCGACGACAAGGACCGGGTGCTCCTGCGCAGCAACGGGTCCCCCACCTACTTCGCCGCCGACATCGCCTATCACCTGAACAAGCTCTCCCGCGGCTACCGGCACCTGATCAACATCTGGGGAGCCGACCATCATGGATACGTGCGCCGCATGCAGGCCGCCCTGGAGGCCAAGGGCTATCCGGGCGTCCTGGAGGTCATCCTGGGGCAGCTGGTGAACCTGAAGCGCGGGGGCGAGCCGGTGCGCATGTCCAAGCGCACCGGGGAGATGGTGACCTTCGACGAGCTGGTGGAGGAAGTGGGGAGGGACGTGGCCCGCTACATTTTCCTCACCCGCAGCCAGGACACCGCCCTGGATTTCGATATCCAGCTGGCCGTGCAGGAGAGCATGGAGAACCCGGTCTACTACGTGCAGTACGCCCATGCGCGCATCTGCAGCATCCTCCGTTACGGTATGGGGAGAGGGGTGGAGATGAGCGAGAGGATCCCCGGACTGGACACCCTGCGCCGTCTGGGGGAGGAAGAGGAGATGGACCTGGCCCTGAAGATATTCGAGTTCGAGGAGCTCATCCGAGACGCAGCCCTGGACCGGGCTCCCCACCGCCTGACCCGCTACCTGGAGGAGCTGGCCGCCGCCTTCCACCTCTTCTACAACCGCCACCGGGTGATCAGCGACGACGCCGAGCTCACCGAGGCCCGCCTCTTCCTGGTCCGCTGCACCCTCCAGGTGCTGCGCAACGGCTTGTCCATCCTGGGGGTATCGGCCCCGGAGAGCATGTGAGAACGTGCGGGGAAGCGGGCTTGCGGGATACCCCGGGGTGAGGGCGGCGGGTGCCGTCCCGATATCCATCCCTCCCCGTGTCGGCTCTAGGCTCGCCGGATCCCCGGGGTGAGAGCGGCGGGGAGCCGGCGCCGCTTCAAAGTCTATCGAGGAGCCAGTTCACGGCCCGTTCCATGGCCTCCGCATGGTGCCTCAACCTGTGCCCTCCCCCGGGCACGATGTATATCTCCTTCGGTTCCTCCGCCGCCTGGTAAAGGAGGTGGGCCTCCCTCACGGGAACCGTCTCGTCCTCCGAGCCGTGCACGATGAGCAGGGGGGTGGGCGATACCCGGGAGATCTCCCCCACGGGGCGGCAGGCCTGGATCCCCCGGTAATACTCCTCCTCCGAAGACGGGAAGGCGGGATCCCGGATGATGCCGATGCGCCGCGCGTGGGCGATGAAATCCCCTATCCCCTCGCGGGTGAGGAGGTGGGAGAAGTCCGCCGGCGAGGAGACGGTTACCAAAGCCCGCAGCCCCGGCCGTCGCGCCGCACAGACGATGCTCACCGCCCCACCGCCGCTGAAGCCCATGAGGGCCATGCGCCGGGGATCACATCCTTCGAAGGCTCCTCGCCCCGCCGCGGCCTCGTGGAGAACGGCGGTCAGGTCCTCCACCCATCCAGGCAGGGAGAAATCTCCGCCCGAATCCCCGGTGCCCCGGAAGTTGAAGATGCAAGCCGCGACTTCCTTGACCAGGAAACGTTCAGCCAGGGCTTCGTAGCCGGGGTCCCCCGGCACCGGAGGCTCCCCGCTGGGTATGCCGTGACAGAGGACGACCAGGGGCACCGGTTCCCGCGCCGGAGGAAGGAGGACCTTCCCCTTCAACGTTACGCCCGAGGAGGCGAGCTCGAAATGCCGTGTCTCCATCTTTGCCTTCCGCCCTCCTCTCGGAACCCTCCATTCCGGCACGCGGACAATATAACCAAAGCCGCCGGTGATCACAAGTTCATACCGATATAAGTAAAGCTCCCCGTGGAGCGAGCCCCCCGTGGTACGAGCTTTAGTGGTGCGAGGCGGGTCGGCGGCAGCGAACTCCGCCCCTCACGCCTTGCGGCGAACCCTGCCCTTCTCGCCCTCCGGATGTGCGGCGGCGGGCGCCGAGGAAGGCGGGATCGGGTCTCTCCGTCCCCCTCCCCATATCGCCATCGAGGACTCCTCGAGGATGGAGTGGGGGATTTTTTGCAGGCCACGCGGCGATGCTATCCGGACCTCGCGGAAGATGGCGGCGGCGCGGAGGAGATGGGGGATCGCCTTGAATGCACTACGGAGGCGCGGGGGCGACGGGGAATCGCGCAAGCCCGCCGGGGAGACCTCTCGACCCGAGAGGGAGAGGGCGCGCGGAGGCGGGAGGTCGCCTTGAAATTCCGTGTGATATGGAAGACTTTGAGCCAGGCAGCCGGGTCTCGGGCGGAGTCTCCGAGGCGGTCGTGGTCTTCGAACCTTGGTGGCCGCCGTGGGCGACCGCGTGCGGCCGGCCCTTGACGGGAGCCGCGCGTCGTTACCGCCACCCCGGGCCTTCTTACAAGGAAGACCACGGGGCTGTCGGGTTTGTGTTATGCCCTTGGGGGTATCACGATTCAAGACCTGACCCCATGAATCGGGCGCGGCGGGAGAGGTAGAGGATGAGGGGCATGAGGTCCTCGCCGCGCAGCTGGCCCATCCCGCCCGCCGCGGCGCTGACCTCGTCGAACTTCCGCACCGCGTCCCGTCTCACGGTAGGGGCGTGGAAGAGGACGGGCACGGGATCGCCGCCGTGGATGATGCGGGGATCGCGCGTGGTGGGAGTGGAATGGTCGCAGGTGACCACGGTGAGCACCTCCGGGGAGAAGAGCATCTCCCGGTGGCGGGAAAGGGCGCGGTCCATGGCCGAGATGACCTCCGCCTTGCCCCTCGGGTCCCCCGCATGGCTCGCCTCGTCGGCGTGCTTGGTGTGCACGAAGGCGAAACCCCCTCCCTCCTGCAACCATTCACGCGCGGCGCGCAGCTTCACCTCCAGGTCGGCCTCCGCCTCCTGATCGCCCAGGGTAACCACCCTCATGCCCATGAAAGCCCCCATCCCCCGGAAACAGGGAGTGGAGACCACGGCGGCCGCCGCCAGGCCGTACCTCTCCTCGAAGGGAAGAGGGGGAGCGGCGCGCGAGGGCCATTTCATGATCAGACCCGCCTCCCCGCCATCCGGTCCGGCCTTCTCCGCCACCGCCCTCTCCGCCCCCTCTTTGAATTCGAGCAACAGGTCCACCGTGCGCGCCGTCTCCGCGTCCCCTTCCCATCCCGGCTGGGGAGCTATATCGCCCACCGGCAGATGGTGGAGGAAGGGGTCGGTGGGCCGGACGTGCGGCGACCCCCCTTCCACCACGGCCAGGAACTCTATGCCCCCCAGGTAATGGAGGCTCATCCCCAGTGGGGCGGCGGCCTTCACCTCCTCGGCGCAGCTCGCGCACAGCTCACTCGCATCGGGGAGCCCCTCGTCCACCACGTAGAGGAGGCCATCCCGCCTGGACAGGGGGACCAGGTTGAACATGAAGAGGGCGTCGCCCTCCCGGCATTGGACACCCTCGGAAAGGGCATGGAAATACGCCCGCCCCGGGAATTCCTCCGGACGGTAACCGAACATCCTCCAGTGGGCCACCTCGCTCGAAGGGCATACCCCGGGCGCGAGGGGATACATGAGGGCGCAGCAACCCTCCTCGGCCAGCCGGTCCAGGGTGGGCGTATGCGCTGCCTGGAGCGGCGTCGTCCACTCCAGCTCGACATGGGAGACGTCCGCCAGGCCGTCCAGCACAAGGAAAAGGACCTTCAACGCCGTTCCTTTCCGCCGCCTTCCCCACTCAAGCACCGAGCGCCTTCCGCCAGATCACCCGCCGTTCGGCGTCCCGGATCCATTATCCAGTATCTCCCATACCAGATACTGGTAGTCCACCTCTCCCCCCTCCAGGACGGCGGAGACTATCCTCACGGTCACCGGCACCAGGTATCCGTTGAGGTAGGCGCGGACCCTTTCCCGGTCCACCAGGGCTCGGCCTCCTCTGTCCCGGTAATTCCCGGAAAGGACGCAGGAGGGCTGCTCCTCCCCCTCTCCCCATCCCCCCACCAGAGAGGCCATCTCCTCCTCGTCGTCCACCTCCAGGAGGGGGAGCTCCAGGCGTATCCCGAAGGCCTCGGCCACCCGCCTGTAGGCGCTAACCGCCTCCGCACCCTGGTTTATCTTCTCCTTCCCGGCGTGCCTCAACCGCTCCCCGGCCACCAGCCTGCCGATCCCCAGCCGGCGGCAGAGGGGTATGCGCAGGGCGTGCAGGTACATGTGGCACCCCAGGCATATGTGCCAGGGGCCGTAGAGCCGGGACAGGATGGAGTTGACCCGCCCCACCGTGGCCTGCCACCAGGGAGGCGACCCCAGGACCAGGGGCTCGTCCAGGGTCACGCCCTCCGGCTCGAGCAGGCGCCTCAAGCGCTCCACGTTCCTCCAGAGGGAATCCAGGTCCCCGTATTCGGTCCCCGTGAAGGCCAGGGTGGGAAGGAGGCGGCTCACGCTCCCGGAGCGGGCCAGGGCCACCGCCGCACCCACGCTGTCCCGGCCGGCCACCTCCACCACCGCGTCGCAGGCGCCCGGCTCGGGGAGTCCCTCCCCGGGGACCACCTGTTCCACCCAGCCGGACATTTCCGTCAACCACCTTCGGCTATCGGCTCCACGAGCTTCATTATCCCCACCCCCGGAAATCGGCGAAACCCCCTCGCGCGCCCCCTGACCGCCGTCGTTGCGCCTCAACATGCCGGACCTTAATCTCGATATTAGGAATTGGGGTCGGCCGTGGGGGGCCGGGCATCCCCGACACGGGGGTGACCACCGTCCCCGGGGGAAGACGCAGCGGCGGTCCCCTCTTCGGCGGGGAAACGGCGACCCGTGCCCCCGGAGGCAAGACCCCGCCGGGTTGAGCCGGGCCCGGCAACTGCTTCCCTCCAAGGCAGTAAGCGGGGCCGAACACCGGGAAGCCCGGAGGAGGACGGGCACGGGTCCGGGAGAGGGACGGGCAGGAAAGGAGAGCGAGGGAAGTTGGAGGTCTCCGCGTCGGGAAACGGTCCGGCCAAGTCCCTGGTGGAGAACGTCCGCCGGGTGATCCGGGGGAAGGACGAGCAGGTCACCCTGGCGGTGGTAGCCCTGCTCGGCGGGGGTCACCTGCTGGTGGAGGACGTGCCCGGGGTGGGCAAGACCATGCTGGCCCGCTCCCTGGCCCTGTCCATCCACGGCACCTACCGGCGCATCCAGTTCACCCCCGACCTGCTCCCCTCCGACGTGACCGGGACGGTGATCTACAACCAGAGGACGGCGGACTTCGAGTTCAAGCCGGGACCCATCTTCGCCAACGTCATCCTGGCCGACGAGATAAACCGGGCCACCCCCCGCACCCAGTCCAGCCTCCTCGAGGCCATGGACGAGGGCCAGGTCACCGCCGACGGCGTCACCCACCCTCTGCCCCGTCCCTTCTTCGTCATCGCCACCCAGAACCCGGTGGAATACCACGGGACCTATCCCCTGCCCGAGGGGCAGTTGGACCGCTTCTGCATGAGCCTCACCCTGGGTTATCCCTCAGCGGAGGATGAGCGGGAGATAGTGCGGGCTCAGCTCCTGGAGCACCCGGTGAACGCGCTGGGCCCCGTCCTGGAGGCGGAGGACATCCCCGCTCTGCAGAGGAGGGTGCGGGAGGTCGCCGTGCACCCGGACGTCCTCTCCTACGCCGTGTCCCTGGTGCGTGCCACCCGGGAGGAAGAGGGTTTTCACCTGGGGTCCAGCCCCCGCGGGACCATCTTCCTGGTGCGCACCGCCCAGGCCAGGGCTTTCCTGGAGGGTCGCGATTTCGTGACCCCCGACGACGTCAAGGCGCTGGCCGTCCCGGTGCTGGCCCACCGGGTGATACCCGCCGCGCGCTCCCGGGGCCTGAACGAGGCCCGCTCCCTGATCCAGGAGGTGCTGGAGAGGGTACCCGTACCCGTCCTTTAGGAGGTGGCCTTGTTCTCCGCGCGCTCTCTGACCGTGGTGGCCCTTTCCCTGGCCATGGTGCTGATCGGGATAAACTCCCAATCCGGGTGGCTATTCTGGCTCGCCGGCCTGCTCCTGGCCTCCCAGCTGGTCTCCTGGGTGGAGTCCCTCCTCCAGGTGCGCCACCTGCATGCGGAGCGTTCCCACACGCCCCAGGCCGTCGAGGGGGAGGAGCTGGAGGTGGAGATCCGGGTGCGCAACGAGGGCCGTCTCCCCCGTCACCTGCTGGCGGTGGCGGACACCGACCCCTGCGGGGCGGAGGTGCCGTCGAAGTTCCGCCTTAAGAACCCCCGTAGGACCCTCAGAGAGAGGCTGCGGGAAGCCTTCTCCGGGGAAAGCGAGGAAGAGGCCGGCGGCGCGAATCCGCAAGGAGGGACGGCCGTCCTCCT
>FWWL01004495.1_pt1 | contig 23441 bp, 19 predicted proteins | sample 2228331 | NCBI WGS metagenome assembly FWWL01 (sample SAMEA103939775, study PRJEB20133) | metagenome | reverse complement strand
GCCGCACCCGTGCCGGCGCGGCCCAACCCGGTCCCCGCGGGGGACCGCTCCCCCATTCCACCGCAGCGAACGCCGCCCGGAGCGGGGGGGCGCCCCCGACGCACATCCATCAACCATCCCCGCGGGATCCCGCCGCCGGCCTTCTCGGGGACATACCCACATCCCAATCCTCGCCCATCCTCCAGCGGTCGTCCAGGTCGCATGTGACGCCCACGGGAATGGCGAAGGTCACCCTGGTGCCGCGCCCGGTCCCGGGCACCGGGCTTTCCGCCCATATCTCGCCGTGGTGCATCTCCACGATGCGCTTGCATATGCTGAGCCCCAGCCCGGTCCCCTCCGGGGATTCGGGGTCCCCCTTGTAGAACTCCTCGAAGATGTGGGGGAGTTTCTCGGGCTCGATGCCCGAGCCCTCGTCCTCCACGCTGACCACCACGCGGTCGCCCTCGCAACCGGCCCTTATGGTGATCCGTCCTCCCCTGGGAGTGAAGCGCACGGAGTTGGACACCAGGTTGAGGATGAGCTGCTGGAGCCTGATTTCCGAGGCGAAGACCTTGGGCAGCGGCCGCTGTATCTCGGATACCACGTGTATCCCCTTGGGGTCGGCCAGCTCGTGGGCCATCTCCACCGCCGCGGAGAGCACCTCCTCCCAGGAGACCTCCTTGAGTTCCGCCAGCACCTGGCCGCTCTCCAACCGGGAGAGCTCCAAAAGGTCGCTTATCAATTCCATCATGCCGTCGATGCGCTGTATGGAACGCCTTATCCCCTGAATCAGTCGCTCGTCCAGGCTGTCCGAGGCCTTGCGCAAGAGCATCTTCAAGTACCCCTGGACCGCCACCAGGGGCGACTTGAGATCGTGGGCGACCATGGAGAGGAAGCCCAGGAAGTGGCGCCTTTCGTCCCGCATGCGCACCAGCGACCGGCGCGCCTCCTCCGCGTCCCGGGCCATGAGTTCCCTCTCCTCGGCCATCTCCAGGATGGCCCCGCAGAGCTCAGCCACGGAGTTCAGGAAGTCGAGGTCCTCGCGGTTGAACTTGCGGGGCTCCCCGAAATAGAGGCGCATCAATCCCCGCACTCCCCGGCGGTCGCGGAAGGGGAGGAAGACGATGGAGGAGATCCCCTCCCTCTTCAACTCCTCGCGGCGGATGATGCGCGGGTCCCCGGCCGTGTCCCATATGAAAAGGGGGTTGCCCTTCAGGACCTGGCGGAGGGCATGGTCGGCGATTACCTGGCCTTTCTTCAGATAGGCCTCACGGACCCCGCAGCTCATGCGGGGGACGAGTCCGCCGTCACTCTCGTTCAAGGTGAAGAGCGTGCAGCCCCTGGCCCCCGTTCCCCGCGCGGTGGCCTCCACCAGGGAGCGGATCACGTTCTCCACGCCCCCCGCCGAGACCACGGAGCGGGCTATCTCCTGGATGATCTGTTCGCGCAACCCGTCGCCCCTTACCAGGCCTCCACGCGCCCGACCTACGATACGCTTCCCGCTCTACGATACCCCTCCCGTGAACGCTCCCGCCGGGTTCTCCGGGAGACGACCCTTACCCGGCATCCCCCTGGCCTCCGACACCGTCTTTTTTCAAGGCCCGGCGAGGATGGGAGAGTCACCGGGACCACTGGTACAAATGGAACGTCTTAACGCGGCAGCATAAGAGTCTGCGACCCCGAACCGATTGATTAATATTATAAAGTTCACGGATCATTATAGAAGAACCGATCGGGGTCTTTCGACCTTCAAAACGCGGAGAGCGCCGACCGGGACGCAAGCCGCCGCCGGGGTCCCGCGCCCCTCTTCCCCGGCTTCCTCAGAGCCACTCCCTACACACCCCCGCTCCCGTTCCCGTCGGGCATGCGCTCTCCCCTCGGCCGGCCAAGCCACACCCCGCCTCCTTTCGTGTATCCTTAAGAAAAAGCGCGGGAAGGAGATGGGGATGTTCTCGAAGCAGCAACGGGAGCGCGACCTGGGGCGAGCCCGGGCGGAGGTGTTCGACGTCCTGGTCATCGGAGGAGGCATCACCGGCGCCTGCGTGGCCCGCGACGCGGCCCGCAGGGGCCTGTCCACTGTGCTGGTGGAGAAGAACGACTGGGCCTTCGGCACCAGCTCCCGTTCCTCCAAGCTGGTCCACGGGGGCCTCCGTTACCTGGAGCTCTTCGATTTCAAGCTGGTCTTCGAGGCCTGCCGTGAGAGGAGGCGACTCCTCCTCAACGCCCCTCACGTGGTGTGGCCACAGTCCTTCATCTTCCCCGTGTACAAAGGGGACAAGAACCCCCTGCCGGTGATCGCCATGGGGCTCTGGCTCTACGACATCCTGGCCCTCTTCCGCAACGTGCAGAACCACCAGCTCCACGGGTCCCGGCGCATCCTGGAGGTGGAGCCGGAGCTGGACCGCGAGCGCCTCCGGGGAGGGGGTCAGTTCTACGACTGCGCCACCGACGACGCCCGCCTCACCCTGTCTCACGTCCAGTCCGCATACCTGGAAGGGGCCTGCTGTCTCAGCTACGTGCGGGTCATCGACTTCCTGCGCCACGCGGGGACGGTCTGCGGCGTGCGGGCCCGGGACGAAATCGGGGGCCAGGAACTGGACATCGAGGCGAGAGTGGTCCTCAACTGCACCGGCCCCTGGACGGACTTCGTGTGCCGCCTCGACGATCCCGACGCCGCCCCCAAGCTGCGACCCACCAAGGGCTCGCACGTGGTCGTGCCCTGGGAGCGGGTCAAGGCCTACAACGCCATGCCCATCCTCTCCCCCCGGGACCAGCGCATGCTCTTCGTGATCCCCTGGCGCAGCTTCACCCTCATCGGGACAACGGACACCGATTACCAGGGGGACTACGACCGCATCCGCGCCACGCGGGAGGACGTGGACTACATCCTGGAGGCGGCCAACCGCGCCCTGCCCCGCGCCCGGCTGGACTACGACGACGTGCTCAGCACCTATGCAGGCCTGCGCCCGCTGGTGCTGGAGGGAGGGGGCAAGGACGTCAAGGAATCGCAGGTCTCCAGGGAGCATTCCATATACGAGAGCCATTCCGGGCTTCTCTCCATAGCCGGCGGAAAGCTCACCACCGCCCGTTCCATGGCCGAGGAGCTGGTGGACCTGGCCGTGCGGCGCCTGGAGGAAAGACACGGGCTGCAGGGAGTCCCGCGGTGCACCACCAAGAACGCCCCCGTCTTCGGAAAGGACGGGAGGGACTTCTCCAAGCGCCTGGAAAGGATTGCCAGGGAGGTCAGGCTGGACGACGACGTCATCCACCGCCTGCAGCTCCTGGGCACTGGGGCTCTGCGGGTCCTGGGACTGATCGCCGAGGACCCCTCCCTCTCCCGCAGGCTGGGGGAGGGGATACCCTACATCGAGGCCCAGGTGGTCTATTCGGCGCGGGAGGAGATGGTCGTCAACCTGGAGGACTTCATGGTGCGCCGCAGCCTCATCTTCTACGAGGACCGGGAGCAGGGCCTGGGCTGCGCGGAAAGGGTGGCCGAGCTCCTGGGCCGGGAGCTGGGCTGGGACGAGGAGGAGAGGAAGCGCCAGCTGGCGGACTACCGCTGGGTGGTCGAGCTCTCCCGGGCCTACCGCGAGGATTGACCGCCCCGTTCCTCACCGGCGGCGAGGCCGCGATACGAGGGTGCGAAAGGGCATCCCGGCATCCCTCGTGGAGGAAGGCTCATCCAGCCAGGGCAGCGAGGACGGGGGGCGCGGGCGGGAAGCCACATGGCTTGGAAAGCCATGTTTTTTCCAGGCTCCTCCGATCACCGCCTTTGGGGAGCGCGGGGCGGAGCCGAGGCCAAGGCCTCCCGGCTACCGGGGTCCTGCGGGTGGCCGCGCGCCGAGGGGCCTGAGGTGTCGGCGAGGACGCGACGAAAGGAGGGCGGTTGGGTTTCTGGGACCGGTTCGAGGGGGACTACGAGAGCCTTTTCCAAGAGGACCCCATGTACGTGAAGGCCCTGGATATGATGCTTGAGCTCGCCGGCGACCTCTCCGGAAAGCGGGTACTGGACCTGGGCTGCGGGGCGGGCGTCTTTCTGTCACGCCTGAGAGAGACCTTCCCCACCGCCGAGCTATACGGGGTTGACCCCTCGGAGAAGATGGTCGGGCGCTGCCTGCACCGCTTCGGCGAGGACGGTGGGGTGTGCATCCTCCGGGGAGAGGCCGTGCGTATCCCCCTGCCCGACGGACACGTCCACGCCGTGTTCTCCAACCTGGCGTTGCACCACGTGCCCCCACCTCAAAGGCGGGCCTGCGCCCGCGAGATAGCCCGCGTCATGCAGCCGGGCGCCAGGCTGGTGTACGCGGACATGTTCTGCGACGTGGAAGGGCCGCCCGAGGACCCGGAGCGGTGCCGGGACATCATCCTGAAGATGGTGGGGAAATCCCTTTACGACCTGGAGCACGGGGCTTACCGCACCATGCTCCTGCACCTCGGAGACCTCCCGGCGGTGCTCCGGGAAGACGGCGAGTACTTCACCACCGACCGGGTGTGGGAATCGGCCCTCCGTGAGGCGGGACTGGGGCGACTGGAGGTGGTTCCCGTGCCCCCCGCCGAATTCGGGTACCGGATAATCACCGGGTATAGGGAGGGGGAGTCCGAGGGAGAAACGGACCGGGGTGAAGGCTCCGGAGACCTTGACGGACCACTCAGAGGTGAGAGGAAGGCCTGATCTCTTCAGCGCAAGGGTATAAAGTCGTAAAAAGGACCGGTGACTTTTCTCACACAGAACAAAGACTAGGAGGTGGCATCTTGGAGGGATTCGACTACCGGCGTCTGCTGGTCGAAAGGCTGGGCTGGGTGGCCGAGCGCCGTCCGCTGGTGCACCACATCACCAACTTCGTGGTCAAGAACCAGACCGCCAACGTCACCCTCTGCCTGGGGGCCCTCCCGGTGATGGCCCACGCCCTGGAGGAGGTGGAGGAGATGGCGGCACAGGCAGGGGCCCTGGTCATCAACATGGGGACCCCCTACCCGGACTTGGAGAAGGCCATGCTGGCGGCGGGCAGGGCCGCCAACCGCGCCGGTGTCCCGGTGGTCTTCGACCCTGTGGGGGTGGGTGCGACCGCCTACCGCACCCGCATCGCCCGCACCCTGGTGGAAGAGGTGCGCTTCGCCGTGGTCCGGGGGAACGCCGCGGAGATGGCCGCGCTGGCGGGACTGGAGGCGGAGATAAGGGGCGTGGAGTCCATCTCCGCCGGCGAGGACGTGGCGGAGGTGGCCCGCGCAGCGGCCTCCCGGCTGGGATGCGTGGCCGCCGTCACCGGTGAGGTGGACGCCGTCAGCGACGGCACGCGCACCCTGCGGGTCCGCAACGGACATCCCATGCTGAGCCTGGTCACCGGGACGGGGTGCATGGCCACCACGGCCGTGGCCGTCCTGGCCGCGGCGGGCGAACCCTACCTCGAGGCGGCGGCCGCCGCGCTGGCCCTTTTCGGGCTGGCAGGGGAGATGGCGGCGGAGGCCTCGGGGGGGAGACCGGGAACCTTTCAGGTGGAGCTGTTCAACGCCCTCTACGAGCTGAGGGCGCGTCAGGACATAGAGGGCCTCCGCGTGAGTCCCTGAGACATTCCCGACGGGAGCGGCAGTGCCGGTGTGCGTTCGTTTCGGGGAGGGGAAAATGGAAAAATGGCATGAACTGGGGAGAAAGGTGGAGGAGGCCCTGAGGCCCGCCACCTTCCCCGTGGCGGTGCGCCTCCTCCGGAAGGGAGAGGAAGCTCCTGAAAGAGCCCGTCTCCCGGTGGAGGAGGCCGGGGAACCCATGGCCCTGTGCCAGGCCGTCACCTTCACCCGCAGGCGCGGGCTCACCATGTGCCTCGACCGTGACCAGTCCACCTGCCCCCTGGCCATCTCCGCCCTGGGCTGGGACGACGGGGAGGGGCTCGACTTCCTCCCCTCCTTCCTCCTGGCCATGAACTACGCCCGAGACGAGGAATCCGCCCGCCGCAAGGCGAATGGGATGGCCCGCCTGAGGAAAGGCGAGTTCGACCGCGTGGTCCTCTCCCCGCTCACCCGGACAAGGGTGGAACCCCACCTGGTGATGGTCTTCGGCAACCCCGCCCAGGTCATGCGCCTGGTCCAGGCGGTCAGCAGGTGGACCGGCGAACGGGTGGACGCCGGCTTCGGGGGTATCGGCGGTTCCTGCAACGAGGGCCTGGTGCGCACCTTCTTGGAGGACCGGCCCCGGGTGGCCCTTCCCGGCAACGGGGACCGGGTCTTCGCCGCCACCCAGGACGACGAGCTGGCCTTCTGCTTCCCGGCCTCCTGGGCCGAACGGGTGGTGGAGGGGCTGGAGGCCACAGGCCGGCGTGGCATACGCTATCCCATCCCCACCTTCATCAACTACCGGCTCCCCTTCGTGGACCTCATGGCCAGGTACGGGAACGAGGGTCGGGACGACTGACTCGCGCCCTCCCTCCCGTTCGCCTCCGAAGAGCGTCATCGCCGGGTCCGGTGACGCGTGGCGGGAGGACCGGCTTCACGGATGCGGAGCGCGTCCGCGGGGAGCAGACCTTCAGCCGGACCCGGAGCGGGAGGAGGCTCCGCGACAATGGTCCACGAGATCCGCGGGGGACTCAGCCTCCCCTGACGATGACCCCTCCACCCAGGACCTCGTCACCGCCGTAGACCACCGCGTGCTGGCCGGGGGTTATGGCCCAGACCCTCTCCTCGAACACGAGGGTGAAATCGTCCCCGGCTACCGTGACCCGGCAGGGGGCGGGAGGCGAGTTGTAGCGCACCATGGCCCGGGCCCGGAATTCCCTCCCGGGAGGCCCGCCGCGCACCCAGGAAGCGCTCTCCGCCTCCAGATAGGTGCCGGGGACCTCCTCCCGCTCCCCCAGGACCACCGCCTTGCTCTCCGCCTCCAGCCTCACCACGTAAAGGGGGCGGGATGCGGAGACCCCCAGTCCCCGGCGCTGCCCAACGGTGTAGAAGGCCAGGCCCTCGTGCTTCCCGAGGAGATTGCCCCGCGTGTCCAGGATGGGCCCGGGGTCCAGGCACCGGGGGCAGTTCAAGGCCAGGAAATCCCGGTAGTCCCACCCGGCCAGGAAGCATATGTCCTGGCTCTCGGGCATGTTCTCAAGGCGGATCCCCCGGGAGGCCAACCCGGTCAGGACCTCCTCTTTGGTGACCGTCCCGTTGGGGAAAAGGCAGCGGCGCAGCTCCTCCTGCCCCAGGCGGTAGAGGACGTACGACTGGTCTTTCTTCCCGTCGCTCCCCCGCAGGAGGGAAAAGGTGCCGTCCGGGTTCTCCCTCACCCGCACGTAGTGGCCGGTGGCCACCCAGCGCGCCCCCTCCTCATCGGCCGCCCGCAGAAGGGCGGGGAACTTCACCCGCCGGTTGCACTCCACGCATGGGTTGGGGGTCCTGGCCCTCAGGTATTCCGCGGCGAAGGGCTCCACCACCAGCCTGCGAAACTCCTCCCGGAGGTCGATCACCCGGTGCTCTATCCCCAGGGCGGCGGCCGCCCGGCGGGCCGCTTCCACCTGCCGGACGTCGGCCTCCGACAGGGAGCCTTCGAAGGCCGCAGCGCCGTGGCCGAAGAGGAAGGTGACCCCCGCCACCCGGTAACCATCCTCCAGCAAAGCCAGGGCGGCGGCGGTGGAATCCGCGCCCCCGCTCATGGCCACCAGCACCCGCTCGCCCTTGCGCCTCGACTCCACGGTCCCACGCCTCTCATCGACCGCGGCCCGCACGGAGCCGCGCCCGCGGCCCGCGCAGACCCTCCTTGACAGGCATCCCGATACTTTATATCATTTCACCCAATATTTGTCATAACCAAATATTATGGATGTCAAAGATGGAGGAACGGGAACTGGACCGGCTTACCCACGAGTTCCTGGAGCTCATGATCCAGGTCAGTTCCCGCTTCCGCGAGGAGCGGCGCTGGAAGGCGGGGCTGGACCTCACCGTGCCCCAGATGATCCTGCTCCTCGTCCTCCACCGTCACGGGCCTCGCAAGGCCGGGGACCTTGCGCGCGAGCTGCGCGTGACCCAGGGGGTGGTCACGCGCATGGCGGACCGCCTCCTGGAGAAGGGGCTGGTCTCCCGCCACCGCCGTCCCGAAGACCGGCGGATGGTCCTGCTTTCTTTGACCCCGCAGGGCAAGCGGCTGGCCACGCGGCTGGAGAGGCAGCACGCCCGGGAGATAAAGGGGTTCCTGCGCAGCATCCCGGCCCAGGAGCGGCGCGACCTGGTGGACCTCTTCAAGAGGATAAGGAATTATCTGGAAAGCACCGCGTGACCGGAGGAGCCCCGAGAGCCGCCCGAGCGCGGCGAGGGGAGCGACGATCGCTAAAGGAACTTCAACCAAAAGGGAGGGGAGAAACAGCGCATGACCGGAGGAACACAGAGAACCGCGCCACCCGCGGGCAGGGGGAAGGTCAGACGCCAGGAGGGAGCTTCAGCGAAAGGGGAGAGGAGAGGATGATAGAGAAGGTCTTCCGAGGCCTGGCCATCCAGAGCGAGAAAAGACCCGTGCTGGTCATCCTGGTCATCCTGGCCATGACCGGGCTGGCCGTGGCGGGCATGAGCCGCATGAAATCGGAGTACAGCTACAAGGCCATGCTCCCCAAGGACCTGGAGTCGGTGCGCGCCCTGGAGGAGGCCGAGGACCTCTTCGGGGGCACCAACGAGGAGCAGGTGATGCTGGAGGGCGACGTCCTGCGAGGAGATGTGCTGCGCAGGGTCGCGGGATACAGGTCCTTCATGCAGGAGAGGTCCGACGTCTGGGAGACCTTCGTCACCGACGTCATCACCCCCCTGGACGGGATGACCTATTTCGCCGACGCGGGCGGGGGCGACTACCGGCCCACGGACCAGCTCCTCCTCGACAGGTTGGGGGACCTGGACGACGAGCAGCTGACACACCAGGTGAAGCTGAACATCGAAGCCGCAGCGCATAGGGCCAAGGCCCTGGGCATGCCCGGCACGGGCATCCGGGGCATCTCCCAGGACCGGAGGGCCATGCTCATCACCGCCAGGATCAACCCCGAAGCGGATACCATGGAGCAGATCGAGCTGGTCGAGCCTTTCCGGAACCACACTCGCGAGTATTTCCAGGACCTTCCTGACATCGAACTGTTCGTCAGCGGAAACGCCTCACTGAACCGCGACGCCAACCAACGGACCATGAAAGAGACTCGTTTCCTTTTCGGTATCGCCCTCGTCTTCATCCTCCTGGTCCTCTTCCTGACCTTCCGCCGCCTCTCCGACGTGCTGCTCACCATAACGGTCATCATGGTGACCGTCATCTGGGTCATGGGCCTTTCCGGCTGGCTGGGCTTCCCCTTCACCTACCAGAGCACGGCCATCATGCCCCTGCTCCTGGGCATCGACATCGCCTACGCCATCCACGTCATGTCCCGTTATTACGAGGAGCGCCGCGGAGGCAACGACCCCTACGCCTCCTCCACCCGGGCGGTGGTCACCACCGGGGTGGCCGTCTTTCTCACCGCTGCCACCACCGCCTTCGGATTCGCCTCCTTCTCCATCTCCGACATGCCCCCCATCGTGCAGTTCGGCATCCTCTGTGTCGCGGGGGTCATGTTCAGCTTCCTCCTGGCGGTGACCCTGCTCCCGGCGGCCATCGTGCTGCGTGACCGCAGCCAGCGAGCCCAGGAGAAATGGGCGCGCAAGAACCGGAACCGGGTGGAGAAGGCCGGGGAAACCCGTCTGGACAGGGCCCTGGCCCGCATAGCCGTCCTCTCCGAGCATCACCGGTTGACGGTGGGCATCGTCACCCTGCTCATCCTGGCCACCTGCGGGGTCCTGGCTTTCAACGTCTCCACCGAAGCGGACCTGTCCAGGATGATGGGGTCCGACACCCCGGCCATGCAGGCTTCCGAGCTCATAAACCGTTATTTCGGGGGGCAGAACATAGCCTATGTCCTGGTCAAGGGGGACATCCTCCAGCCGGAGAACCTGGAGGCCATGCTCCGATATGAGGACCGCATCTCCTCGTCCGGCCTTTACGACGAGCACGGCGAACCGCTTATCGAACGCAGCCGGGTCATGAGCATCGCCGACGTGGTGCGCGGGGCCGCTCAGGGGACCATCCCCTCCACCAAGCAGGAGGTGTTCTCCATGCTCATGAGGATGCGCAACGGCGGCGGGGGCCCGGGGATGCCCCTGATAACCGAGGACGGGCGGACGGCCATGATCAGCGTCCGCGTGTCCCGGGGTTCCCAGAGTGATATGGAAAACATTGCCAAGATAATGCGGGAGGTTGGCCGGGAGGTAACCTCGGAGAACCCTTCCCTCCAGATGAGCTACAGCGGCCTCCCCATCCTCATGAGCGACCTCCTGGCCTCCATCGTACCCACACAGCTCAAGACCTCCGGGCTGGCCCTGCTCTTATGCGCCCTCATCGTCATGCTGGTGTTCAGATCCGTGTTCCTGGGGCTGGCCGCGACCAGCGTGGTCTTCCTGGGCATCGCCCTGGAGATAGGGGCCCTGGTGGTCCTGGGATGGTCCCTTGACTTCATGACCGTGATGATCTCCTCCCTGGTGATCGGGGCGGGCATCGACTTCGGCATCCACGTGACCCACCGCTTCCGCGAGGAGTGGTGCGCCGGGGTGGAGGTGGACGAGGCCATCCGCAGGACGGTGGGCCACGTGGGGAAGGCGCTCCTGGCCGCGGCGGTGACCACGGCGGGGGCCTTCGCCATCATCGCCCTGAGCGACATCACCCCCCTTAGAAGGTTCGGGGGTATCACCGCCCTCTCTCTCACCTTCGCCCTCCTGGCCTCCCTCCTGGTCCTGCCCTCCATCCTGGCCTGGTACGCCGGATGGATGGAGAGGCGTGACAGGGGATGCCGGGCCTGAACGTCGATGTCGTTCTCGTATCCAGGTTACCGATGCCCGTTGCGGTAGAGAGACGCAACGGGGTGCCGAGCTCCATAGAGGCCGGATAACTGAGCCCTTATCTTAAAAGCGCGACCGGCCCGGGAAGCGGGGTCCTCCTCCTTCCTTCAAGGCCAGCAGGGCTCAGGAGGCTGGCGTCTCCTCTCCCCGGGGACGGAGCATCGGCTCCCTTCCCCTCCGCCCCCCGGCCTGCACCTCGCTCTCCTCACCCTTGCGCAGGGAGAGGATGACCGCGCCCCCGATGATGAACACGAAGGACCCCAGGCGCAGCAGGAACATGCCCGCCGAGGAGGGCATGGGCTCGTGCATGGCCACGATGCCCACTATGATGGGGATGAGGTTGGACATGCCGGTGGTGATGGGCACCACCACGATGGCCTTGCCCCGCTGCATGGCCATCTGGTCCAGCACCAGGGTGACGAAGGGGAGGAAGAAGACCATCCATATGAAGGGGGAGGCCAGGGCGTGGCGAAAACCGTGAAGCCAGAAGCGGCTCCCGAAATCGTTCCAGGCCAGCTTGATGAGCACGGCGGTGATACCCACCAGGACCCCCGAGGCCACGGCGATGAGGTTGGGGGCCTGTTCCCCTTTCTTGGTGATGCCGTTGACCAGGCTCACCCCGGCCACCAGGAAGAAGAAGGCCACGAAGAACCACAGGACCACCGGGTTGTAGCTGAAGGCCCTGGAGGGAACCCCGATGAGGCTCCGGCCCAGCATGAAAAGGCCCACCACGATGGTCCCGATGCCCAGCCAGTCGGAGAGGGAGGGGCGTTCCCCGAGCCTGGTGATGGCCAGCACGGCCAGCACGGCTATCCCGGCGGTGTTGATGGGCTGGACCACGGAGAGAGGAGCGAGCCCCACGGCGATGCCCTTGATGAAGGTGCCCGCGAACTGCAGACCCTGGGCCTCCAGCCAGGGGCGGCAGGCCAGGAAGGCCTTGAGCGTCTGCAGCGGTCTCTGGGAGCCGATGAGGGGGAGCCTGTCCAGCTCCCTCTTCTGCATGTACCCGCTGTAGTTGATCATGGTGGTGGCCACCACGGCCAGGATCACCGCCAGGATAAGGATGCTCCCCACCTCCTTCAAGGGGTCAGGTCTTGAATCGTGATACCCCCACAGCTATTAACATACGGAGCGGGGGCTAAGAGGCCTCCTCTCCGGCCGTTTTCGCCTTCCGCCGGAACGGCACCCGCCCCCTCCTGGTATAATCCTCTTGAGGGCCGGTGTAGCTCAATGGTAGAGCGTCCGCCTTGTAAGCGGTTGGTTGGAGGTTCGATTCCTCTCACCGGCTCCAATTTTCGTCTCATGTATCCTCTTATATTCGAGGTCCCTATCCAGTTCAAGGCCCACATCCGTATTCGAACTCCATAACCAGTTCAAGGTCCATTTCCGCACCTCCCGTTCGGCGCCGCGGTTCATCCCGGCCCGGCCACCCGCTTGTCGACCGTTCGCATGCCCGGACTTCCGCCAGCGGTGGGATAACGCCCGCCGGCGGCGGGGTAAAATCATCACCCATTACGTCCACTCGTCTTTCGATAAACCCCTTCGGCGGGCCACCCCCCACCCCCGCGCCCATTTCCCCTCCCTTCCCGGGCGGCGGTCCGCCGCCGCCGGTAACGCCGTCAATCGTAGCGCATGCGGTCGAGGAGCTCCCGCACCTCCGGGCTGAGGCGCTCCTCGAGGTGGGTCCCCCTCCCTGCCGAGAGCCTCTCCGCCTCCTCCCGGAGGACCCTCCGGGCCTCGCCGGCCATCCTCAACAGGGCCTCTCCCTCCATGCCCCCTGCCCCGTACCCCTCCACCACCCTCCGCAACACCCGGTCCGAGGTGGCCACCGTCACCTCTCCGCCGGAGACCAGGGTCCTGACGGCGGCTTCGATGAAGGCGTCGGCGCTCTGACGTTTCCTGGTAAATACTACCACCAAACCTCTGCGGTCCTCGACCACCGGCTCCGGGCCTCCCCATCCGGCGGCATCGAAGACCACCAGGACGGTGCGGAAGAAGGACGGCGAGGCCAGGGGGGTGAGCTCCCTGAGCAGCCCCTCCCGCGCCGAATCCATATCGCTCCTCACCAGCCGCGAGAGCACCGGGTGGCAGTAGATGAGGTTGTAACCGTCCACCAGCAAGGTGCTCACCTTTCACCCCCTTACCCAAACTGGCAGCCGCCTCGGCCGAAGCGAGGGCCTGCTCCGCCTCGCTCCGGGACGAAGTGGCCCCTCCGGCTCAAACCGCCCCCCGCTGACGCAGGGCTTCGTAGAGTATGATCCCCGCGGCCACGGAGACGTTGAGAGAACCCACCTTCCCGAACATGGGTATCTTCACCAGGATGTCGCAGCTCTCCCGCACCAGGCGGTGAAGTCCTTCCCCCTCCGAGCCCATGACCACCGCCAGCGGGCCGGTGAGGTCAGTCCGGAAACAGGTCTCCTCGGCGTTCGAATCGGCGCCCACCACCCAGATCCCCAGCTTCTTCAGCTCGCGTATCACGCCGACCAGGTTGGGCACCGTGGCCACCGCCAGGTTCTCCACCGCCCCCGCCGAGGCGTGAAAAACGGCGGGGGTCACCGGCGCGGAACGGGAGCGGGGAAGGAGCAGGGCGTGCACCCCGGCGGCCTCACATGTCCGGGCTATGCTCCCCAGGTTGCGCGGGTCGGTGACTCCGTCCAGGAGCACCACGAGGGGATCCTCCTTCTCCTCCAGAAGACGCTGCACCTCCCTGAAGGTGGCGTAGCGGTAGGGCTCCACGCGGAGTATCACGCCCTGGTGGTTCTCCGAAAGGGCCAGCCGGTCTATCTCGCGGCGGGGGAGGGTGGTCACGGGAACCTTTTTCCGGCGGGCGAGCGAGAATATCTCCTGCAGCACCTCCGCGGGCCGCATCCCCTCCGCCACCATCAGCTCGAAGGCGGACCGCTTCCCGCGCAGGGCCTCCAGGACCGCCCTCCTCCCCTCCACCTGTTCGTATCTCAAGGCGTTTCCCTCTCTCGACAAGGACCGCGCCGGACCGGCCGCGCCGCCTGGCCTTCCGGCCTATTCCTTCCTTCCCACGAATTTCCAGCGCTGGCCTTCCCGCAGGTCGTCCACGCGGATGCCCATCTCGCCCAGCCGGGAACGGATGAGGTCCGCGGTCTCGTACTCCTTCTTGCGGCGGGCCAGGGCCCGGACCTCGAGGAGCAGCTCCACCAGCTCCTCGGGGGCGGGGAAGCCGGAAGGCCGTTCCCTCTCACCTTCTTCCGCCTCCGCGACGCACTCCTCCTCCTCCGGCCTCTCCTCGGGCTGGAAGAGGCCCAGCACCCGGCAGAGCTTGAGCAGGAGGTCCCTCCCCAGTCCGGCGATGATGGGGCCGGCAGGCGTGGGGAACCTCTCCTGCTCCGCCAGATAGGCGTTGAGCTCCTTGACCAGTTCGAAGATGACCCCCATGGCCCGGGCGGTGTTGAAATCGTCGTCCATGGCTTCCTCGAAACGCCGCTCGATGTCGAAGAAGGAGTCGGAGAGCTCCACCTCCCTCTGGGTTCGCGCCGGGGCCACCCGGGAGGAAGGCCTGGCCAGGAAGCTGTTCAGGGCGAAGAGGCAGTTCTCCAGCCTCTCGTAAGCCCTGCTCGCCTCCTCCAGGGCCTCGGGACCGAAATCTATGGGGCTCCGGTAATGGGTCTGCAGGGTCAGCATCCTGACCACGTCCGCCGGGTACTTCTTCAGTATCTCCCGCACCAGGATGATGTTGCCCAGCGACTTGGACATCTTCTCCTCGCGGATGTTGACGAAACCGTTGTGGATCCAATAGCGGACGAAGGGCTCTCGCCCGGCGTAGGCCTCGGACTGGGCGATCTCGTTCTCGTGGTGCGGGAAGATCAGGTCCTGGCCCCCGCCGTGGATGTCAAACCCCATGCCCAGGTAGTGCAGGGACATGGCCGAGCACTCTATATGCCAGCCAGGCCGCCCCTTACCCCAGGGCGCATCCCAGGCCGGCTCCCCGGGCTTGGCCGACTTCCAGAGGGCGAAGTCCATGGGATGGCGCTTGCGCTCGTCCACCTCCACGCGCTCCCCCGCCCGCATCTCCTCCAGGGTGCGCCCGGAGAGCTTCCCGTATCCCGGGAACCTCTCCACGCTGAAGAAGACGTCGCCGTCCACCGCGTAGGCGTAGCCCTTGTCCAGCAGCACCCGGATCATCTCCACCATGTGCGGGATGGTCTCCGTGGCCCGAGGAGTCACGTCCGGGGGCAGGACGCGCAGGGCCCGCATATCCTCGAGGAAGGCCTGCTCGTAGAAGCGGGCCACCTCCTCCGGCGACTTCCCCTCCTCCCGTGCCCGGGCGATGATCTTGTCGTCCACGTCGGTGAAGTTCTGCACGCAGTAGACCCGGTAGCCCTTGTACATGAGGTAACGCCGGATGACGTCGAATACCAGGTAGGCCCTGCCGTTGCCCACGTGTATGTAGTTGTAGACCGTGGGCCCGCATACGTACATGGAGACCTTTCCCTCCTCGCGGGGGACGAAGTCCTCCTTTCTCCGGGTCATGGTGTTGTAGACCTTAAGGCTCATCCTTCCTCCCGGACCTCCCTCTGGTCATCCGGAACGCTCCCCACCCCTCCATCACGAGGGGAGCCCGTCCTCGTCCTGAGAGGACGCCCCGGAGGGGTGGCCTTCGGTGGCCACTCCGCGGTTCCCGTCCGCCTCGTCCACGGACAGCCCCACCTTGCGCTCCACGGTCTTGAGCTCCTCCAGGGCGCGGCGCAGCTTTCCCTCCGCGCTCTCCAGCTCACGGTGGGTCCTCTCCAGCCTCTCCTCCAGCTTCCTGATCATCCCGTCCAGGGCTTCGATCCTGTCCATCACCGGGTCGGGTATGGCCTCGTGGCGCAGGTCGATGACCGGCTCTCCCTCCCGGACCACCACCTTACCCGGCACCCCCACCACGGTGCAGCGCGGAGGGACGTCGCGGATGACCACCGCACCCGCCCCCACCTTGGAATCCTCGCCGATGGTTATGGGCCCCAAAACCTTGGCCCCTGCGGCGATGACCACGTTTTTCCCCACCGTGGGATGCCGCTTTCCCTTCTCCTTGCCCGTCCCGCCCAGGGTGACCCCCTGGTAGAGGGTGACGTTGTCTCCTATCTCCGCGGTCTCGCCGATGACCACACCCATCCCGTGGTCGATGAACACCCCTTTGCCTATCTTGGCCCCGGGGTGTATCTCTATGCCCGTGAGCCAGCGGTTGAGGTGGGAGATGAGCCGGGGGACAAGCGGTATGCCGCGGTTCCACAGCCAGTGGGCGATCCTGTGGATCCATAAGGCGTGGACCCCCGGATAGGCCAGGACTATCTCCAAGGTGCTCCGGGCGGCGGGGTCCCGCTCCCGGGCCGCCTGGATGTCCGCCCTCAGGGTTTCCAGTATCTCCCGAAACATGCCTTCTCCTCCTTCCGTTCAGCGTAATGATTATTATAAGGGTTGGCGACCTCATAAGGGCTGCCGCAGGCCGGTGAAGGTCGGTGGGTCAGCCGCAGGGGTCATGAATGGCGAGAGGGCTAGATTCTTTTCGGAATAAGAGCGCCCGCGGTGAGATCCCGGAAGCCCTCGGTCCTATATTCCCCCCTGGACATCAAAATTCAAGACCTGACCCCTTTGAGTCTGCGGAGGCATTCGTCCCGCCCCAGGACGTAGAGGATATAGGGGAGGGCGGGGCCGCGGTCCCTCCCGGTCAGGGCCACCCTTAGGGGCATGAGGACCTCCTTGGGCTTCAGGTCGTGTCCCTCGAAGGCGCCGCGCAGCCGGGACACCAGCCGGTGGGCCTGCTCCAGGTCCCGGATCTCCTCCCTTTCGATCAGCTCCCGCGCCTTCTCCAGCACCTTCGCGGCCACCTCCCCGCGCAGCCACTCCGCGGCCCGCTCGTCCGGCTCCGCGGGAGGTCCGTACACCTCCAGGTGGCGGGGCAGCTCTCCCAGATTGGTAATATTATCCAGAACTGACTCCAGCATCACCGGGAAGAGGGGGTTTCCCGCAAAGCGGGGTGCGTAGACCCCGGCCACCCTCGCCAGCTCCTCGGGGTGCATGCGGCGCAGGTGTTTCCCGTTGAGCCAGTCCAGCCTCTCCCGGTCGAAGACGGCGGGGCTCTTGGAGAGGTCCCCGATGTCGAAGAGCTCCACCAGCTCGCGGAGGTCGAGGACCTCCCTCCCCTCGGGCGGCGACCAGGAGAGGAGGGCCAGGTAATTGGTCAGGGCCTGTGGGAGGTAGCCCATCTCCCGGTATTCGCGCACCGCGGTGGCCCCGTGGCGCTTGCTCATCTTGCCCCCGTCTGGGCCCAGCAACAGCGAATGATGGAGGTATAAGGGAGCCGGGTAGCCCAGGGCCTCGAAGAGAAGGAGATGGCGTGCGGTGTTGGTGAGATGGTCCTCCCCCCTGATGACGTGGGTGATACCCATCAACGCGTCGTCCACCACCACCGAAAAATGGAAGCCGGCCCGTCCGTCCGAGCGGAGGATGATGAAATCCCCGAAGGAGCCGGGAGGGAGGCGGACCAGCCCGTGCAGAAGGTCCTGGAAGGCCACCTCCTTTTCGGGAACCCGGAAGCGGAGGGCGGGCCTCTCGCCCCTCGACTCGCGCTTTCTGGCCTCCTCCGGGTCCAGATCCCGGCATGCCCCGTCGTAATGGGGCGCCCGTCCCTCGGCCAGGGCTCGTTCCTTTTTCTCCCTGAGCAGGTCCGGGGTGCAGAAACAGGGGTAGGCCAACCCCCTCTCCACCAGAAGGCGTGCGTGCTCCCGGTAGATCTCCGCGCGCTCGCTCTGCCGGTAAGGAGCGTGCGGCCCCCCAACATCCGGGCCCTCGTCCCAGTCCAGTCCCAGCCAGCGCAGGTCGGAGAGGATGGATTCCTCCATCTCCCGGCTGGAACGTTCCGGGTCGGTGTCCTCGATGCGGAGGATGAAAAGCCCGCCCTGCCCGCGAGCGAAGAGCCAGTTGAAGAGAGCCGTCCTCGCCGAACCCAGGTGAAGATGGCCAGTGGGCGAAGGCGCGAACCTCACCTTTACCATGCGGGCCGTTCCTCCCTGTCCGCCGCGTGCCCCCCGAGAAGGCGCGCGGGTCGACGGCGAGGTCCGGTGAGGTGTCCCTTTGCGAGCCCTTTCTCCCGAGAGATGCCCCCGGTCCCCGCCGGGTCAGCGCGGCAGGACTTCCACCAGGAGGTCTCCTTCATCGTCGAGCTCCCAGTCCACCTCGCTTTCCATCCGGAAAGCCCTCTCGAAAAGACCCTGGGCCAGCCCCACGCCCAGGAGGGGAAGGGCCACATTCTCCATCTTGAGCTCCACACCCCTCTTCCCCATGCGCAGATAACGCAGGTAGCCCAGACCGCGTATGGCCAGCTTCTCCCGCATGTTCGCCTCGCTTATCACTTCCTCCACGGCAAAAAAGCCGGACTTCACGAACCGTTTCTGGGCTTCCACCACCACCCGGGGGATGGCCTCCCCCAGCTCGTCCTGCAGGTCGTCGAAGACGGGGTCGATCATGGAGGGTCCGGTCATGACCATCCTGCGCCCGGTCAGGGAGCTGCGGATGGAACCGTTCACAGGGTCCCACTTGAACTCCCGCAGCGCCAGGGGAGCCTCGCAGGCGGGACAGCGTTCCGGGTCGAAATCCCCTTCCTTGTGACCCTTCCCGTATTCCCTCCAGCGCAACCTGGACTTCAGCTCCACCGGGTTCTCCGACTCGAAGACGGTGATGCGGTAAACGCCCGGGGAGGTCTCCTCGTATTCCACCCCCGGCTCTTTCCCCATGACGGCCTCCAGGGAGCCGGCGAAATTGCCCACGGCCAGGGGTACCGAGTAGGGCCTCTCCGCCAGGACGCTTATGAAATCGTCGCCGCCGCCTTCGTATTTCACGTCGAGCAGGGACAGCTTGCCGTACCCCATGGCCCTCCAGATGGTGAAGGTGGAATCGAAGACCGGCTTGAGTTCGATCTCCTTCCCCCTGATCATCTCCTTGACGTCATCGGGGACCACATGCCGCATGTATTCCCGCGTCGACCTCCTAGAGGCGTCGATGACCAGCCTCTCTATGGGGACCCCGATGAGTTCGGAGATGCCGTCGAAAAGCGGATCCAGATTCCCGCACTCGAAGAAGACCAGGCGTTGTTTCTCGTCGCGTCTCGACCTGATGACGCCGTTTTTCGTCCAGACGTGCTGGCTGCTCACGTAGAGTGGTAGGCCGCACCGGGGGCATGTCTCCATCTCGGGCATGGTCGTCTTCCCTTCCGCCTTCCTTTCACTTCCCGCCGCTCGCTCGGAGCCGGGTATAGCGAGACATGATCGTCCCCCGGCTCCGAAAGACTTATCCCCTGGCGTGCCGATATCCCACGGTCCCCACGCAGCGCGCATCACCTCGATGGCAGGTGCTCATCAATTATATTGGCGGGAAGGGTGGAGGACAAGAAGCGACCGGGTGCAGGGAGGCGAGAGGGCGCGTACACGGCAGGGGACAAGCATGAACCCGTAGAGGGAATCGGCTTTCCGGCTCAAAGCCCGAGGGGCATGTGCGGCGCCGCCCGTGGAACGGAGAGAAGACACTCTTATCAGGTGCCCTCCACCAGGAAACGGACGTTCTCCCCGATGTCCACGGCGTGGTCGGCGATGCGTTCGAAGAAACGGGCGATCATGATCACCCGGATGGCCACGTCCAGCTCCTCTTCCCTGCCCCGGTCGAACTCCTTGAAGAAGCCACGGTAGAGGCGGTCCACAGGGTCGTCCATGGCCTCCAGCTCGCTCGCCTTACCGGCGTCGCGTTCCTTGAAGCTCTCCAGGGCCAGCTCCACCAGCCGCTGGGCGCGCCTGGCCATCTCGTCTATGGAATCACGCATCCAGGAGTGGATGCGGTCGGTGGGGATGTTCCTCACCGCCACCGCGATGTCCTCACAGAGGTCGGCCATGCGCTCGAATTTCTGAGCTATGCGCATGATGACCACGATCAGGCGCAGGTCGACGGCCACGGGTGCCTGCAGGGCGAGGAGCTCGAGCCCTTCGTTCTCCAGGCGGCGGCGTTGATCGTCGAAACGGTCGTCTCCGGCGATGATCTCTCCGGCCAGAACATGATCCAGCCCCAGGAAACACAGGCGGGTCTTCTCAAGAGTCTGAAGCAACTCCCCGCCCATACGCAGGACATCTTCGTAAAGCCGGTCGAGCCTCTGGTGAAAGTCCTTTCGAGCCTCCATGTCTTCACTCCCTCGCGAGGTCGGAAAGGCGCGTCCGCCCTTTCCACCGGATCCCTCTTAATCGCCGGGGGATGCGTCTCCCCTATATCAAAAGCAAAAGTTTCCGATACTCCAGAGCGACTGGCTCGAGCGTCGCTTACGCCCCCTGAGGGTAGAGCATGGCTCAACCGAACCTCCCCGTGATGTACATCTCCGTCCTCTTATCCCGGGGTGTGGTGAAGATGGTGCCGGTCTCCCCGAACTCCACCAGCCGCCCGGGCTCCCCCTGTTGTTCTATGAGGAAGAAGGCAGTATAATCGCTCACCCTCGCAGCCTGCTGCATGTTGTGGGTCACGATGACTATGGTGTAATCCTCCTTGAGCTCCGCCAGAAGGTCCTCGATGCGCTGGGTGGCTATGGGGTCCAGGGCGGAACAGGGCTCGTCCAGCAGGATGACCTCCGGCTCCACGGCCAGCACCCGGGCAATGCACAGGCGCTGCTGCTGGCCACCGGACAGGGCCAGGGCCGGCTCATGGAGCTTGGCTTTCACCTCCTCCCACAGCGCGGCCTTCCGCAGGCTCCTTTCCACCACCTCGTCCAGGCTGCGGCGGTCCTTTATTCCCAGGATCCTCGGGCCGAACGCCACATTGTCATATACTGTCTTGGGGAAGGGGTTGGGTTTCTGGAAGACCATCCCCACCCTGCGGCGAAGGGAGGTCACATCGCAGTCCCTGCGGTAGATATCCGACCCATCCAGCAACACCTTACCCTCCACCCGCGAACCCTCCACCAGGTCGTTCATACGATTGAGACATCGTAAAAAGGAGGATTTGCCGCAGCCCGAGGGCCCGATGACCGCGGTTATCTTTCTTTCCGGTATCTCGAGGGTGATATCCTCCAAGATCTTCCTCTCCCCGTAGTAGAGGTCCAGTGCTCGTATGCTGAATTTCGCACCTTCTCCGGTCAGAGTCGTTGCCGCAGGTGAAAGAGAACCGGGGGCAAGGGGACGCCCTTCCTCGTTCTCCAGGGCCTGAACGCCCCGAAAACCCTTCCTTGATCCCAAGGCCATGAAGATTCTCGCCATCATCGCTCCTCAAACCCGGTATCCCATTCTCATCCTCGCCCATCTCGCCGTCAACCGTGCCAACAGATTCAGGACCAGAACGACCAGGAGGAGAAAGGCCGCCTCTCCGCTGGCCACCCGGAACCAGTCGGGCACCAGGGCGCCCTCGGTATACATATGCCATATGTTGGCAGCCATGGGAGCCGCCGGCCTGAACGGCGACCAGGGCACTTTGCGCACGAAGAGCCCCACTGTGTAGATCACGGCGGCGCTCTCTCCCATGATCCTCCCCGCGGAGAGAATGGCTCCCGTGGTTATGCCGGGTACGGCTACCGGAAGCACCGCTTTCCTCACCGCTTCCCAATGCGTGCAGCCCATGGCCAGGGCAGCATCGCGATAGGAAGTGGGGACCGCCCTTATGGCCTCTTCCGCGGAACGCATGACCGTAGGAAGGTTCATGAGGGTCAGGGTCAGGGCCCCGGCCACGATAGAATATCCCAGCCCGAGCTTGACGACGAAAACCACCATCCCGAAGACCCCGAAAACCACGGAAGGAACCGCGGAAAGGGAATCCGCGCCGAAGCGTATCAAGCGGGCAAGGATTTTCTCTCCCGCGAACTCGGACATATATATGGCCGCCCCCACCCCGAGGGGGATGACCAGAACCAGGGTGAGGGCGGCTAGATAGAATGATGAGATGACCATGGGCCAGATACCGCCTCCCTCGCGCATGGCCTGCGGTTTGCCGAAGACGAAGGAGGGCGAGAGGGCCGTTGACAGCCCGTTCCACAATATGATGCCCACCACCAGGACCACGACGACCAGGGCCACTATGGAAAAGGACCATATGACCAGCGCGGCCAGGCGGTCGGCGAAAGCCTGTGCGGTCCGACCACGGCGTCGGCCTCTTCCCGCGGACGAACCATTGACGCCACCCGCACGCAGTAAAGGCCGGGAGTCCGCCTCGTCGAGCCGTCCCGAAAACACCAGGGCGCTCTCCTCCTCCATGCTCATTCCACCACCTGGTATCTGTTGCGCGACCTGGAGACCGCCCTCACCAGAAGCACCATGGCCATGGCCAAAAACAGGAGCACCAGCCCCATGACGAAGAGCGATGACCGCTGCACCCCCGTGGACTCGCCCATCTCCATGAGTATCTTGGTGGTCAAGGTGTGAGTGGGTGAGGTAAGGGAGGTGGGGAAGACGGAGGCCGGTCCGATGACCATGGCCACGGCCATGGTCTCGCCTACAGCCCTCCCCATGCCCAGGATGACCGCAGCCAATATGCCGTGCTTTGCGGAGGGCAGGAGCACTCCCTTGATTGTCTGCCAGCGCGTGGCACCGAGGGCCAGGGAGGCTTCCCTGAAGGAGGCCGGCACCGCCTCCAGGGCGTCCCTTGAGATGGTGGTGATGGTGGGCATGACCATCACGGCCAGGATGATGGACGCCGCCAGTATCCCCGTCCCCGAGGAATCCGTGGTCTCCCTGAGGATGGGCACGAGGAAGGTGAAACCCAGCCAACCCAGGACGATGGAGGGGATGCCCGCCAGGAGTTCGATCAGACGGGCGAAGAGTTCCCTGGCTCTCGGTGGAGCCACCTCCTTTAGAAAGAGGGCCAAGGCCAGAGCCAGAGGAGTACCCAGGAGCAACCCCCCTGCGGTGGTGGCCAGCGTCCCCACAAGGAAGACCGTCATCCCGTAGCGCCCGCTTTTCGGTTCCCAGAGGGCAGAAAAGAGGTTGGCCGGTCCGGCTCGGGTGAAGGCGGGGAGGGACTCGCTCACCATGAAATAAATGACCATGGCCAACCCCACCACCACCACCATGGCTGCCACCTGCAGGATTTTCCTGATCATCCATTCCCTGGTTATGGGCGACATCCACCATCCACTCCTCGAGCATCACGTCCGCGAACGTCATCCAGGAGACGCCGGCACGCCGCCTCCCTCAACCGCGGGGCGACAGCGCGCCGAAGGTCGCTTCTTTTAGCACGGTTGTTCAAATCTGGGTCATGGGAATGTATTCCTTGGCCACCACCTCGTTCTGGAAACGATCGGAGAGGATGAACTCGAGGAAGGCCTTGGCCAGTCCCGTGGGTTCACCTTTTGTGAACATGTGAAGGTACCTCGAGAGCGGATAGGACCCCTTCACCGCGTTCTCCTTGTTGGCCACCACACCGTCGATCTTCAAACTCTTGACAGAGTCATCAAGATACCCGAGGGAGATGTAGCCTATGGAATAAGGGGTGGAGCTTACAGTCTGGCGGACGATGCCGTTGCTGTTGCACTCTATGGCCCCCGCCACCGGCTTCTCCTTTTTCAGTGCTTTCTCATCGAACATCTCACGGGTCCCCGAAGCCTCGTCTCGTATGACGACCGTGAT